>Ga0209060_10002379_pt1 | contig 17658 bp, 15 predicted proteins | sample Coa_R1_8_FD_187155 | JGI IMG/M metagenome (GOLD analysis project Ga0209060, IMG submission 187155) | Surface soil microbial communities from Centralia Pennsylvania, which are recovering from an underground coalmine fire - Coalmine... | ecosystem: Environmental > Terrestrial > Soil >...
CACCACTTAACAACAGACCCACAGAGCGCTCGCCCCACACCCATTCTTCGTGCCGCTACATCCACCGCCACACTCTCCAACTCGGCCGAACCCTCCGTCCCAGCACCAATCACCTTCCCCACGGCAAATCCAATCACCCTACCTTCAACATCAGCAACAAAGAGACACCGCCGGACCCCACCATCCCCACTCGCAACAATCGCTGCATACTCCGCCGCACCCCAATGCGGAGCCTCGGCCACACTTCGCTCCAGCGCAACCACCGCATCCAGATCCGCAACCTCCGCCACCCGAACTCGAACGCCGCTCATCCCACAGCCTTCTTCGGCTTAGCAAAGATCTCCGCAGCAGTCCGTCTTAGATAATTCGCATCCAGCGTAGCCGCATCATCAAAATTCCCCACTGCAATTCGCTCCAAAGCAAACGGCAAAGCATCCTCCGCCAAAGGCTCCCGCACCACTCTCGGAGACAATCCCGCCAAAGCCTCAGCCACCTTCGCCTCACACATCACAACAACGCCATCACCCACCGCAACCTCAACCTCATCCCGACTCAGCAGAGCCTCCCGCACACACCGCCGCCCAGCATACTCACCGAAATAAAACTCTCCACGCCCTGCATCGAGCACCGCATAAACCACATCTGCATCGACACTCGCAGCCAACAAAGCCAGCCGCGACACAGCAATCAGCGGAAACCCACCCGCCTCACTCAAACCCTTCGCCGCACTCAACCCCACCCGCACGCCAGTAAACGACCCCGGCCCATGCACCACCACAATCGCAGCCAGCTCCCGCAGCGCCCATCCACTCGACTCCATCAACCGACGCACCGCCGGAACTAACCTCTCCGAAGAAGTCCTACCCGGCAATACCTCCGTCGCCACAACAGCCTGCGCCAACTCCGAATCCGCCAGCGCGACACTCCCCTCGCTCCCGCACGTATCGATCAGCAACACCCGCATCACGCCCCGCCCTCACCAGCATCGCCGACAATCTCCAGCAACACCCCACCCGTACTAGCCGGATGCACAAAAAAGTACCGATGCCCACCCGCACCCACCCGCACCGCATCACTCGCCAACCTGACCCCCTGCGCCATCAACCTCTCAAACATCGCGTCAATCCCCTCCACATGCACCGCAATATGATGCAACCCCTCACCCCTCTTCGCCAGAAACCGCCCGATCACCGACTCCTCTTCCGTCGGCTCCAGCAGCTCCACCCGACTCTCCCCCAACGGAAGCATCGCTGTCCTCACCTTCTCATGCTCCACCGTCTCCTCATGCGTCACCGTCATCCCCAGCGCCTCATAGAACCCTCGCGCCACCGCAATACTCTTCACCGCCACACCAAGATGATCCAGCCGCAACCCACTGCTCACACCAAGCCGCGCACGCAGTCCATGTTCCTTCTTCCACTCCGCACAACGCCGAACCGCCATCATCAACTCCGCCACACCCTCACCACTCGTAGCCACAGTCCTTACAACCGGAGGCACCCATCCCTCACGAGCCACCCCCAAACCCTGCATAGCCAGAATCTCCGCCTCCACCCTCTCCGCCCCACCCGCATCACTCTTATTCACGACGAAGACGTCCGCCACCTCCATCACACCAGCCTTCAAACTCTGAACCTCATCACCCATTCCCGGCACCAGCACGAGCACCGTCACATCAGCCACCCCCACCACCTCGACCTCATCCTGCCCCACGCCCACCGTCTCGATCAAAATCGTCCCCCGCCCCGCAGCCTCCATCACCGAACAAACATCCGCCGCAGCCTTCGCCACTCCACCCATCGCCCCCCGCGAAGCCATACTGCGAATAAACACCCCCGCATCACCCTCAAACCCCTGCATCCGAATCCGATCCCCCAACAACGCCCCGCCCGTATAAGGACTAGACGGATCCACCGCCACCACCCCCACCGTCTGGCCCTGCCCGCGCAGCCACCGAGCCATCTGATCCACCAGCGTGCTCTTCCCCGCCCCCGGAGGCCCCGTCACCCCAACACGCAACGCACCTCCCGCATAAGCCCGGCAAGCCGCCAGCACCTCAGCCCTCGCACCCGCCCCATCCTCCACCAAAGACACCGCCCGAGCCAGCGCCCGCACATCCCCAGCACGCATCCGTTCCACCAACGCCCGCGCCGTCTCAACTCCGTTTTGCTTAGCCTCTGCTTCCACCCAGCGATGATACCGTGCCTAGCCCGCAGCCTCCGCAAGCAGCTTCGTCACTTTCGCGTCGAGCGATCTCGCCACCTCCATCGCAGCGGAGTTCCCATAACCCGCCAGAAAACTCGCCATCGTGTCATACGACAGATGCACACCCTCCTTGTCCTCATAGACCAGAATCGTGACAGGAGCATACGAACCAGCGTCCGGAACATGCTCGACCATCTGCTTCATGATCAGCGGATTACCCGCGATAATCCGAACGATCTTGTAAGCCTTCGCCTCCGGATCCTTCCGCATCGCCGCACCCAGATCCAGGCGCAGAAACTCCATCAAATCGGCACTCCCCACCACATCATGGATCACCTTCTCAAACGCCGAAAACGATGCCGCTGCGTCCATCTCTTGATGAAGCGCACGCATATCTGGCCTCCCGATCCCCTTCTCAAGCCCCCGCAGAACGTCCTCAAACGACTTCGCCGACACAACACTGAACCTCTCCACCGTCAACTGTTTTGTCGTCTTCACGTCTTCTCCTCTCACGATTTGGAGTATTGTGAACCTTGCCAAACTCCCAGCGTCTTTCAGCTTGCGCTCATCTTACGTCTTCGAGGTACGAGTCACGTGATAGAACCCTCCCATGCCGGGCTCATCTCCGACCTCGCCTAATTTGCACCCATGAATACAAACTTTCACCTATAATTCCTCTGCCGTCACTTCACCCCAAGGAACCTTCGTGAACTTCAAGCACCGCAGCATCGCCACTGCACTCCTCATGGCCTCCACCTCCTTCACCTTCGCGCAGCTCGCAAGCACTCCACCCGACACCACCCCCACCAACCATCCCATCCCCGCCATCCAGGACACCGAAACCCCAGCCCAGCGCGACGCCCGCATGGAGTGGTGGCGCGAAGCTCGCTTCGGCATGTTCATCCATTGGGGCCTCTACTCCATCCCCGCAGGCGAGTGGCACGGCCAGCGCACCACCCACATCGGCGAGTGGATCATGAACGACCTCTCCATCCCCGTCGCCGACTACAAGGCCTTCGCCCCCCAGTTCAACCCCACCGGCTTCAGCGCCCACGACATCGTCGCCCTCGCCAAAGCTGCCGGCATGAAGTACATCGTCATCACCGCCAAGCACCACGACGGCTTCGCCATGTTCGACTCCAAGGTCGACCCCTTCAACATCGTCGCCGCCACACCCTTCAAGCGCGACCCCCTCAAAGAACTCGCCGAAGAGTGCCGCAAGCAAGGCGTCAAACTCGGCTTCTACTATTCGCAATCGCAGGACTGGACTGCCCCCGGCGGAGCCGCAGCCGTACGTGGAACCCACGACAAAGACACCGGCCACTGGGACAAGGCACAGGACGGCTCCTTCGACGATTATCTGAAAAACAAATCCATCCCACAGATCAAAGAGCTGCTTGAAAACTACAAGCAATACCCCGTCGTCGTCTGGTTCGACACTCCCGGCAAGACCATGACACCCGAGCGCTCCGCCGAGGTCGTCAAACTCCTCAACCAGTACCCCAACCTCATCTGGAACAACCGTCTCGGCGGCACCTACAAGGGCGACACCGAGACCCCCGAGCAGTACATCCCCGCCCAGGGCTTTCCCGGTCGCGACTGGGAGTCCTGCATGACCATGAACGACACCTGGGGCTTCAAGTCCTTCGATACCAACTTCAAATCCACCGAAACTCTCCTCCGCAACCTCATCGACATCGCAAGCAAGGGCGGCAACTATCTCCTCAACATCGGCCCCGACTCCCACGGCGTCGTCCCCGCCCCCGAGGTCGAGCGTCTCCAGCAGATGGGCCAGTGGCTCAACGTCAACGGCGAAGCCATCTACAACACCAGCGCCACCCTCTTCGACGTCCCCACCGGCACCTTCAGCGACGAAAAGGACAGCCGTGGCCGCCAGAAGTTCATCCCCACCTGGAACTGGCGCTCCACCACTGGCCCCAACAAGATTTACATCTCCATCTTCCAGTGGCCCAACGGCACCTTCCATCTCGACAAGCTTCCACGCAAAGTCACCAGCGCATACCTGCTGGCGGACAAGGCGCATAAGCCTCTAAAGCTCACCCCCAACGGCGAAGGCCTCGACATTCAACTCCCAGCCAAAGCCCTCGACCCCATCGCCACAGTCCTCGTCCTCAATACCGCAAGCTAGCCACAAGCCAATCAACAACGGGGAGCGGACAAACAATCCGCTCCCTCACTTCTTTCTGTACCCTCTAAAACCATGCGAATCTCACGCCGTCAGTTCGTCGCCGCCTCCCTCGCAACAACTGCCTACCCGCGCGCATGGGCCTCCAACATCACACCGCCAAGACCCTCCGGTGCAACTCCCTCCCCGCGCCAACTCGAGTGGCACACGCTCGAGACGTACGCCTTCCTCCACTTCACCGTCAACACCTTCACCGACAAAGAGTGGGGATACGGCGACGAAGACCCCAACGTCTTCAACCCCACCGCATTCGATCCCGACGCCATCATCCACGACCTCAAGGCCGGCGGCATGAAGGCCGTCATCCTTACCTGCAAACACCACGATGGCTTCTGCCTCTGGCCAACCAAGACTACCGAGCACTGCATCCGCAACAGCCGATGGCGCGACGGCAAAGGCGACGTCGTCCGCGAAATCTCCCAGGCTGCCCGCCGAGCTGGCCTTCAATTCGGCGTCTATGTCTCTCCTTGGGACCGCTCCAACCCCAGGTACGCCACGCCCGACTATCTTCCCCTCTATCGCGAACAGGTCCGAGAACTCCTCACCAGCTACGGTCCCATCTTCGAGGTCTGGTTCGACGGAGCCAACGGCGGCGACGGCTTCTACGGCGGCGCACGCGAGAAGCGCAAAATCGACCCCGCTCACTACTACGACTGGGACAAGACCTTCGCCCTCATCCGCCAGCTCCAGCCCAACGCCGTCATCTTCTGCCCGGGCGGCGACATTCGCTGGGTCGGCAATGAAAAAGGAATCGCAGGCGATCCCTGCTGGGCCACCTACGGCCTTCCCAACCAGAAAGCGCAGGACGAGCACGCCTCCGACGGCGGCAGCAAAGAAGAGTTGATGACCGGCATCCGCCTCGGCCCCGTCTGGCGTCCCGCCGAATGCGACATCTCCATCCGTCCCGGCTGGTTCTGGCACGAGAAAGAAAACTCCGCCGTCAAAACATCCGACCAACTCATCGACCGCTACTTTGACTCAGTTGGCCGCGGAGCCAGCTTCCTCCTCAACGTCCCGCCCAACCGTAAAGGCCTCCTCGAACCCACCGACGCCCAATCCCTCTCCGCATTCCACCAGAAGCTACAGCAGATCTTCGCCCGCAACCTCGCCCTTACTGCAAAGTTCCAGCCCTCCAACATCCGCGGCACCGACCTCCGCTTCGGCCCGCTAAATCTCATCGACTCTGATCGAACCACCTACTGGGCCACGGACGACTCCGTCACCACCCCCTCACTCACCATGGACCTCGGCTCCCCGCAACCGGTCGCCATCATCCGCCTGCGCGAAGCCATCCAGCTCGGTCAACGCATCGGAGCCTTCGCGCTCGACACCTGGCAATTCGACACCTGGCACGAAAGCGCAACCGGCACCAGCATCGGCTCCTGCCGCCTCATCCGACTCCCGCAACCCGTCACCACATCCCAGCTCCGCCTCCGCATCACCAACTCGCCCACCAGCATCGCCCTATCCGAGCTCTCCCTCTTCTAACGGCCGGTGCCCTATCTCGCACGGTTTTACTCGCAACTTTCTGCATCCTATGTCTAGCTGATGCAACCTCTCTTTCTTGCACGACGCTGAACCACTGCATCTGGGTTTCCCGGTCTGACTTTAACGTCCATCGGAGATCTCTTCATGAAGCCAGTTGTCCCTCGCGTCCTCTCACGTTCCCTGCTTTCCTTTGCTCTAGTTTCCATCTCGCTCTCCTCGCAGGCACAGCAGCTAGGCCACTACATAGGCGGATTCACAGGCCTTGAAAACGGTTCCTCCCCACCCCCCGGTCTCTACGTCGCGACCTTCGGCTTGGTCGAGCCCATCGACTCCATCAGAGGCCCTGCGGGCAACACGATCCTCAAGCCCGACATCAACGTCGGCGGTGCCATCGCGGCTTACAGCGTCACCACGGAGAAGAAGTTCCTCGGCGCAGAATACGGGCTCGCCTTCATGGTCCCCGTGCTCAACACCCGATTCAACTCCAACCTGTTCAATGTCTCGGATGTATCCGCTGGCCTCTCCGACATCCTCTTCATGCCCATCAACCTCGGCTGGACAAAGGGCAAGGCCAACTACACAGTCAACTACAGCTTCTACGCCCCTACCGGAAACTTCGACCCTAACTCAGCTCTCAACCCCGGCCTCGGCTTCTGGGAGCACCAGATCCAGGCGGGCCTGACCTACAACATCGACAAGAAGAAGCTCTGGAACACCTCCGGCCTCACCACCTGGGAGATCAACCACAGCAAGCTCGGCACCAACTTGAAGACCGGCCCCATCTTCACCGGCGAGTACAGCTTTGGCCGTCGCTTCTTCAAATACCAGATGAACGCCGGCGTCGTCGGCTACGCCTCGCAGAAGCTCTCCCCTGACTCTGGCCTCCCCCCTCTGCTTAGCGGCTACCTCGACCGCAGCTTCGGCGCAGGCGGCGAGTGGAAGTACACCGATATCAAGCACAAGCTCGCCTTCGACGTCCGCTACCAACAGCAATACGGAGTCCAGCTGCGCACCTCCGGCCAGGTCCTCATCTTCAGCATCACCTTCCTGAACATGTTGCCGCCACCCAAGCCAGCGAAGTGATAGCCCGAAACCGGACGCTCAGCTGTCGCCGCTACTCCGAGAGGAATGCATGACAAATGCGCATCGCATCTCGCACGTTCTCGCAGTAGGTATCCTCGTTGCCTTCCTCACCGCTTGCGAACAGAAGAAAGCAGAGGCCCATTGAACACCGCATCGCAGAGCACACCCTCGAGCGTCAATGACTCTCTCCTCCACGTCCGCGCCGTCCAGGCCGTCAACCTCGGTGCAGGCCAGATCTACCTCATCTCCATCAAGGACAAGGATGGCAACGCCTTCGGCGGCTCAAAGACCTACAAACAGACCGTCCCGCCCAATGCTCCCGTCAAGCAGTACTGGTCCCTAACCGCCTACGACCGCGAGCTCCATCTATGGGGAACCTGGTGCATCCAATGCATCACGGAGATGCCCACGGTCCAGAAGCTCTACGACCACTACCGAAACGATCCACAAGTAAAGTTCCTCATCATCTCCCGGATGGACTCACCCTCGTCCGTGCGCTCCTACGCGCATCGCAACCGGCTCGACCTGCCCTTCTACGTCACCCACGACGACGACATCCCTCAATCGATGCACCTCAATCAATTCCCTTCCACGTTTCTCTACGCGAAAGACGGAACCCTTGTCTCCAAACACATCGGAGCCGCCGACTGGTCCGATCGTCTGTCATCGCATTCATCGATCAACTCAAGCAGCAATAAACACATAACAGGCAGACAACTGTTTCTACCACCCACCTGCCCTGCAATCACTCCACCCACCCGCCTCGTTGCTTGACACATATAGCCCAACACCGACTATCCTCATCCACGACACACCATTTACTTACTTCCGGACCGGCAGGTCCTACGCGAACAATGGTCAGACCAGCGTCGCAGCAGGAGTTTCGACTTAATGTCCATGAAAACCGCCAGCCTTCCTGACTCGGGCTTCACCACCACCATCCCCGAAAAGTCGAATGTCCGCTGGTTTGTCTGCTTCCTTCTCTTCGCCGCCACGACCATTAACTACATGGACCGCTCGGTCTTTTCTCTGATCGAGCCACTGCTGCATCTCCCTTTCATGGGCTGGATTCCCGGCCTTGATGCCACACATCAGCCTGCCTACGACATCAACTTTGGCCGCGTCCTCATCTGTTTCCAGATCGCCTACGGAGTAGGATTCCTCTTCGCTGGTCGTCTGATTGACAAGCTTGGCACCAAGACCGGTTACGCGCTCGCCGTCTTCGTCTGGGGCCTGGCATCTCTCAGCCATTCGCTCGTCACCACTGTCATCGGATTCTGCATCGCCCGCATCTTTCTCGGCCTCGGTGAGTCCGGCAACTTCCCCGCCGCCATCAAAGCCACCACCGAGTGGTTCCCCTCCGAAGAGCGCGCCCTCGCCACCGGCTTATTCAACTCCGGCTCCAACGCCTCTGCCTTTATCGCTCCCATCCTCATCGCTGCGGTGACGGCACGCTTCGGCTGGCACGCCGCCTTCCTCTGCACCGGCTCCATGGGAATGATCTGGCTCGTCGTCTGGCTCCTATTCCCCTACAACAAGCTTCGTCGCGGAGCCACCCAGACCCAGGCCAACCTCGCTCCCGTCACCGAAGGTGGTTCTCTCTATTCGATCCTGTTCCGGCATCGAGGCTTCTGGGCCTTCTTCCTCGCCAAAGGCCTCACCGATCCCATCTGGTGGTTCTATCTCTTCTATCTTCCCAAATTCCTCAACGACAACTACGGCCTCAATCTAAGCCACGTTAAGTATCCTCTGTTCGTCATCTACACTGCCGCGAGCATCGGCTCTATCTCCGGCGGCTGGCTCTCCGGCTTCCTTATGAACCGCGGCTTCAGCATCAACGCCGGACGCAAGACCGCACTGCTCGTCTGCGCCCTCTGCGTCATTCCGATCATGTTCGTACCGCACATGCACACGCTCTTCCCCAACAACGCATGGCCTGCAATTGCTCTCTTCTGCCTCGCCACAGCCGCACATCAAGGCTGGTCTGCGAACCTCTTCTCCACCCCAACCGACATGTTCCCCTCCACCGCCATCTCTACCATCGTCGGCCTCGGCGGAGCAGCCGGAGCAGCTGGCGGAGCAGCCTTCACCTGGCTCGTCTCACATTATTTCTCTCGCCATCCTCTGCTCATCTTTACCCTCGGAGGGTCCGCCTATGTTGTGGCGCTCCTCATCTTTCAAATCCTCGTTCCGCGTCTCGGAGTACGACGTAACGCCTAGTCTCTTCGCGGCATCTGAAAGAAAGACAGCCCATCGAGCATCAGCGCATCTCGATGGGCTCAAAACCCAACACCTCGTGTTACCCTTCTCCCACTTACGCGCAAGGAGCTTGATTTGGCCGTGAAAAAAGAGGTCCACAAAGAGGTCCATGACGACGCAACCACCCACAGCCAGCTCACCATGCAGGTCGTTGAGCACGTCCGCGCCCTCATCGCCAAAGGAGAAGTAAAACCCGGCGACCGCCTCCCACCCGAGCGTGAACTAGCCCGCGAGCTCAAGATCAGCCGCTCCAGCCTTCGCGCCGGCATCGGCTTCCTCTCCGCCATGGGCGTTCTCAAGAGCCGCCACGGCGCCGGAACCTTCGTCTCCAGCGGCCCCCCCGCCCTCGACTCCAGTTCCCTCTCCGTCCTCGGAGCACTCCACGGCTTCCTTCCTTGGCAGATGTTCGAAGCCCGCCTCGTCCTCGAGTCCAACGTAGCCGCCCTCGCCGCCGAGCGCGCCACCGACGAGCACATCGCCGAACTAGCCGAAGAGGTCGCCGAAATGTACGCCGCCCTCGACGACCCTCAGGAGTACCTCATCCACGACGTCCGTTTCCATCGCACCATCGCCCGAGCTGCCGGCAACCCCATCCTCGGCGCCCTCATGGAGACCATCACCGCCAACCTCTACGGCTACCGCAGCAAAACCGTCCAGAACGCCCAGGACCTCAAAGAATCCGCCGAGATGCACCGCGAGATCTACCGCGCCATCCGCTCCCACAACCCCGGCCAGGCCCGCCAGACCATGGAGCAGCACCTCAAGCTAGCCAGCAAAGCCCAGGCCGCCGAAACCGACCTCACCGCCGTCCCACACCCCGACGAAGACACCCCCGAAGCAATCCCAACATCTACCACCTAAACCACCGTCACTAGCTGTCGCTGACTCTGCAGTTGCCGCCGCTGCCTCTGCAGTTGCAGTTGCTTTTGGCCCCTAGGTACCCCAAGGCTTTAGCCTTGGGTCTCTCACAAGACAGCAGATTCAGGGCTTCAGCCCTGGGGTATGCCTTCCTAATCCAATCCTCGATCATCCCGACCGAAGCACTTCCCGTCCGACCGCCATAAATAGGGACTTACCCTCCCTGCTAGACTAAAAATCGGCACCCCATGTCCCACAACACAAAAAAGTTTTACCTGACCACCCCGATCTACTACGTCAACGCGCGCCCACACATCGGCCACGCCTACACCACCATTGCGGCCGACGTCATCGCCCGCCGCCACCGCCTCCTCGGCGACGACACCTTCTTCCTCACCGGCACCGACGAGCACGGTCAAAAAGTCGAGCGCTCGGCCGCCGCCGCCGGCCTCTCCCCGCAGCAGTTCACCGACCAGGTCTCCGCCTCCTTCCGCGCCCTCTGGGACCGCATGGGCATCACCTACGACGACTACATCCGCACCACCGACCCCCACCACAAATCCGCCGTCCAGAAGCTCTTCCAGCTCCTCCGCGACCGCGACGCCATCTATCTCAGCACCTACACCGGCCAATACTCCGTAGGCGAGGAGATGTTCGTCGAAGGCCCCCCCGGCACCATCGGCCCCGACGGCCGCCCCACAGAAACCGTCACCGAAGAAAACTACTTCTTCCGCCTCTCGGCCTACCAGCGCCAGCTCATCGACCTCATCGAGAGCAACGAACTCGAAATCCAACCCGAAGTCCGCCGCAACGAAGTCCTAAGCTTCCTCCGCGGCAACGTAGCAGCTGCGCAATCATCTTCTGGCCCGGCTAATCCACCTTCAGAAAGCGTCATCCTGAGCGAAGCGCAAAGCGCGCAGTCGAAGGACCCCGAAGGACTGGGCACCAGCACCACCGCTCAAACCCTTTCAGCCACGAACTCCGAACCGACCATAGCCCTCTCGGCCGCAGGCACCCCTTACGTCCCCGGCGCCCTTAAAGACTTCTCCCTCTCCCGCACCAGCGTAAGCTGGGGCGTTCCCGTCCCCGGCGACGAGAAGCACACCATCTACGTCTGGTTCGACGCGCTCATCAACTACATCAGTGCCATCGGCTACGGCAGCGACGACCCCGAACAGCAGAAGAAGTTCGAGCACTACTGGCCCGCCGACCTACACCTAGTAGGCAAAGAGATCATCCGCTTCCACTGCGTCTACTGGCCCGCTGTCCTTATGGCCGCTGGACTGCCGTTACCCAAGGCCATCACCGCCCACGGATGGCTACTCTTCGAAGAATCAAAAATGTCGAAGAGCCGCGGCAATATAGTCCGCACCGAAACCATCCTCGACGCCTTCGGCACCCTCTACACACCCCCTCCAGTCCTCGCTCAAAACGACGTCATCCTGAGCGAAGCGCAAAGCGCGAAGTCGAAGGACCCCGAAGGACTCAACACCACAACGACCTCTCGAACCTTTTCGCCGCAAATCTCCGCAGCCCCAACAGCACCCGCCAAGGCCGAACAAGACCTCTTCGCCGCCGACGTCCTACGCTACTTCCTCCTCCGCGAAATCCCCTTCGGCCAGGACGGCAGCTTCAGCTTCGACGCACTAGTCCAGCGCTACAACAGCGACCTGGCCAACGGCTACGGCAACCTGGTCAGCCGCACGTTGTCGATGATCGAAAAGTATTTCGAAGGGAAAATTCCGTCTGCGGACGAAGTGCGCACACAGCTTTTCAAAAGCAATTTGGAGATCCACGATGTACTCAATGCATATAGTCGAGCGGTCCTAGACTCGAAATTCGATGAGGCGCTGAGGGCAATCGCTCTCATAATCAAGTTCGCAGACGGCTATCTAACATCGAATGCCCCTTGGAAACTGTCCGCCGATATGACCGAAACTCAGGCTGCAGAACGCCGGGCTCAAATTCTGTATCCAGTCTCCGATGCCATCCGCATCATCACAGCCCTCCTCTACCCAGTGATGCCCTACGCCACGTCCAAAGTCTGGGCCCAACTAGGCCTCGGTTCCATCGAAGAAGCCGCCCGCAAAGGCGAACTGAAAAACCTCGAATGGGGAAGCCTGAAACCCGGCACAAAATTAGGCCCACTCTCCCCCATCTTCCCCCGAGCCCCCAAGGAACTAATCCAACTCATGACCGACATGGAAAACCCAATCACCCCCACGCCGTCCAAACTGGTCGACGAAAAGACCACCCACACCACGCCCGCGCCCGAAGACCCAACCCACCCCGGAGCGGCCCCCCGCACCAGCACCCTCGCCGAAGCAAACCCCGGAGCCACCGTAGCAGGCAGCGCGTCCCCCACCACCGAGCGCCCCGCCACCCCGCACCACACCGAAGCACCAGCATCCGGCATCTTTGCAGCCGAAGCCAGACCCGACACCCCGCAAATCGTCATCGACGACTTCGTCAAAATCGACCTCCGCGTAGCCAAAATCCTCGTCGCCGAGCGCATCCCCAAGGCCGACAAGCTCCTCCGCCTCGAGGTCGACCTCGGCTACGAAAAGCGCCAGATCCTCTCCGGCATAGCCGAGTGGTACACCCCCGAAGAGCTCATCGGTCGCCGCATCGTCATCATCGCCAACCTGGCCCCTCGCAAGATGCGCGGCCTCGAGTCCCACGGCATGCTCCTGGCCGCCTCCAACGGAGAAAACGGCAAGCCCATCCTCGCCACCTTCGCTGACTCCGAAGACATAGAGCTAGGCTCCCGCCTCAAATAGCCCATAAAAAGGCACCGTCAAGCCAAAATTTGGCATATCTTATTGAAACCAAATAACATTCAACTTCAAGCAGGGGATGGGGGTTACCCATCCCCTGCTTCACCGCATAGCTTTGACGTCACATCCCTGGCGTACGATGGCGGCATGAAGACGATCAAGATAACGTGTGCAATTGCGCTGTCGATGTGTGTACCCGCTAGAGCACAAGCGACCCCCACGCCAAGTGCAACGGAAGCGCTGTCACAGCCGAAGGTGTACGCAATAGATCAATCACCGGTGAGCAAGTCGCCCAACGGCACCGAAAGCCGGAGCGTACTCCGAGGAACACTCGCAACAGGAGAGTCGGTAGCGGCACACGAATCAACGCAGCCCGTGGGAGCGACCCCAGTGGCCCTTCATCCAATTCACCACTCCGAGCTACTCGTAGTCCGCGAGGGAGAAGTAATGTTCGACCACGACGGCACATCGGAAAAAGCTGGCCCCGGCGACGTGATCTACGTCCCCCTCGGCACAGTCCACCGAGTCCGAAACGTGGGAACCGTACCAGCAAAATATGTAGTCGTAGCAATCGGCGGAGACGTAAAGAAGTAATTCGAAGATGCCAGCGGTGGACCCGGTCGAGTACGATGTCGGGCATGAAAAATTTGAACCGTCGTGACCTTTGTGTGGCCCTCTCCGCATTTGCGGCGATGGGCAGTGTTTCAGCTTCGGCCCAGGCACAAGCGCAGGCAATGCCCAGCGAAAAGGTGCTATCCACACCCGGAGCCTTTCCCTTCGACTCGCTAACGCCGAAGAAGACCGAGAACGGCGTAACGCGTCCGGTAATCCAGGGAGTCTTGCCCACAGGCGAAGCCGTAGAGCTGCATGAGACAACCCTCCTACCCGGCCATATGCCCCACCCAGCCCACAAGCACCGCCACTCCGAATTCATGATGATCCGCGAGGGCACAATCGAGTTCGACAACGACGGCAAGAAGGAACGCGTAGGCCCCGGAGGCGTAATCTTCGCCGCCTCAGGCATCATGCACGGAATAAAAAACGTAGGCGACGCCCCGGCAAACTACTTCGTAATCGCCATCGGGCGCGAGTCTCCGATGACCCCGGTTGAGGGTACAGCTCGCTAAACCGTCATGCAGTCGATGTACCCTTAAGCAACGCATGCTCATCGACTCCCACGCTCACCTGGACTTCTACACAGACGACCGCGAAGACATCCTCCGCCGAGCCCAATCCGCCGGCGTAGAAACCATCCTCGCCATAGGCATTGGCGAAGGCCCCGACACCATGCACCAGGCCCTCGCCTTCGCCAACGCCCCATCCACCCCCGATCTCCCCAAAATCTACGCCACCGCCGGCATCCACCCGCAAGAGGCCGCGCAAGCCACCGAGGAAGCCCTTGCCAAAGTCGCGCGACTAGCCGCCGACCCCAAATGCATCGGCATCGGTGAGATCGGCCTCGACTACTACCACGTCGAGAACCCCGACATCCCCGTCCAGCAACTAGCCTTCACCGCCCAGATCTACATCGCCTCCGAAGCTCGCAAGCCTATCATCATCCACTGCCGCACCTCCGAATTAGCCACCCCGCAAGCCAAGGCCAAGTTCGGCCACGCCGACGCCTGGCAAGACACCCTCGACCTCATCACCCAGCACTGGACCCCCACCAAACTCCCCGGAATAATGCACTGCTTCTCCGGGGGCATCGAAGAAGCCCGCCGCTCCCTCGACCTCGGCTTCTACCTCTCTTTCGCTGGCAACCTCACCTACCCCAAGGCCGTCGCCATCCGCGAAGCCGCCGCCTTCGCCCCCGCCGACCGCATCCTGGTCGAGACCGACGCCCCCTTCCTCGCCCCCATCCCCAACCGAGGCCAGCGCAACGAACCCGCCCTCGTCACCCACACCGCAGCAGCCCTCGCCGACCTCCGAGGCATCTCACCAGACGAACTCGCAGTCATCACGACAGAAAATTTCCATCGCCTCTTTCCCACAACTCGCTGAACCCCAACACCCTGACATAATAGAAACCGGCAAAGCGCCCAGCAGAGGAAAATATCATGGCATCCGACAACAGCTTCGACGTAGTCAGTAAAGTAGAACTTCAGGAAGTAAAGAACGCCATCGAACAAGCCTCCAAAGAGGTTCACGCCCGCTTCGACCTCAAGGACTCCAAGTCCAAGATCGAACTCGAAGGCACCGACGCCATCCAGCTGGCCTCAGCCAGCGAGTACACCCTCAAGGCCGTCATCGAGATCCTCTCCCAGAAGCTAGTCAAGCGCGGAGTCTCCCTCAAAAACCTGGAGTTCGAAAAGCTCGAGCCCGCCGCCAACTCCTCCGTCCGCCAGAAGATCAAACTAGTCCAGGGCATTCCCTCCGAAAAAGCCAAGATCATCGTCGCCGCCATCAAGGATTCCAAGAAAAAGGCTCAGGCCAGCATCCAGGGCGACACCGTCCGTGTCGTCAGCAAAGACCGCGACACCCTTCAGGAAGTCATGGCCCTTCTCCGCGGCAAAGACATCGGCGTCGAACTCCAGTTCACCAACTTCCGCAGCAACTGATCAAAAAACGCCGTTGCTACATCAAAATTCCCCGCGCGATTTTCGGTCAAGTCCATCTGCCGACAGAACCTCCTGTTACTCTAAATACGAGTGAGCACCCTCTCCAGCGCGACCGCCGCCGAAGTCTTCGAACTCCTCCGCGACGACCTCTCCGCCATCGAGCGGGAGTTCTCCAGCCAATCCGCCTCCAACGTCGCCGTCATCACCGACATCGCCCAATACCTCATCGCTGGCGGCGGCAAGCGCATCCGCCCCCTGCTGCTCCTCCTCTCCGCCAAAGCCCTCGGCTGTACCAGCCACTCCCGCATCCGCCTCGGCGCCGTCGTCGAGATGCTTCACACCGCCACCCTCGTCCACGACGACATCATCGACGAGGCCGACACCCGCCGCGGCCGCCCCTCCTCCAACACCACCTGGGGCAACTCCAAGTGCGTCCTCGCCGGCGACTGGCTCTACATGCAGGCCTTCTCCACCGCACTCGAGGAGCGCAACTTCCACGTCCTCGACCTCCTCATCTCGCTCACCCAGCAGATGGTCGAAGGCGAACTCCTCCAGATCGAAAAGCTAGGCCACCTCATCAACGAAGAGGAGTACTTCGACCTCATCTTCCGCAAGACCGCCTGCCTCTTCAAGGTCTCCATGCAGCTCGGAGCGGCCATAACGCCCCACACCTTCGGCGACCCCACCGAGATCGAAATCCAACTTGGCGAATACGGCCGCAACCTTGGCCTGGCCTTCCAGATCGTCGACGACATCCTCGACCTCACCGCCACCGAAGACGTCCTCGGCAAGCCCGTAGCCAGCGACCTCCGCGAAGGTAAAGCCACCCTCGCCGTCATCCACGCCCTCGAGCGAGGCACCGGTGCCGACCGCGAAGCCATCCGCACCGTCCTCGCCGACCGCAGCTTCGACCGCGTCTCCCATCCCCAAATCATCGAGATCCTCCAGCGCCACGCCTCCATCGACTACGCCATGGACACCGCCTGCGCCTACGCCGAAGCCGCCCGCCAAAGCATAGCCGACCTACCCGACTCCGAAGCCAAACGAGCCCTACTCTGGGTCCCCGGCTTCGTCACCACCCGCGACCGTTAGACTCCCCCTTCACGCGGTCCGAGCACCATCACTACAAGTGCATTTAAGTTGACACACAACAAACAGAAGGAAAAAATCGCGCCATGCTTCCTCTGCTTGTGCTGTCTATCATCTTTCTCTTCCTTGTTGTAGGGGCATCGGTATTCGTCATTTGCGGAGTCTTGCCGCCACTGCGCAAATACGGGTTAAGCGCTGCGCTGTGGTGTGCAACGTGCGGACCATGTGTCGTGCTCTGGATGTTACTTGGTGGCTTCGCAATGGTGGCGAACGCTCTGGCGTTGCAAGCAGCACAAACAAAGAATCTTCATTTGCCTGTCCTGCCCAATGGCATTGGAACCGGATATATTGTGCTGGGGCTGATGGGAACGATCGTGGTCGCTACCGTCGTGGCCTGGGTTCACCAAACGGCGATACGGCAGATGACATTTGCGTTGTTTCGGATCTATGCAGGGTTAGTTTCAGCGGGCATTGGTAGCGTCTGGGGCTGGTGCTTATGGATCTCGCTTGTGCTCGACACGCATCTCCCATACAGATTCCTACTTTGGGGCTTGGGAATGGTGGTATTGTGCGCAGGATTTGGCTACGCCGGCTTTCGCTGGGCAAAGAAGTTGAGGAATGATAGTCCGACGATGCCTGGGTTGGTTTCGCAAGCAGAGTTCGCGGGATTGGTCTGACATAAATTGGACAACCTCGATGGCCATGCCCCACCCACATCTATAATTTCTGCATCATGTGCAGGCTTCTCCAGGCCACGCTGTTCTTCTCGTTCGCCGCAACCTGCTACGCGCAAACAGCCCCATCTGACAACCAGAACACCCTGCACACAACAAGCCGCCTCGTCCTCGTTCCCACCCTTGTCCAAAACTCCGCAAACAATGTCGTCTATTCCCTCACAGCCAGCGATTTTCTCCTCACAGACAACGGCACCCCCCAAAAGATCACCCTGGACGACCAAATCAATCCACCGCTCTCCCTCGTCGTTCTCATCCAGACCGGCGGCGCAGCGGTCCACCAACTCCGTGACTACAGCGGCCTCGAAACCATGCTGGCCTCGCTCCTCGGCAACCCGCCAAACCAAGTCTCCATCGTCAACTTCGACAGCAAACCCGAGGCCGCCTCACCCTTCACATCC
>Ga0209060_10002381_pt1 | contig 17638 bp, 14 predicted proteins | sample Coa_R1_8_FD_187155 | JGI IMG/M metagenome (GOLD analysis project Ga0209060, IMG submission 187155) | Surface soil microbial communities from Centralia Pennsylvania, which are recovering from an underground coalmine fire - Coalmine... | ecosystem: Environmental > Terrestrial > Soil >...
AAAAGGATGTCGAAATGAAAGAAATCCAAGGAGCCACAGCATGAACGCCGTACTCCTCATCTGCCGCAAAGAGCTCAACGCTTATTTCGCCTCGCCCATCGCTTACCTGCTGATGGCGTTTTTCGCGCTGATTTTCGGATTCGTGATTTTCAACGCCACCACGGATTTCCTCCGCTTCAGCTTCCAGCAGCAGTTTCAGGGCGGCGGCGGCCCGATGAGCATCAATGACCAGATCATTACTCCGCTGCTCGGTTTTTCGAGCACCATCACCCTGTTCCTGGTGCCCATGATCACCATGCGGCTGTTCGCCGAAGAGAAGCGCTCCGGCACCATCGAACTGCTGCTCACTTCGCCGGTGACCGACCTGCAAATCATCCTCGGCAAGTGGCTCGGAGCCATGCTGCTGTTCGTGTGCATTCTGGCGATGTCGATGATCAACGTGGCGCTGCTGTTCGCCTGGGGCAAGCCGGATATCAAGCCGGTGCTCGTGGCGTATCTGGGGCTGCTGCTGCAGGGCGGGTGCCTGCTGGCGATCGGCGCCCTGATCTCGACCATGACCAAGAACCAGATCATCGCCGGCGGCGTCACATTCTTTGTGTGCCTGCTGCTGTGGCTGCTGAGCTGGTCGACGGCCAACGATGTCGGCGTACTGCCGCAGGTAATCAACTACCTGTCGATCGTGACGCATTTTGACAATTTCTCCAAAGGCGTCCTGGAATCGAAGGACGTGATTTTTTATCTGTCTATGATTTTCTTTGCTTTATTCGTTACCTCACGCGCGATGGAATCTCTGAGGTGGAGGGCATAAATGGCGAACTGGATGAAAGCCCGGCAAACCAAATACGCGGCCTACGCCACTACCTACATTCTGGTGATCCTGGCCGTGCTCGTGGCCGTCAATTTCCTGGCTAACCGGTACGACAAGTCGTACGATTCCACGTCCAACAAGCAGTTCAGCCTTTCAGACCAGACCAAAAAGGTGGTCAACGGGCTGAAGAACGACATTCACATCACTTACTTCGACCGCGATTCTTCCTTCGCCGGCGCGCACAATCTGCTTGACCGGTATTCGAATATGTCGCCGAAGGTGCACGTGACCTACATCGATCCGGTGAAGAAGCCGCAGCAGGCCAAGGCCGCCGGGTTCAGCCGCGACACCACTATCCTGGTCGACAGCGGCGTGCGCAAGGAATCGGCCAAATCTCTGACTGAGGAAGAGATCACCGGCGCCTTGATTCGTTCGCTGAAATCCGGCGAGCGGAATGCCTGTTTCCTGTCGGGCGCCGGCGAAAAGAGCCTGGACGACAGCACGGCCGGCGACGGCTACGGCGCGGTCAAGAGCGCGCTCGAGTCGAATAACTATAAGACGCGGTCGATCGACTTGGCGAAGAGTTCCGCCGCGGCCGCACCCTCGGCTTCTACCACGGTCAATGTCGGGGCTCCGGCGGCGGCGGGAAAAGTGGAGGTTCCGAAGGATTGCACGATCCTGGTGGTAGGCGGTCCCCGCATCGCATATCCGCAGCCCGTAGTGGACGCCATCAAGACCTATGTCGAGAATGGCGGCAAGGCGCTATTCCTTCTCGATCCTTCGCTGAAACTCGGCAAGGACGACACGCAGGAGAACACCGGCCTTGAGACGCTGCTCGAAAGCTGGGGCGTGACTCTCAATAAGGATCTCGCGCTCGATACGAGCGGGATCGGGCGCGTGTTCGGCCTCGGACCGGAAGTTCCGTTGGTCACGAATTATGATTCCCAGGCGATCGTCAATCCGATGAAAGACATTCCGACGGCGTTCCCGCTGGCGCGTACTCTGGATGTCAAGAATACGGACAAGACCACGGTCGATAAACTGTTCTCCACGGGCGACAACAGCTTTGCGACCACCAATCTGAGCTCCGGGCGGATCACCATCAATCCGAAGACCGACAAAAAAGGGCCGCTGCTTCTGGCCGCGGCCGGCACCTACAACAAGAACGGCCGGTTTGTAGTGGTCGGCAGCTCGACGTGGATCGGCAACTCGCTCATCCGTTTTCAAGGCAACCGCGATCTGTTCCTCAACATGATCAACTGGCTGTCGGCGGATGAAGATCTCATCTCGATCCGGCCGAAGGAGCCTTCCAATCAGCCGCTCAATATGAACGCCAACCGCCAGCGCATGATGTTCTGGCTGAGCGTGGTGTTCTTCCCGCTGGCCGTGGTTGGCATGGGATTGGGCACCTGGTGGAAGCGGAGGTAACTCATGAAGCCGAACGGACTGATCATTGCCGTCGCGGTTCTGGCGGTCCTCGGCGGCGCGACCTGGTGGTCCAATAAGAAGCAGGCGCAGGCCAGTAAGTCGACCGACACCACGACGAAGATCCTCTCTATTCCCAGCGACCAGTTTCAAGAGATCCGGCTGAAAAAACCGGCGGAGACGATCGACGTGACGGGCGGTCCGGGCAAGTGGCGACTGACCCAACCCGAAGCACTGCCCGCGGATCCAGACACGGTCGGTTCCCTGATTACCACGCTCGGCGGCCTCAACGCGGATGCCGTGGTGGAAGACAAGGCGTCGGATCTGACGCCTTACGGGCTGAAGGAGCCGGCGCTCGACGTACAGATTGTCAAGAAAGATGGCAAAACCGACGATTTGATGATCGGTGACGAAACGCCGACCGGATCGGGTAACTACGCCAAGCTCGCTAACGACCCCCGGGTCTTCACGATTGCGACGTACAACAAGAATGCCATCGACAAGCCTCTCAACGATCTGCGCGACAAGCGGCTGCTTACCTTCGATTCCGCCAAGCTGACGCGGGTCGAACTGGACGCCAAGGGCATGCCCATCGAGTTCGGTAAAAATAGCGGGGGCGACTGGCAAATTCTTAAACCGAAGCCGTGGCGCGCCGACGGTTCGCAGGTCGATACGCTCGTCAATAACCTGAAAGACGCGCGCATGGATCTGACCGGCGACACCAAAGCGGCGGCCACCGATTTCGCGTCCGGCGCCAAGGTGGCCACCGCCACCGTCACCGATTCCAGCGGTAATCAGACCCTGGAAATTCGCAAAAAGGGCGACAATTACTACGCCAAGAGTTCGGCGGTGGCGGGCATTTTCAAGGTAAGCGCGGATACGGGAAAGAACTTCGACAAAGGCCTGGACGATTTCCGGAACAAGAAGGTGTATGACTTCGGTTTCAGCGACCCGTCGTATCTGAATATTCAGGGCGCTGGGTACACCAAGAACGGCGACAAATGGATGGCCGGATCGAAGACGATGGACAACACCAGCGTGCAGAACGTGATCGACAAGCTGCGCGATTTGACTGCCACCAAGGTGGCCGACAGCGGCGGCGGGACGATGGTGCTGGAAGCGGACGTCACGTCCAGCAACGGCAAACGTATCGAGAAAGTCTCGATTTCCAAGCAAGGAGATCAATACTTCGCCAAGCGCGAGAACGAGCCGGGCGTCTACGTGCTCGATAGCAAAGCGGTGGATGACCTGCAGAAGGCAATATCCGGCATTAAAGAGGCGGCGCCCGCTCCCGCGCAGGCGAAAAAGAAATAGCTCGTGAATGGCCTACTGACGGACCTTTACGAGCTGACCATGGCGGCCGGCTATTTCGAAGCCGGCAAGACCTCCGAACGAGCCAGCTTTGAATTGGCCATTCGCCGCCTGCCGGCGAAGCGTAATTTCGCGCTGGTAATGGGGCTGCCGCACGTTGTCGATTTCCTTCTCAATCTGAACTTCAGCAGCGAGGAGATCGGCTACCTGCGCGGCCTGCCTCAGTTTCGCCAGGTGTCCGACGGCTTCTTCGAGTACCTGCGCGGGTTTCGCTTTAGCGGGGACTTGTTCGCCGTCCTGGAAGGGACCCCGATGTTCGGGGGCGAACCGGTGCTCACGATTCGGGCCCCGCTGATCGAAGCGCAGATTCCGGAGACGTATGTGCTTTCGGCGATCACGTTCCCGACGCTGGTCGCATCCAAGGCAGCGCGCTGTGTCGAGGCAGCCCAGGGCCGGGCCGTAGTGGAATTCGGAACGCGGCGGGCGCATACGGCCGAAGCCGGCGTGCTGGCGGCGCGCGCGGCCTACGCCGCCGGATGCGCCGGAACCAGCAACACGCTGGCCGGGTTTCGTTTTGGCGTTCCTGTGATGGGGACCGCCGCGCATTCCTGGATCATGTCGTTTTCGAGTGAGACCGAGGCGTTTCGCCAGTTGCAGCGCGTGCTCGGCGAGAACACAGTCCAGCTGATCGATACCTATGACACCGTGGAAGGGGCCCGGCGCGCGGCGCAGGTTGGCCCACCGATTTGGGGTGTGCGCATCGATAGCGGCGATTCGCTGGCGCTTTCGCGCCAGGTCCGCGCGGTGCTGGAGGAAGCCGGTCTGCGGGACGCGAAGATCATGGTGACTGGAGATTTGGACGAATTCAAAATCCGCGACCTGGTCCGCGCCGGCGCTCCGATTGACGCCTTCGGTGTGGGCACCCAGCTTGCGACCTCCGGCGACGCGCCGTACCTCCACGCGACCTACAAGATTGTCGAATTGAATATCGGGGGCATCAACCGGTTCACTACCAAGTTGAGCGAAGAAAAGATCTCTCTGCCCGGGGCTAAACAGGTGTTTCGCGAGCCGGAGCGCGATGTGATCGCCCGCTCGGGGGAGTGCGGCAAGGGGGAAGCGCTACTGCGTCCGGTGATTCTAGGCGGGCGGCTGGTTGAGCCGCTCCCGACTCTGGAGGAGGTCCGCTGCCGGGCCGCCGAAGCGGTCGCGCGCCTGCCGCAGCCGCTGCGGGAATTGGAGCCGGCGGAGGCTCGCCCGATTGTGTTTAGCCTCGATCTGCAGACCCTGATCGATCGGACGCGGCGCAACGTGATGTTATGAAGACGGTTTTCGTCGATGTCGACACGCAACTCGATTTTCTCTACCCGGCCGGAGCGCTGTATGTCCCTGGCGCCGAGCGAATTATTCCGGCGATCGTACGGCTCAACCGGTATGCTGCTGCGCACGGGATGGCTGTAGTTTCGACGGCGGACGCCCACGCTGAAAACGATCCGGAATTTGCGCGCTGGCCGCCGCATTGCATCGCCGGAACCTGGGGCCAGCAAAAGGCGGCTGCCACGCTGCTCGAAAAACGCATTGTGATACCCAATCGCAATTGCGAGACCGCGCTCGCCGGTGCCGATCAGATCATCATCGAAAAGCAATCGGTCGACGTTTTTCAGGCTCCTAACCTGTCGCGCATTTTGCAGATACTCAATGGCGACCGGTACGTGGTGTACGGCGTGGTGACGGAAATCTGCGTCGCCAGCGCTGCGCGCGGCCTGCTGGCGCTAAGAAAGCCGGTGACGGTGGTGGCGGACGCGATCGGGGAATTGCATGCGAACGATGCGGGCCGAACCCTGGAGGAAATCCGATCGCTGGGCGGCACGATCACGAGTGTTCCCGAGGTCTGCGGAGAATAGCTTTGGACCAAGATGGTTCGAGCCCCTCACTAACTCGTTTCCTCTCAGTGCCGTTTTTTCAGATTTGAACCATTTTGGTCGATTGGACTTTTCCCAACGGAGGGGCGAGGCGAATTCAGGCTTGCCCGAGGGCGGCTTTGAGCTCACGGATCTGCTCGGCATGCCGCCGCGCGTGGCCCGCCATGATGATCAGGAGTTCCATCCCGTTGAGCGGTCCGAATCGCGGGTGGGACTCGGCGCGCTGATAGAGGGCGGCGCTCTCTCGCTCCGCGAAGCGGACGGTGCAATCCCGTGCCGCCTGAAACGCGGCGAGCGCCGCGCCCAATGTGGAAAACCGGCCGGTCGGCCGGACGGGCTCGGGCGCTTCCGCGCGGTTCGCCCGGCTTTGCACCCGGGCCTGTAAAGCGGATTCCTTTTCTTTATCCAGCGGGGGAGCTCCTTCGCGCGGAGCGTTCTCGAGGCGGCCCAGGAACCGCACCTCAACGGTAGTGACGTGCTCCACGCACTCCAGCACCGACCAGCGGCCCGCCTGGGGATGCGCCTGTGCCTGGGCTTCGGTTACGCCGCGCACGGCTTCCACGAAGTCGTTCCGGCTCCCCTCTAGAATCTGCACGATCTCGCTTCGCGTTTCAGGGCTCATGCCGTAGAGTCTAGCAGATCTCTGCCGGGCGCTTTGGCATTGATATAATGAGCGGGATCTGGGAGGTCTCGATGCTTCGACGCATGATTAGCTTGGCATTTCTGATAGCGGTAGGAATCGCTCTCGGCCAGGAGCCGGGCGCTGCTCCCGCGCGGGCCGGACGGCGTGGCGGCGAGCCTGCAGGCCCACCGCGTCCACCGCTATTTTTCCGCGAGGAATGGAAGCAGCCCGCCAACGCGCCCGAACATCCTGTGACCGCCGATGCAACCGGCAACCCGAACTTGGAATTAAAGCTCTACGGCGACGGCAAGAACATTCAGGAGACAGGCCAGGAAGGCAATCCCGGCAACCCGATCCACCTGTGGACGGGGTTGTGCACGGCGAATTGCGCCGCCACGCTCCGCGACAAAGAGAATTACGTCGACCTCACGGGCATCGCCAAGATCCGCTGGATCACCAAGGTCTCCGGATTCCATCAGGTCCATCCGGTGGTCAAGCTTGCGGACGGCACAATGCTGGTCGGTGATCACGCCGATGGCTCGACGGGCGACTGGCTACAAAGCGAGTTTTTGGTTTCGGAAGTTCGCTGGCTGCGGCTGGATCCGGAGAAAGTCGTGACGCACGGAACCATTGTGCAGAAGCCCGACTTGAGCAAAGTGGATGAGGTGGGCTTCACCGATCTGAGTCCGGGCAGCGGCCACGGGCAGGGCGGCTGGTCCGACGTTGCCTTGATCGAAGTGTACGGCAAACCTGTAAAGCGGTAAGGCCGGCGCCTTAATCGACCGGCACGGCGCGATCAAACACGACATCGAAGGTCGCTCCCGGACGAAGGTCAACCTCCGGCCCGCGAGTCACCAGCGCGGTAGCGAGACCGACCGCTCCGCCGATTCCGGCGCCGATGCCCGCACCTTCGGCACCGCGAACGCCGATCTTCCCGGCGTCCTGGCCTTTGGTGGCGGCCTGCTTGATCCCGTTCTCCTTTTCATCCACGTTCTGTCCCGTGCCTTCGGAATCGACCGTGCTCAAGCGCGGCGCAACACCGATCGTTTTGCCGTTCGGCAGCATGAGGTTTTCGACGCGAATGGCGAGCTCGGCACGGCCTTTCAGCCGGCCGCTGCGCAGGGAACGAGCGACGACGCCTTCGGCATAGCTGTCGGCCGGCACCAGGACCTGGCCCTTGACCACGATGGGACTGGCGGTCCGCATGTAGATGCGATCCCCGTCACGCGCGGTGCGGGTGCTCACGGAATTGACCATGCGCAGAAGAACGTGAGCGCCTTGAGGAATTTCGGCGGCCGGGAGCAGCGCCGCGGCGCAAAACACCAGAGTCAGGAAGCGCATAACACCCTCTGGGTTCATCTTACGGCCGCTTCGGCGGCGTTGCGGCCGGCGAGGGCGTCCAGTAAATCACGGGCACGCAGGAAACGGCGTCCACTGGCGCGCATCATCTGTTGATGGCGGTCGTCGGGCCAGCTCCAATAGGTGCGGCCGGATGTTTCCGGCTGGGGACGCGCTGCGAGTTCGCCCCGCAAATAGCGGCTTAAGGTTTCGGCCAGCACCTTGCCGCTATCGGCGCAGACTCTCTGGTACAAGCTGAACGCGGTGTCTTCCGGCGCGACTGCGAATTCAAGCTGCTCGAGCACTGGACCGGTGTCGATGCCGGTATCCATTTTATAGATGGTGGACCAGACGGTTTTGTCGCCTCGCGCGAAGGCCCACAAGACCGGCGAGATGCCGGCATCCTGGGGCAGCTTGGACGCGTGCACGTTGAGAATGCCGTGACTGCACAGAGCCAGCAGCTCGGCGTCGAGCTTTTGATCGCAATTGAAGGCCAGGCCGACATCAAACGGGCCGGCCGCCCGCAGCGCCGGCAGGCTTGCCTTAAAATCCGGCGACGCCATGGTTCGAATCCCGTACCGTCGTGCTGCCGCTTCGACGCTTTTGCCGCGGATTGCGCCCAGAAAGCCGGATAAACAATGCACAACGGAGCGGTAAAGGAAGTATTCCCGGCTGGTCTTCGATCCAATGGACCTGACGCGGGAAGGGGACGCGGTATTGCGAGTAGAGAGCACCACCAGGCCGATGTCTCTCTGGAAGCGCTCCAGCACCGGCTGGGCCAGCAGGTAAGCAAAATAACTGTCGTTTACGAATAAAGCGGCCTTCATAATAATGCGGCGTTCCCCTTGAACTCGTCACTATGTACGAGGCACGTTGGAGTCCTCAAGTTACCTGCCGTGTGGGTTGGGGCTCTAGTACCAGGAGCGCGGACTGTGACGGAGTTCACCTCTGCGCTGCGGTTGCTTCCAAATACTTGGATAATTTTAATTTATAGAGACGCCTGCTTGCATTTAAAAATACGTTTGGCTACACTCGATGTAAGTTCCCGATGAGCAGCGGTAAACCAAGCCGGTGGCTTCGTGCAGGTCTCTCCCACACCATCGCTATTCCTGTAGGAATTATTATCGTAGTCATCGTAGCCGGCCCCGCGTAGGCCCGGCGGAACAAAAAGTTCCCAAGGCCATCAGCGGGGTTAAGCAGCCCGGCTGATGGCCTTTTTCGTTTTTGATGGCAGTTTTGAAGAGGAAGAACATATGTCGACCCTGATGAGCGGCGCGCGGATGCTGCTGGAATGCCTGAGCCGGGAAGGCGTGGATTGCATGTTCGGCTATCCCGGCGGCGTGACGTTACCGTTATACGATGTGCTGTACGATCATCCGCTGCGGCACGTGCTGGTGCGGCACGAGGAGAACGCGGCCTTCGCCGCCGAAGGTTATGCGCGGGCTACGGGCAAGGTCGGCGTGTGCTGCGCGACCTCAGGCCCGGGCGCGACCAACCTGACCACCGGCCTGGTCGACGCGATGATGGACTCGATTCCGATCGTCGCGATAACCGGGCAGGTTTCCACCAAGCTCATCGGCAGCGACGCGTTCCAGGAAGCCGATACCTTCGGCATCACGCGGTCCTGCACGAAGCACAATTACCTGGTGAAGAGTCTCGAGGATCTGCCGCAGATCGTGCACGAGGCGTTTTATGTGGCGGCCAGCGGGCGGCCGGGGCCGGTGCTGGTGGATATTCCCAAGGACGTGTTTCAGGCGCAGGGCCATTATCAGCACGTGGCTGCGATCCACCTGCCGGGCTACAAAGTGTTTACTGAAGGACATACGGGTCAGATCCGGCGCGCGGTGCAACTCATTCAGAAGGCGGAGCGCGCGCTGGTGTATGCGGGCGGAGGCGTCGTCGCCGCGGAGGCTTCGAAAGAACTGCGCGATTTCGTCGAGCGGACCGGTTTCCCGGCCGTGAACACGCTGATGGGCCTTGGCGCGCTGCCGTCGCAGCACCCCAATTTCATCAGCATGCCCGGCATGCACGGCAGTTACGCGGCGAATATGGCGATGACCAATGCCGACCTGCTGGTGGCGCTGGGCGTGCGGTTCGACGATCGGGTGACGGGACGGCTGGCGGCGTTCGCGCCGCACGCCAAGGTGATCCACGTGGACATTGATCCCGCCGAGATTGGCAAGAACCGGGCGCCGGACGTGCCGATCGTGGGCGACGTGAAACGCGTGCTGGCCAAGATCAACGAGGCACTGGCGGAGAGCTCGAAAACCACCGAGCCCGCGGTGGAAGCCGCGCGAAAAGCGTGGTGGGGCCAGATCCGGCGGTGGAAGGAAGATCATCCGCTGCAACCGGTCACTTCCGAGACCGAAATCAAGCCGCAGCACCTGATGGCGGAGATCGACCGGCTCTCGCAAGGCCGGGCGATCGTGAGCGCCGACGTAGGCCAGCATCAGATGTGGGCCGCGCAACTGGTGCGGTTTGGCGAGCCGCGGCTGTGGATCAACTCGGGCGGTTTGGGAGCGATGGGTTTCGGGTTGCCGGCTGCGATCGGCGCCCAGTTCGCCCGGCCCGACAAGCTGGTGTTTGCGGTCGTGGGCGACGGCGGTTTTCAAATGTCGATTCCGGAACTGGCCACGGTGGCCAGTTATGGCCTGCCGGTCAAGATTATCGTGATGAATAACGGCTACCTGGGAATGGTCCGACAGTGGCAGGAGCTGTTCTACAACAACCGGCTGAGCTCGGTGGAGCTTGACGCCTTTCCGGATGCGGAGAAGCTGGCTGCGGCTTACGGCTTCAAGGGCAAGACGATCGACAAACCGTGGGAACTGGCGGGCGCGCTCGAAGAAGCGGTCAAGGAGCCGGGACCGTACCTGTTAAACGTGAAGGTTACGCCGGCAGAATGCGTGTATCCGATGGTGCCGGCCGGCGGCGCCATCAATGAGATGGTGCTGGGGCCGCCCCAACCGGTGGCGGCGAAGTAGCGAGGCGCAAGACGTGCTACAGATTATTTCCTTATTGCTGGAGAACAAGCCGGGCGCGCTGATGCGCGTGACGGGGCTGCTGACGCAGCGCGGGTATAACATCGAGAGCCTGACCGTCGCGCGCACGCTCGACCCGGAACTGTCGCGTATGACGATCGCGGTGGAGGTCGATTCAGCGCTGCGGCAGCAGGTGATCAAGCAGATGAACAAGCTGATCAACGTGCTGCAGGCGACCGATTTGACCGATACGCCGGCGGTGGTTCGCGAACTGGTTTTGGTGCGGGTGCGGACAGCACAGGAAAGCCGGCAGGCGGTGTTGAAGGAAGCCGAGATCTTCGGAGGGCGTGTCGTGGATTCGTCGACCGAAGGGTTTGCGATCGAGGTGACCGGCGATCCGGAGAAGTTGAACGAATTCATCGATGTAATGCGGAGTTATGGCGAGATCGACGTGACGCGCTCGGGCGCGCTGGCGATCGCGCTGGAGGCGCGGAAGTTGAAGTTGCAGCCGCCGGTGCCAACGAAGGGCGGGGCGAAGGTGGAAGAGACGGTTCGATGAGATCCTGGCAGGTCGGAGACCTGCCCCACGGGGAGAGAGAGATGGCGAAACGTTACTACGAAAAAGACGGGAATCTGGATTACTTGAAGGGGCGCACGGTCGCCATCATCGGATATGGCAGCCAGGGGCACGCGCATGCACTGAACCTGCGCGATTCGGGAGTCGATGTAGTTGTCGGCCTGTATCCCGGCAGCAAATCGCGCGCGAAGGCGGAGGCGTCCGGACTCCGGGTGCTGAATACGGCGGAGGCAGCCAAAGAGGCCGACATCGTCATGATCCTGGTGCACGATCACCTGCAAGGCGATCTGTACAACAAGGAAATCGCGCCGCATATGACCGCGGGCAAGACTCTGATGTTCGCCCACGGCTTCAATATTCATTTCGATCAGATCAAGCCGCCCAAAGACGTGGATGTATCGATGGTCGCGCCCAAGGCGCCCGGGCACCGCGTGCGCGAGTTGTACGTGGAAGGAGTGGGCGTGCCGGCGCTCGTGGCCATTCACCAGAACCCTTCGGGCAAGGCACTGGAGAACGCGCTGGCGTATGCGCTGGCACTGGGCTGCCTGCAGGCCGGCGTCATCGAAACCACGTTTAAGGAAGAGACCGAGAGCGATCTGTTCGGCGAGCAGAGCGTGCTGTGCGGCGGCGTGAGCGCCTTGATCCGCGCGGGATTTGAAACGCTGGTGGACGCAGGCTACGCTCCCGAAATCGCTTATTTCGAGTGCTTGCATGAGGTGAAGCTGATTGTCGATTTGATCTATGAAGGCGGGCTCAGCTACATGCGGTACTCGGTTTCCGACACCGCCGAGTATGGAGACTACACGCGAGGGCCGCGGATTATCAACGATCAGACGCGCGCCGAGATGAAGAAGATTCTTACGGAGATTCAATCGGGCGAATTTGCTCGCCAGTGGATGGACGAAAACCGCACGGGGCGCAAGAAGTTTTTAGCGATGCGGGAGGCGGAGAAGGACCAGCGCATCGAGCGCGTAGGCCGCGAGCTGCGCGAGATGATGCCGTTCTTAAAGAAGAAGAAAGAGGCGGGTGTACCGCAGGATTCGACGGCAGCCGCCGCCAAGAAGTAAACGGGGCAGGTCCTGCCCGCCGGGTGAATTTATGAAGATCTTCACGTTCGATACGACGCTCCGGGACGGCACGCAGGGCGAGGCCGTCTCGTTTTCCGTGGATGACAAGCTGGTCATTGCGCAAAAGCTGGACGAGCTCGGCATCGACTACATTGAAGGCGGCTGGCCGGGATCGAACCCGAAAGACAAGGAGTTTTTCACCCGCGCCCGGGAGTTGAATCTCAAGCACTCGCGGCTCACCGCCTTCGGTTCCACGCGTTTCGCGAAGAACCCGGTGGAGGAAGATCGGAACGTCCAGGCGCTGGTGGAAGCGGGCACGCCGGTTGTGAGCATTTTCGGCAAGACGTGGGACCTGCACGTGAAGCGGGCGCTGGGGATCACGCTGGAGGAAAATCTGAAGCTGATCTCGGAGACGGTGAAATACCTCAAAGAGAATGGCAAGGAAGTGGTGTACGACGCGGAGCATTTCTTCGACGGCTACATCGCGAATCCGGAATTTGCGCTGAAGACGTTGGAGGCGGCCAAGCAGGGGGGCGCCGACGTGCTGTGTTTATGCGATACCAACGGCGGCAGCATTACCAGCCGCATCGAAGAGATCGTGGCCGAAGTGCGGAAGCGCTTCGATGGGGTAATCGGGATCCACACACACAACGATTCGGATCTGGCGGTGGCGAACACGCTGGCGGCTGTCGAAGCCGGCGCCACCCACGTCCAGGGCTGCATGAACGGCTACGGGGAACGCTGCGGCAATGCGAACCTGGTTTCGATCATTGCCAACCTCGAGCTGAAGCTGGGACATACGACTGTCGGGCCGGAGAGATTGGCGAGTCTCTCGACGGTGTGCAGATTTATCTCGGAGCTGGCGAACCTGCCGCTGCGCAACGATCAGCCGTTTGTCGGTAAGAGCGCGTTTGCGCACAAGGGCGGCGTTCACGTCAGCGCCGTGCTCAAGGATTCGGCGACGTACGAGCACATCTCGCCGGAGACAGTAGGGAACCGGCAGCGCGTGCTGGTAAGCGACCTTTCGGGCCGCGGCAATATCATGTATAAGCTGAAGCAGCATGGGTTGGCCGACCGCCTGGACGAAGATGCGCGCCGCGACCTGCTCGAGCGCATCAAGCAGATGGAATACGAGGGGTATGAGTTGGAGGCGGCGGAAGGCACGTTCGAGCTGCTTGTGCGGGACGCCCTGCACCCGGGGCTGCACTTCTTCGACGTCGACACCTACGAAGTGACGACGCGCGCGGGCGGCAACGACGCTTCACACACGACGGCTACGGTGACGCTGCGGGCTCAGGACGGCGTCCATTCCGCCACGGCCAGCGGGCACGGGCCCTTCAATGCGCTGCACTTGTGCCTGCGCACGTGCCTGTCGAAGCTGTATCCGCAGATCAAGGATGTGCGGTTGACCGATTACAAGGTGCGCGTACTCGATTCACGCAAGGGCACGGCGGCGAACGTGCGGGTGTTGATCGAGTGGTCGGATCACCGGCGGAGCTGGTCGACCGTCGGCGTCTCCGATAACGTGATCGAAGCCAGTTGGAAGGCCTTGGTGGACGCGATCCGGCTGGAACTGATGCGGCTGACCGAGCAGGACAGCTCGATCGAGCGCGCCGTGGAAGACTACTGCTGGGGCGTGTAAAAGGTCGTTAGCATCGCGCGGTAACCGTAATTTTTCCCCGCTGAGTTATAATTCGGCGGAGGTGTTTATGCGCCGTCTCGCTGTCCTCCTCCTCCTGTTTGCTCCTCTGGCAGTCCCACAGACGCTGCCTCCGGGTGTCCAGAACGTGACATCGGTGGAAGGCATCACGGAGTACGTCTACGCCAACGGGCTGCACGTGCTTTTGTTTCCCGATCCGTCGAATCCGAAGGTTACGGTCAATGTGACGTACCTGGTGGGTTCGCGGCTCGAGGGCTACGGCGAGACCGGGATGGCGCATCTGCTCGAACACCTCATGTTTCGAGAAACGGGAACTCGGAGCGATGTCAAGCAAGAACTGACCGACCACGGCGCACAGTGGAATGGAACCACGTCGTACGACCGCACCAACTATTTCGAAACGATCAATGCTACCGCCGACAATTTGCAATGGGCGATTCGGATGGAAGCGGACCGCATGGTCAATGCGAGGATCGATAAGAAGAACCTCGATGCGGAGATGACCGTGGTGCGGAATGAGTTCGAGCGCGGCGAGAACAGCCCCGATCGCATCCTCGAGGAACGCGCGATGGAAACGGCGTACATCTGGCACAATTACGGCAAGCCCACGATCGGAAACCGCTCCGATATCGAAAATGTGCCGGTGCCGAAGCTGGCCGGGTTTTACCAGAAATATTACCAGCCGGACAACGCCGTGCTGACGATCGCAGGCAAGTTCGACGAGAGTCAAACGCTGGCTTGGATTGCCGAATCGTTCGGCCGCATTCCGCGGCCGCAGCGGACGCGGGAGCCCTCCTACACGGTTGAGCCCACCCAGGATGGCGAGCGGTTCGTGGCGCTGAGGCGTGTGGGTGACAGCCAGAGCATACGCGTGCTCTACCATATTCCGGCGGGATCGCATCCTGATACGGCGGTATCCGAGGTGTTGACCACGGTTCTGGGCGAGACGCCGTCGGGCCGGTTGTACAAAGCGCTGGTGGAGAACAAGAAAGCGGTGTCGGCCAGCATGGACACCGAGGAAATGCACGATCCCGGGTTTGTGATGGCCACAGTGAGGCTGCGGCAGGATCAATCATTGGACGAGGCGCGCCAAACGTTGATCAGCACGATTGAAGGGCTGGCCAAAGAGCCGCCGACGGAACAGGAAGTCGAGCGTGCCCGGACCCGCCTGCTCAGGCAAATTGATTTGCTCATGACGAACACACAATCGCTTGCGCTCACGTTGAGCGATTGGGCCTCGCAAGGCGACTGGCGCCTGCTATTTCTCATGCGGGACCGGATCAAGGCGGTAACGCCGCAGGATGTGCAGCGGGTAGCGAAAGCGTATCTAAAGGAATCGAACCGCACAGTGGCCGAATTCATTCCGACCAAAGAGCCCGAGCGCGCCGAGATCCCGCAGGTGACAGATATCGCGGCCATGCTGAAGGATTACAAAGGCGGAACGGCAGTTTCGCAGGGCGAGGCGTTCGATCCCTCTCCAGCCAATATCGAGTCACGCATAATCCGCTCGCGTCTGCCCGGCGGCGTCAAAGTTTCGCTTCTGCCCAGGAAGACCCGCGGCGGCATCGTAGACGCGATTCTGACCGTGCGGTTCGGGGATGAAAAAGCGCTAACGGGAAAAGAAACGGCGGCGGACATGGCCGGCGCTTTGCTGATGCGCGGCACGAAGAACAAGACGCGGCAGCAGATCCAGGATGAGATCGACCGTTTGAAAGCCCGTTTTGTTGTGAACGGCGGTGCCACCAGCGCCACGGCCAGCATCCAGGCGCCGGAAGCGAACCTGCCGGACGCGCTGCGCCTGGCAGCCGAAATTCTGCGGGAACCGGTGTTTCCGGAGAAAGAGTTCGAACAAATGCGAACGCAGCGGCTGGCCGGCGTTGAATCGTCCCGGAGCGATCCGGGCGCGCTGGCCTCCATCGCGCTGGGGAAACGAATGAATCCGTATCCGCGCGGCGACATCCGCTACGTTTCGAGCCCGGATGAAGAGATCGAAGACCTGAAAAACGTCACCATCGACGAAGTGCGCCAGTTCTATCGGCAATTCTACGGGGCATCGGAGGGAGAGCTCAGCGTCGTAGGGCAGTTCGACCCGGCCGCGATTCAGAAATTGGTTTCCGATTTGTTCGGGAATTGGAAAAGCCCCGCGCGGTATGAACGGGTGACGATCGCTTACCGGAAGACCGAGCCTGGCAGGCAGCGCATTGAAACGCCGGACAAGCAGAACGCCACGTTCGAGGCGGGAATGATGGTAAGGATGTCGGATGAAGATGCGGAGTATCCGGCGATGGTGCTGGCCAACTACATTCTCGGCGGCAATGGGGGATCGCGCCTGTTCAAACGGATTCGCGACAAGGAAGGTTTGAGCTACGGAGTGCGATCGGGATTCGGCGCTCCCGCCAAAGAGGAGGGCGCCACGTTCAGCGCGTCGATCATCAGTGCGCCGCAGAACTCCCCCAAAGTCGAGGCCAGTTTTCTGGATGAACTGGCCCGCACAGCGCGCGAGGGCTTTACGGCGGAAGAAGTCACGGCCGCCAAGAAATCGCTGCTCGAGGGGCAGACGATCGCGCGATCACAGGACGCGACGCTGGCGCGTCTGCTCGCCAACCGGCAGCGCTTCGATCGCACCCTGAAGTTCGACGCCGATTTCGAGGCGCGGATCGCCGGCCTCACGGCGGAGCAGGTGAGCGCGGCATTCCGCCGCCATATCGATCCCGCCGGGCTGGTGATTGTGGAAGCGGGCGATTTTAAGAAGGCCGCGGTCTTTCAGTAACCCGTCGAAGGGCGGTATCCTGAGTGCTTATGGCTGACGCGACCGCTCCTACTCGACAGATGGGCTTTGCCACCCGCAGCCTGCACGCGGGCCACACACCGGACGCTGCATCGCACGCCCGCGCGGTGCCCATTTACCAGACCACGTCCTACACGTTCGACGATTCCTCGCACGCGGCGGCGCTGTTCGCGCTGCAGCAATTCGGGAACATTTACACCCGGATCATGAATCCGACCACGGACGTGTTTGAACAGCGCGTGGCGTCCCTGGAGGGCGGCATCGCCGGTTTGGCGACGTCGAGCGGACAGGCTGCGCAATTTCTCACGATCTCAAGCCTGTGCGAGCTGGGTGACGAGGTAGTCGCCTCCAGCACGCTCTACGGCGGCACCTACACGCAATTCGACGTCAGCTTCCGGCGGATCGGAATCAACGTCAAATTCGTGGAGCCGGACGATCCGGAAAACTTTCGCAAGGCGATCACTCCGAGAACGCGCGCGGTTTACGGCGAGACGATCGCCAACCCGCGGATGAACGTCCTGGATATCGAGCGCGTGGCCAACATCGCGCACGAGGCCGGCGTGCCGCTCGTGGTCGATAACACGATGGCTTCGCCGTACCTGTGCCGGCCCATCGAACACGGCGCCGACATTGTGCTGCATTCCGCGACGAAATTTCTGGGCGGGCACGGGACATCAATCGGCGGCATTATCATCGATAGCGGGAAGTTCGTGTGGAACGAAAAGTTCCCGGCCATCACACAGCCCAGCCCCGGCTATCACGGGATGAAATTTTCCGAAGTGTTCGGGAACCTGGCCTTCATCATCAAAGCGCGGGTCGAGGGGCTGCGCGATTTCGGGCCGTGCCTGGGCCCGTTCAATTCATTCCTGTTTCTCCAGGGAATCGAGACGCTGAAATACCGCATGGAGCAGCACAGCAGCAACGCGCTGGAAGTGGCGCACTGGCTGTGCAAGCATCCCGCGATTTCATGGGTGAAGTACCCGGGGCTGCCTTCGAGCGGCTATTATAAGCTGGCGCAAAAATACCTCCCTAAAGGCTGCGGGTCGATTGTGACTTTCGGCATCAAGGGCGGGCTGGAAGCCGGGCGCAAGCTCATCGACGCCGTCAAGATTTTTTCGCATCTCGCCAATTTGGGAGACGCCAAG
>Ga0209060_10002384_pt1 | contig 17623 bp, 17 predicted proteins | sample Coa_R1_8_FD_187155 | JGI IMG/M metagenome (GOLD analysis project Ga0209060, IMG submission 187155) | Surface soil microbial communities from Centralia Pennsylvania, which are recovering from an underground coalmine fire - Coalmine... | ecosystem: Environmental > Terrestrial > Soil >...
AGAAAGGTGAGGCCGTCCATGCGCGGCATCTCGACATCCAGGAGAATCACGTCCGGCACTTCGTCGCGAATCCGTTGGGCAGCGATAAAAGGATCGGCGGCGGCGGCCATGATCTGGATAGCCGGGTCGGACGTCAGCACTTCGGAGAGAACCTGGCGCACGACCGCGGAATCGTCTACGATGAGGACGCGGATGGGTTTCACAGGCGCTCCTTCGAGCGGGCGGCGCTGCGAGCCGGGAGTTTTCGAACCAAAACGTCGCCGGTTCCTGTATCGAATTCGAGAGCGCGGCCTCGCCTGCCACCCAAGCTGCTGGCTACGACTCGCAACCCGTATCGTTTGAGAATCGTCTGGGCGACCTCCATATTCCGGTATCCGACTTCATAACCGGACAAGTCCAGGCTATCGGCTCCTCCAAACAGCTTGACCTCCAGGTCCTCGAAAGACGCACCTTGCTCCGCCAGTTCCCGGATCATGATCTCGATGGCGGTATCGACATAGCGCAAAGCCTCGCCTCGCGGAAGCGAAGCGACAGGGGCGGGGGCCTCCGGCAACAGGCAATGGGCGATAGCGGCCAACCCAAGGCGCGGGAAGCGAATCATAATGGCGAGGCAAGATCCTACGATCGTTTTTACATGTGCGGGCCGGTCGCCGATCATCAGATCTCCCGGTAGGAGGAAGCTGGCCACTTCTGGTGGATGGATGTCAGACATCCGTCCTCCGGTAGACCGTAGGGGCCACTGGAACGAGCGGAAGATTGAGCCCGTTCAGCGATTCGGCATGGCCCATGAACAGGAATCCTCCTAGGCGCAGGGTTCGGCAGATTCGGTTGAGAATCAGCTCTTGTGTCGACCGCTCGAAATAAATCATGACGTTACGGCAAAACACCACATCCAGCGGATCGGCGAAGCCATAATCCGCTTCCATCAGATTCAGTTGGCGGAATTCGATCAGAGCGCGGATTCCGGGGATAATGCGAACCATGCCCCGGCAGTGATCCTTGCTTCGCAGGAAGCAGCGCCGGCGCAGTTCTTCGGGAACCGGCTGGACATCCTCCTCGGAGTAAACGGCGCGTTCAGCCGTCTCCAGAACCGCCGTAGAAATGTCGGTGGCACAGATGCGAAAGAGACAGGCGGGTTCACCAGAACTTGGAAGGTAGCCGCTCAAGACAATGGCGAGCGTGTAGGGTTCCTCTCCCGTGGAACAGCCGGCGCTCCAGAGCCGGAGCGGGCGGCGGGTCCCCGCGGCGCCGTACCGGAGCAGTTCCGGAAGCGCGCGCTCCAGCAAGAAATCGAAGTGGGCCGGCTCCCGGAAGAAATTAGTTTTGTGGGTAGTGATAGCATCGATGAAGCTGGGCCACTCCTCTTTCTTGCCCCTGGGACTTCGGATAAACTCACAGTACGCTGCTAGCGAATCCAGGCCGAGAGCGCGAACACGCTTGCCTAGCCGGGTCTCCAGCATGATGCGCTTGGCAGGCGCGAGCACCATTCCGCATTGGGAGCCGATCAGATCGCGAAGCCGGTAGAAGTCCCGGTCGGAGATCTGGTCGGCTTGGCGGTTCATACGACAGCTCCAAGTGCCGAGGTGCCGGCCTTCAGGCCGCCACCGGAACCGAGGCTTGCAACCCCTGTAATTCTTCGGCGGAGAAGACCCGGTCGATATCGAGAATCATGAGGAAGCGCGACTCCCGTTTTCCCATGCCACGTATGAAATCGGTCTTGATAGAGGCGCCGATTTTGGGAGCGGGTTCGATTTGTTCGGGTTCGAGATCGATAACTTCCTCGACGGAGTCCGCAAGGGCCCCAATGACGGTAGTCTCGCCCTCGAGCCGGACTTCCATCACGATGATGCAGGTGCTTACGGTTTTTTCGGTAGCCGACATGCCGAAGGCCAGGCGCAAGTCCACGACCGGGACGACGCTGCCGCGCAGATTGATTACGCCACGCATAAACTCGGGCGTGCGGGGTATTTTGGTTACGGTCGTGAAGTCCAGGACTTCCCGAACCGTGGCGACATCCAGAGCGAAGACTTCGCTGTTCAGCTTGAATGTGAGGTATTGCCGGATTTCGGTGATCGCATCAACGCTCATATTTAGACTCCATGAGGCCGGCCGCAGTTCAATGCGAACGGCCTCCTGTGGGGAGAGAATCAATATTTCTCGAACTCCTCATCCAGCTTGTCGGAGCGGGCAGCCAAATTCAGGTGGAACCCCCCTGGTTTACCATTCTTCTTACCGGCCTGCGGGGGCGGCCCGGAATGGCCGCCGTTGACTTTGGTTTCCACTTTGGCTGTGGGTTTGGCGGCTGGTTTGGCCGTGAGTTTCCGCTCCGCAGCGGGTCTTCCGGGGAGTTTCGCGGCGGATGAGCGATCGGTGGAATCGCCGATATTGAAGAAGTTGATGGTGGACAGGAGCCCGTCGGCCTGACCGGACAATTCCTCGCTGGTGGAAGCCATCTCTTCCGCCGCGGAAGCATTCTGTTGAATCACCGTCTGGAGCTGCTGTAGCGCCGTATTGATCTGTTCAGCGCCGGTGTTTTGTTCATTGCTCGCGGCACTGATTTCTTTCACCAGCTCGGCTGTCTTCTGAATATTGGGAACGAGCTTTTCGAGCATATCCCCGGCCTTCTCCGCAACCTTAACAGTGGAGGCGGATAGCTGATTGATCTCCCCGGCGGCTTTCTGGCTGCGTTCGGCCAATTTGCGCACCTCTGCCGCCACCACGGCGAAGCCCTTGCCATGCTCGCCTGCGCGAGCCGCTTCAATGGCGGCATTCAACGCCAGCATGTTGGTCTGCCGCGCGATCTCCTCGATGATGGAGATCTTGTTGGCGATTTCTTTCATAGCGTTCACGGCATCGGCGACCGACCGGCCGCCCTCTTTGGCGTCCTCGGCGGAACGGATGGCGATTTTCTCGGTCTGCAACGCGTTGTCGGCATTCTGCTTGATGTTGGAGACCATTTCTTCCATCGAGGACGAGGCCTCCTCGGCCGACGCCGCCTGTGTATTGGCCCCTTGCGAGAGTTCGTTGGAGGCGGAACTCATAGACCCACTGCCGTTTGCCACTTCGGCAGCGACTGTCTTGATCTCAACGACTACTTTGCTGAGACTCGCGAGCATGGCGGAGAGCGCCTGGAGCAGCTTGTCTTGTGCGGAGCGCTCGTGGATCTCGACCGTCAGATCGCCGCGGGCGATGTGCTCGGCGGCGCCCGTGATCTCTTCCATGGCTTCGATGAGGAGATTGAGGTTCTCTTTAATGGTGTTGAAATCGCCGTTATAACTGTCGGTAATCTTCGGGGGGATGTCACCCTTCGAGATGCGGTCTACATACTGCGCGGAAACATTTAGCGGTTTAATGACCGCATCCAGCGTATTATTGACGCCGTCAACGATGCGGCGGAAGTCGCCGCCATGTTTGGACGCGTCGGCGCGAGTAGCAAGTTTTCCTTCGCGTGCCGCCACCGCCAGCTTGTCCATGTCGGTGATCAGGCTGGTCAGGTTGCCACGAACGGTCTCGATGGTTTCATTGATGAAGGCCTTTTTGCCGGGGAACCGCTCGAGGGGCGCTTCGAAGTTGCCGCGTCCGAATTCGGCGATGCAGGCCATGGCCTTTCTCTTGACCGAGATGTGCCCCGCGACCATGTCGTTGACGCCGCTGGCCATGACGCGGTAAGCGCCTTCGAAGCGGTCGAGCGGGATCAATACGTCGATGTCGCCCTTATTGTGCTCGTCCGACATATGGTTCATCTCTTCGATAAACCGTTTGATGTTTCCACGCAAACGCTCGATCGCCTCATTGATAAACGCCTTCTTGCCGGGGAACTTTTCCAGGGCGGCATCGAAGTTACCTTTTGAGAACTCGTCAACGCATGCCATGGCTTTCTTCTTCACGGAGATGTGGCCAGAGACCATATCGTTCACGCCGCGCGCCATCACCCGATAGGAGCCCTCGAAGCGGTCGAAGGGAATCATGACATCGATATCGCCCTTGTTATGCTCCTCCGACATGTGATTCATTTCTTCGATGAACCGCTTGATATTTCCGCGTAAACGTTCGATGGCATCGTTGATAAACGCTTTCTTACCGGGGAATTGTTCGAGGGAAGCGTCGAAGTTTCCTTTCGAGAATTCTTCAACGCAGGCCATGGCCTTCTTTTTGACAGAAATATGGCCGGCAACCATATCGTTGACTGCCTCCGCCAGCGTCGAATAGGAGCCTTCGAAGCGGTCGGAGGGAATGGTGACGTCGATATCGCCCTTTTCGTGCTCCTCCGACATGCGCCGAGTCTCGGAGATGAGCCCGTTCCATTGTTCAATGCAGCCGTTGAGGGACTCGCGAAGGGGGCTCCAGTCGCCGGAGCCCAGATCCACAAACTTCGGAGGGATAATGCCGCAGCTCAAGTTTTTGGCGCAATTCGTGGCCAGCGCAAGGTTTCCGGTAAATACGTCCAGGATCCGATTGACCGCTAACAACGCAGCGTGTTCCCCGGGCGAGGAGGAATCGAGCCGGGCGCGCTCGCCCAAGCGGCCTTCTTCAATCGCGCCCGCCAGGCGCTCCAATTCTTCGAACCTCATCGGCGCCGCGCCCTTTACTTGTACGCGACGCGGTCGGCGTAGTGGAGGTTCAGTCTGTTGCTTGTTTACCATTTCTTTGTTTCCTCGAACCAGAGTGTAGGATGCCGGGCAGTGCCGCCCGATCAGGAGTTCCGTTTTGAGGTGTCGCTCAAAGCGCCTAGGTTGAATGATGAGAATCGTCTTGGCAACTCTAGTTCCGAGATACTCATCGGCGGCAACCTTTGGCAGCATTACGGCACGTTCCGAAAAATGCGGCAGAAAATCACCGGGTTCGTGACCGGGCTTTTGCTTACTTCCTGGTACGCATCGGTTGACAGCGGGCTGCATTCTTCCACCCCCACTCTCCGCTGTGATAGATTGATACGGCTTGGAGGTTCCCATGAAGCGATTGGTCGCATCCAGTCTGGCGCTCTGCTCAATTCTGTTTCTGGCGCGCAGCGCCGCGGCCCAGGTCAAGGCGAAGGCGGAAAATGTCGCCGAAATCCCATATGACTCGGTGCCGAATTATCTGAAGCTGCCGCCCAACCTGTATATGGGCGAGGCTATGGGTGTCGCCACCAATTCGAAAGGACACGTTTTCGTCTTTACCCGTAGCGCCAATACACGCCTGTTCGAGTTCGATCAGAACGGCAAGTTTGTACGCGAGATTGGCGAAGGCAATTACGGCTTTGAGTTTGCCCATTCGGTCCGGGTCGATCCGGAGGACAATATCTGGGTGGTCGACGAAGGGACGAATATGGTCATCAAGTTCAATCCCGCCGGCCGCGTAATGATGGTCATCGGCCACCGGCCCGACGTCATTGATGGCCTCCTGGCCACCACTCCGGCGCCCGTGCCTCCCGCTCAAAAGTATATTCTCGGCCGGCCCACCGATGTGGCGTGGGATCCGCAAGGCAACATCTTCGTCTCCGACGGTTACATCAACAACCGTGTCGTGAAGTATGACAAGAACGGCCGGTTCCTCGCGCAGGTCGGCAGCGAGAAGAGCGGCAAGGGCCCCGATCAGCTCAGCCTGCCTCACGGAATCGCAGTGGATGCGAAGGGCACGGTGTATGTGGCAGATCGCTCCAACAATCGCTTACAGGTTTTCGACAACAATCTGAACCCGAAAGCCAGCTACGATAACGTCGGCACTTCGTGGACGGTCTGCGTCTCGCCCGGCCCGCACCAGTACCTGTTCACTTCCAATTCCAATCCCAACGGCAATCCTCCCGGGTCCTGGGACATCACCGGCGAAATCTACAAAATGGAATTGGACGGCACGATCCTGGGCAAGTTCGGGCACGCCAGCAAACAGCCAGGCGGGTTTCAAGTGGTCCATATGATGGACTGCCGCAACCCCAATGAGATTATCGTGGCGGAAATCGAATCGTGGCGCGTGCAGAAGCTCCTGTTGAAACCGTCCGGTTCGAAGGCGCCCGTGACCAGCGCGGCGAGGTAAAGGAGATCGCCATGAGAAACCATCTTCCATTTTTGTTAGCCGCGGCCCTGGTCGTGGGCATTCCCGGCGCCGCGCAGGAAATTGCGTTCGATTCGAATCCCGATCCGCTGAAGTTCCCTAACAACATTTATATAGGGGAGGTCGGCGGCGTGGCCACCAATTCCAAGGGCGACATTTTCGTCTACACCCGGACCGGCCACCCTACGATCTCGCTCGGCACGTCGCGGCCGTTCGCGCATGGCGGCTCCCGGCTGTTCGAGTTCGACAAAAGCGGTAAATTCTTGCGCGAAATAGGCCAGGACTCGTATGCCATGCTGGTCGCGCAGCAGGTTCGTGTCGATCCGCAGGATAACGTCTGGATCGTCGACCAAATGGCTTCCATGGTGATCGAATTCGATCCTAGCGGGCAGATCAAGCTGTTGTTAGGGCGCAAGTCCGAATCGGAGCGTGTCCCGGCCGGACCACCCCCGGGCGCTGCGGCTGCCGGTGGCCGTGGCGGTCCGGGTGGCGCCGAGGCTGGCCGCGGTGGAGGCGGCGGAGGCCGTGGCGGCCGCGGTGGACCTCCGGGCGCGGGCCAGCAGAGCGACGTCTTCCAGCGGCCCACCGATGTGGCCTGGGATTCCTCTGGTAACATCTACGTCGCCGACGGCTTCGGCAATGCCCGGGTGGCGAAGTTCGATAAGAACGGCAAGTTCGTCAAATCCTGGGGTTCCCGCGGATCGTCACAGGGGCAGTTCAACATGGTGCACGGAATCGCCATCGATTCCCAGAACAACGTGTACGTCGCGGATGCCGGCAACAAGCGCATACAGGTTTTCGACAGCGATGGCAATTTCAAATCGCAGATCGAAAACATTGGCGCACCGGCCGCCCTTTGCATCACCCCCGGCTCGCACCAATATCTTTACAGCTCGAACTCCAACCCTCCCGAGGATATCGACTCCGGTGGCGAAATCTACAAGCTGGAATTGAATGGGCGCGTGGCCGGCAAATTTGGCCGCGCGGGCAAACTGCCCAAGGAATTCGGCACGGTCAACGCCATCTCCTGCCGCGCCGAAAACGAGCTGTATGTCGGCGAGATCGGGAATTGGAGAGTCCAGAAACTGACGCTGCACTCCAACTAGGACGCGCGGCGGCAGACGCACAAGTGCTAACGCGGGCGCTTGAAGCAAGTCTCCACCGCAGAGACGCTAAGGCGCAGAGAACTCCCAACCGGCCCGGGCTCTGAAAGCGAGCAGAGCACGCGGAGATTCTTTCTCGTTTTTCTCTGCGTCTCTGTGCCTCTGCGGTGGATTTGAAGAGTTTTGAGCTGTGGCCGAGCCCCGTTAGTCTCTATAATGGTCAAGAACCCCTCATGACCAAGGTACAAATCCGCTTCCGCTTGCAGAAAGATTTGGACGAAGTTCTCCTGTCGCGCATTTCGGATGCTTACGCGATTTACGGCATTCAGAAAATCCAGGTAGCACCCTCCGGCGACAAGCTCACGGTGGAATACGATGCCACGCGACTGCGCCCCGCGGAGGTGGAATCCGCCTTTGAGAATGCCGGTATTCCTGTCGAACCTATCGCCGGATAAAGAACGAAACGGCCAGGAGCCAGCCGATCACGATGACAATGCGGCGTACCGCGTTCCCGCCCAAGCGGCGCGCGAAGCCTGCTCCGCCGACACCGCCCACGATGGCGCCCACCGCCATCACGAGCACGTCGGGCCAGTAGACCATCTTGTTCACGATGAAGTAGGCCACCGCGATGCCGTTAATGGAGCCGCCCAACAGCACTTTCAGCGCGTTCATCTGGTGCATATTGGTGAGCCCGATGATGCTGAGCGCGGCCAGCATCGGCAGGCCGATCGCCGCTCCGAAATACCCGCCGTACACAGCGACCGCTAGTTGAAACAGCAGAGCGCCCGCGAGCCAACGCGGGGACTGGTGGGTCGCCGCATCCGCGGTTTTCAAGCGGCGCTGCACCGGCTCCTGCGCCATAAACAGCAGCGTGGCGAATAAAATCAGGAACGGCACGAGTCGGCTGAACACGGCCACCGGAGTGAAACGCAGCAGCCAGGCGCCCAGCAGCCCGCCCGCGAGGCTCGGGGCCACCAGCCGGAAGAGCCGCGGTGGCGCGGTGCGTAGTTCCCGCCGGTAGCCCCAGATGCTGCCTACTGTTCCCGGCCAAACCGCGACGGTGTTCGTGGCGTTTGCGATCACCGGGTTCAGCCCGAGCCAGATCAAGGTCGGAAACGTGATCAGCGTTCCACCGCCGGCCACCGAATTGATAAGTCCTGCGACGAACGCCGCTCCAAAGGCAGCGGCGGAGTGGACGAGATCGAGCGCGGGCAAACTTCAGCTTACGTCTTGCGGCGCACTACGTCCATCGTTTCGTTCAGAACGTAAACCGCGCGATCAACGTTCCGTTGCGCGGAACTTGTGCCCCGGTGAATCCGGGCGTAATCGTGTTCATGAACCCGAAACCGGAAGCGGCATTGCCGTTCGGCGTGCGAGTCTGAATCGCCTGGGCATTAGTCGAGGTCGGGTTGCCCCAATAAGCACGGTTGAACACGTTGGTCAGCTCGAACCGGATATTCAGGCTAGCCCGCTCCTTAAAGCGCCACGTGCGTCCGAAATTCATATTTTCGCCAGGACGCCGCTGTGTGCGGTAATCGCCGTAATAGGCGGCGGAATATCCGAACTGCCCGGCCGGCGGATTGACCCAGGCTGCCGGGTTCAGTGCGAACGTTTTGTTCGGATCATAGCAGTGGCAGTTCAGATCCACCGTGTAGAGCGGCTGTCCTGGCACGCGGTTCGCGAATGTCGTCTGGAATACCTCGCCGCCCAGGTTGTTGTTCGCGGTCGGCGCCACGATCGGGAAGCCGCTCGAATACTGCAGGAAGGCGCCATAGGTCCAGTCGCGCAGCAACCAGGAGAGTGCTTTGTTGGTGTTCAGCCGGGGCGTTACGTAAGTCACGGAAATGTTAAACAGGAACGGCTGGTCGTAAACCGAAAGGTACTTGCTGTTCCGGCGGTTGAACACATCATTCACTACGGCGCTGCCGGTGGTGCCGGGGTTCGGCTCACCGATCTCCACGCCGTTATCCAGATTCTTCTGCCATGTGAACGTGCTGAGGAACGTGAGGCCGTGCGACAAGCGCTTGGTCGCCTTCACTTGGAGTGAGTGATACCAGGTATCGCCCAGGGGATCCCAATAGACGTTGATGGTGGTGAACTGCGGGAATGGGCGGAGCGCCTGGGCCAGCGATTGGCCCAGCGGGAATCCCGGATACGGCGGATTCCCCAATCCGCGCGCTACGACGCCAGGCGAGCTGAGTGACTGGGTCAATAGCGCCACGTCACCGGGGTTGTTGAGGTTCAGTCCTACCGCGGCCAGCCGGGAGGCCGGAATGGCATTCAGGTTTTGGAGCGCGGGCGACTGCCACCACATCCCACGGTTCCCCACGTACATGACGTCCACCGCTAGGTTGCGGAATAGTTCGCGCTGAAAGCCAACGCTCCACTGGTACTGCCGTGGCGGCCGCCCGGCGTTTGGATCGATGAACGGCTGCCCGGCGATGCTGATCGGAGTCTTGGTCGTGTTGAACTGGCCCGGATCCAGGTTGGGCCACGGCGGCGGATTGAAGGAGGCCGGGATGCCCACCGACAGTGTGGTCACGGCGGAGCCGAACGTGGAGGCCGTTACCGTATTCGACGATCCAGCCAGCCCGCCGGAAGCGTTGTTGTTCGATGCCGTGCTGCCGTAGATCACTCCAAAGCCGCCGCGGAACACCGTCTTCGAGTCAAGCTGGTAAGCCACTCCGAGGCGTGGCCCCAACGCCCAGGGATAATTCTTGGCAACGTCGCAGTTGCAATGCCCGGGTCCGTAACCATCGAATTCCATCGCCCCCAGGACGCCTACCGCTGGATTCAGCGTCGTGGGCGAAAAGAACGGATCACGACCGTATTGCTCCCGTAGATAGGTGGAGAAGTCGTAACGCAGGCCGTAGTCGAAAGTCAGCTTACGAGTAATTTTCCAGGAATCCTGCGCATAGAAACCCAACTGGTGTTTGCCGAGCCGCGGTGACACCGGGTTGGCGATGCTCACCGTTTTCACATCGCCCAGAAGGAAGCTGGCGTATCCAAACCCGGGCGTCTGGCCCGACAGGGTCTGGCCGTTGAGGTATGGAAGGCTGGTCTGGTCGGCCGCAAATACATAGCTCCCCGAGGTATTCGACTCACTGGGCGCCGGGTAGCCCTCGAACCGTGCTTCGGCCCCGAATTTGTAGGTGTGGTTACCCTTTACCCACGTCAAATTGCTATTGAAGGAAGGCGATTGCGTTTTCGCAAAGCCGTCCGCTGCCCCCCCAAAGTTCTGCATCCCACCTTGTCCGGTGCAGACGTACGGAGTAAAGCCGCCGCCGCCATTACACAGGCCTGACATTGGGGGGAAGAACTGGTGCGTCGTGCCGCCATGCAAGCCCAGGGCTGCCTCGGCGTTGTAGTTCGGGACCTGCCCCTCTTCGTTTACCGTCGGCGTGTAAAAGATATTGCTCCGGTACCCGGCGCCTGCATGCAGCAACAGTGTGGGAGAAATGGTGTAGTCGAAATTGAGGCGGTAGACCGGTGCATGCTGGAACGTGCCCACATTGGTCGCCAGCGGATCAGGCAATCCATCCACCTGGCCGAACGTAAACGACAGCGGCGCGGTGGTCTTGGTGTTTTGCCAGAAGAACGAGACTTTCGCCTTGGCGCCAAGCAACTCATCGATCTTTACCGAGGGAATCTGCGTCACGCGCGTGGTCGGAATATTCGGAATATAGTTATTCACCACCGCGTTCGCGTTTTGGCCCAGCGGCTGCGGAAACAGGTTCTGAATCTTGACTGCCACCGGATCGAACATGCTGGCCGGAATCTGCTGGTTCGGAAACGGATCGCGAACGGACTGGCCGTTCACAACGCGCGTGGTAGTTGGGTCGTAGATTTCGTTTTGGAAAATCGGGCGGCCCAGCGGGTCGGTGCCGATCGAATTTCCAATCTCCGCGGCAGCAAAATTCCCCTGCCGGTAAGCGGCCGTCGGCACCGTTTCCAACTGATTGTTGATCGCTACCGCTTCGCGGTATTGCTCCCAGTTGAAGAAGAAGAACGTCCGGTCGTGGCCGTTGTACACCTTGGGAATCCAAACCGGGCCGCCGATGGTGAAGCCGTAATCGTTGCGGCGGCTGCGTGCGCGCGGATTCCCGGGAATGAACGGCTGGCCCGCATTGAAAGCCTCATTCACAAAATGCTCGTAGGCCGTGCCATGGAACTGGTTGCTGCCGGACTTCATGGTCACGTTGAACATTCCGCCGCCGGCTTGTCCATACTCCGGCGCATAGTTGCTGGTTTGAATGGCAACCTCTTCGATCGCGTCCACGCTCGGCTGGGTCTGCGCCTGCACCCCGGGAGTGCCGGTGTTCGATGCGTCCTGCCCTTCAATCCGGAACGACTGCGTATTGTTGGGCGCACCATTCACCCGAACCTGGGCGTTGGCCTGCCACATGGTTCCCGGTACCAGTTCCACCATCGCATAGGGATTGCGAATCCCCGCGCTTCCAGCCTGTCCGGCGCCGATGCCTAAGATAGGCAGATCGTCCATGCTCTTAGAAGTCACGCTGTGACTGATGTCTCCACTCTCGGTGCGCAGCAGCGGCGCATCGGCTTGGACCGTGATCGAGTCGGTGGCCGCCCCCACTTCTAGCGGCACATCGATTCGCAGAATTTGCGCCACTTCCACGCTGATCCCTTGCCGGACGTATTTCTTGAACCCGGGCACCGACACGGATACGTCATACGTGCCTACTGGCAACTGGGCGATGGTATAATTGCCTGTGGCCGTGGTCGCGGAGTCATAAACGACTCCAGTCGCCTCATTCCTGGCCTCAATGGTCGCGTTCGCAACCACCGCACCGGCTGGATCGGAAACTGTGCCTGTGATAGTCCCGCGATCGCTCTGGGCTAGAACCGCCCAGGCAGCCAAAAATAGACATCCCGCGCGCAAGACGGAGCGCATCTGCACTACCCTCCTCGACCTCTTGATTCGGACGCACCAACACGGGTGGTGACCCCAGTTAGCGAAACATCCCCGTGCGGTGCAGTTTATGGCGGCGGAAAGGTCTTGTCAAGTTGATTCTGCCGCCAGCCCTGTGAAATCTACTGTCTGGTGATAGAGCGAATTGGAGCGGGCGCCGTCGGGGCACAACGGAAACAGTTGGGCCTGCGGTTGATATAATCACCGCATGAGAGTTTGGGTCCTGACTGCCGCCATATTTCTTTGTTGTGCCGCCTTGTGGCCGGCCGACCCTCCTCAACCCCAACCATCCGCCGTGGTTCCGAGCGATGAGCCGGCGCGGATTTTAGTCGATGTGACGCGCGTCGATATGCTGTTCACCGTCACCGACAAAAAAGGCCGCTTTATTACCGACCTCAACAAGAACGATTTCGAAATCATCGAAGGCAAAAAGCCGCAAACGATCCAGGAGTTCACTGCCGAATCCGACTTGCCGCTCCGCCTTGCGATCTTAGTCGATACGAGCAGCAGTATCCGCGACCGTTTTAAATTCGAACAGGAAGCCTCGATCGAGTTCATTAATAGTGTGGTGCACCCGGGTGTGGATAAGGCGATGGTGGTGAGCTTCGATTCCTCAGCCGAATTGATTTCCGACCTGATCGATGACACTGAAAAGCTGGATAGTGCCGTCCGGGACCTCCGTCCGGGCGGGGGGACCGCGTTCTATGATGCGATCTTCTTCGCCTGCCGCGACAAACTCCAACAGGACCAGCCCCGGCACAAATTCCGGCGCGCCATGATCGTGGTGACTGACGGTGAGGATAATGAGAGCCGTTACACGCGCGACCAGGCTTTGGAAATGGCTCAGAAAGCGGATGTGGTCATCTATGCGATTTCAACCAACATCAGCCACACCGAAACCGATGGCGATAAGGTTCTGCGCTATCTTACACAGGAAACCGGCGGCCATGCTTTTTTCCCCTTCAAGGTGGAAGATCTCGAGCAGTCCTTTGAGAACATCGCCAATGAATTACGCCACCAGTACAACATCTCCTACCGTCCAGAGCCGCTTAAGACCGACGGGCTGTACCACTTGGTTGACCTGAAAGTTAAGGGCCGGAAAGACCTGGTGGTGCGGGCGCGCAAAGGGTATTACGCGCCGAAGATGTAATACCCGCCGAGCCTTATAGCTCTAGCTTCCCCTTAACCATCAGGTCTTTTACCTTGAACTCCACTTCCCTCTCCGGAAAGCTGATACCCGGCAGATAGAGGCGGAAGAAGATGGTTTTATCCGACGGCTCCACGCGCCGCGGAAAAATCAACCGCAGAACGGGATCGCTTTGCGTGGGTGGAAAGTGGCCCAGCATCTTATAACTCTTGCGGCCCACGCGCATCACCGATTCCGACTCCATCTGCATCTCCTGCTCCGGTGTCCCGAAACTGCCTTTCGGCGAATAGGGGATCCCGACGGCTATGATTTCCTCGCGGTGCTGGCGGACGTAATCGGTGTAATCGAAATCGGGTTGTACGACGATGCTGTTTCCGCGCCTCCTCTCTTCGGTTTCCGCGGCTTCCACGGGCGCTGCCGTTGCGAGGTACACCACGAGCGTGGTCGGCCCGAGCGTCTGCGCCCAGGGACTGTCCGTCAGAATCTGCTGCACCTCCAGCCCGGACCATTGCTCGGGTGGGCGGTCCTCCCAGAAGGGGGCCCGCAGAAAGAACAGGACAGCCGCCATCCAAACCGGCATCATAAATAACATATGACAGCCGTGCGCCGCGGGGAAGTTGCCGATCTTCCAGAAATCCGCGCGATCCAGGCAGCCAGCCCGTCGGCCGCTCAATGGGATGTCACGGATTATCTTCGGTACGAGTTGTTTGTTTCCGTGCACGGTACTCGCATCACCGGATTCCTGGTAACCCGTACACTCTCCCCAGGTGAATGCGAAATCCTGAATCTGGCGGTCGCCGCGGAATTCCGCCGGCAGGGTTTCGCGCGGCATCTGCTCAGTGTATTGCTCGAAACCTTCACGGGTTCGATTTTTCTCGAAGTCCGCTCTTCCAATACGGTTGCGCGGCTGTTCTATAAGTCTATGGGATTTCAGGAGGTTACGACTCGGCCGGAATACTACCAAAACCCGCTGGAACCCGCTATTGTCATGAAGTTTCATTCATGTTAAGGTGGCCAATAGACGGATATGCCGTCATCGAGAATCTACCCACGAGATTACCCACCGAGCTCTTGTTTCCGAACCACCCGACTCGGCGTGGCAACCTCATCAGGAGGAATTGCCTCAATATGGAACGGAACGCACAGGAAGAATTGAAAGCGCATCTGATGGCTACGAATGAGGAGTTTCGCCAGCTTGCTGGTCAGCACTCCGAATTCGCGAAGAAGCTGGACGCTCTCGAAGCCCTTCCTCACCTGACCCACGAGGAGCAACTGGAGGAAACCCGCTTAAAGAAGCTGAAACTTCGCTTGAAAGATCAGATGGAAGCGATCCTGACGCAGTACCGCTCGCAACAGGTCGCTTAACATCAGGTGCGCGCAGTGCGCGGTAAATCGTATAGGGCCCGGTCAGCTTCGGCTGATCGGGCTTTCGGTTTTTAGGGCATCATGGAACCTGAACCGGATCCTGTTCGCATTCCGATTACGGACGTTTTCGATTTGCATTCGGTACCTCCGCGCGACGTGAAAGATGTCGTGGAGGCCTACCTGGAAGAAGCCCACCGCCTCGGGTTCAAAGCTCTGCGAATCATTCACGGCCGAGGCATTGGCGTGCAACGCGAAATTGTCCGCTCGATCCTGGCCAAAACTCCCTTCGTGCTGGAATTCCGTGACGCTCCGGCGGAAGCCGGTGGCTGGGGCGCTACCATCGTGACGCTCCGCTGAAGCGCCAGTCCGGGAACGCGAACCGCCGTTATATTCTCCTGATATATGGACTCCCTGGAAGGCTTGGAAATCTTCCCAGTCGGGTACGTGCGCTCCACGATCAAGCAGCGGTCCGGCGCTCCCCGGCAAAGCTGGGAGGGTGCGCCGCCTGCGCAACTGGAGATCCTCTCTGCGTTCCTCGAGGGCCTGGACGGCATCGAGGCCGGGCAGGAGATTTGGATCCTGACGTGGCTCCATGAGGGGCAGCGTTCGACACTCAAGGTGCGGCCGCGCAAAGACCCTTGCAACCCGCTCACCGGCGTGTTCGCCACCCGTTCCCCGGATCGGCCCAACCCGATTGGCCTGCACCGCGCAAAAATTCTGAGCGTCGCGGAGCGCTGGCTTGCAGTGGATGGGCTGGAGGCAATCGATGGCACTCCGATTATCGATATCAAGCCGGTGCTAGAGCCTAAGGATTTCTGAGTGTTTGCCCCTGAAAATCCGCACCCGAATTTCCTGCCGCCCCGCTGTCGCATAGTTATAATCTAGGTGTGCGAATAGCTTCCGTCCTGGTGCTCCTCGCCGGCTTGGCTGCGTGTAACCGCGGCAATCAGAGCAAAGAAGCGATCCGGCAGGGCGTGCTGGACCATCTTGCGGGCCGGAATTTGAATATCGCATCGATGGACATCGATGTTTCGGCCGTGCAGTTCAATGGCGATAAGGCCGATGCCACGGTGATCTTCTCGCCGAAGGGCGTCAATGCCGGCCAAGGCATGACTCTGCGCTATCAAATGCAGCAGAAGAATGGCCGATGGGAGGTGGTGGGTACGCAGGATTCCGGGCATACCGCCCTGTCGCCGGATGCCGCCAATCCTCATGGAGGAGCGGACCCAACGGCACAGAACCCGCATGGCGGCGTGCCTTCGCCCCATGGGGCCATGCCTTCCCCCGAAGACCTTCCGCCTACTGGCAAAAAATGAAACGGATCGCCATTTTGGGCGGTGGTCCGGCGGGAGCTTTCGCCGCCGAGCGGCTAGCTTCGGCCGGTCTGGCAGTTCAACTATTCGACGAGAAACTGGCCTGGGAAAAGCCGTGCGGCGGCGGCCTCACCTATAAGGCTTATAGCCAATATCCTTTTCTGGTCGATAACGATATCCCCAAGCGTTTCGTCCGCGAGACAGTCCTGGCTGCGCCCCGCGCTGGCGAAGTATGCGTGCCGCTGAGCGATCCCCTGGTCATCTATTCGCGCCTCGACCTCAACCGCATGCTGCTGGACCGGGCGGAGCGCGCCGGCGCCCAAATCGAAAAGACGCACGTTTCGGAAGTGCGCTGGCAGGGATCGGCTTGGGAGGTGCGGACCCCGTTCGGGACCGCGGATGCGGATTTCTGCATCGTGGCTACCGGCGCGCGCAATTCCCTGCGGAACCTCGGCACGCAATTGAAGGCTGGCGACACGATGTCGGCCCTCGGCTACTACGTTCCCGGCGAACAGGCGCGCATCGATATTCAATTCTTGCCGCACCTGGAAGGCTACATTTGGATTTTTCCGCGCTGTGGCCATCTTTCCGTGGGCATTTGCGGCAAAGGCGAACCGGCGGGATCGCTGCGAAAGCGGCTGGAGCGATTCATGAGCGAACGTGGCATCTCCGCCAAAGGCGCGCGGTTCTACAGCCATTTGCTGCCTTCACTCGATGCTTCGTCGTGGCACGAAAATCGTGTTGCCGGCGAGGGCTGGATGGCGGTGGGCGATGCTGCGGGGTTGGTCGACCCGATCACGGGTGAAGGGCTCTACTACGCGCTGCGCTCGGCGGATTTAGCGGCGCGCGCGCTGCTTTCGGAAAAGATCGGCCAGTATCGCCGTCTGCTCGCCCGCGATTTTGCCGCGGACCTGGAATTCGGCTCGCGCCTCGCGAAACGCATTTTCCTGGGACGCTTTCTGTTTGGCGCCGTACCTGCACGCATGGTTCAATTCACCCGGCGAAGCCCGCGTTTTTCCGCGATCATGCAAGACCTCTTTGCCGGCCGCCAATCCTACCAGGAACTCAAGCGGCGCCTGCTGCGGAATCTCAACGGCAGCCTCTATGAGATCGCCATGAGCCTCGGTTTCAGCCGCCTCGTCCCGCGCAAGGCGGGATAACATAGAGCCATGAAACTTTTGGCGCTCTTTGCTCTTGCGGCCGGCACGACCGCTCTACTGACTGCAGCCGGCGGATCCTCTTCGGTTACTTACATTGGCCACGATAAGGTAGCGGAGTCGTTGGCCAAGGGCGGTGACCTGGTCAAGACACCCGACTACATCGTTTTGGGCGCCCACAGGAACGGCGCCGGGCAGGTGGAGGTACACGACAAAGAGACCGACGTCATCTATGTCGTCGACGGCTCCGCCACTTTCGTGACTGGAGGAAAGATGCTGGGCGGCAAGACCTCCGGCCCGGGCCAATTGCGTGGCTCCGACATTCAGGGCGGCGAGACCCATCATCTCGGCAAAGGCGACGTGATCGTCGTCCCGGCCGGCATACCGCATTGGTTTAAGGAAGTGCCGCAGCAGATCAGCTACTACGTAGTCAAAGTTATCAAGTAGCTAGCCCGACTTTCGCACTTAAACGCCGTTTTCACCGTTGGTGCGAGCGAATTCCGTTTGCTTTCAACGACGGTTCTTATGAAACAGGCCAGGTGAAGACCTTGGCTCTTTTCTGCGCTTTCGATCTC
>Ga0209060_10002390_pt1 | contig 17599 bp, 10 predicted proteins | sample Coa_R1_8_FD_187155 | JGI IMG/M metagenome (GOLD analysis project Ga0209060, IMG submission 187155) | Surface soil microbial communities from Centralia Pennsylvania, which are recovering from an underground coalmine fire - Coalmine... | ecosystem: Environmental > Terrestrial > Soil >...
GCGGTGGCGATGATCTTCGGCGTGGGCGGCCCGCCGCGCGCCATGTTGACCAGCCTGGCGACGGTGGCCGTCGCCTTCGTCGCCGCCGGCCTGGCCGAAGCGGCCCTCGACAAGCTGCTCGCGCTCCGGCCGCAGCGCAAGCAGGCGCCCGTCAGCTGACGCCGGCCGCGGCGCCTGGCCCGCCATGGCGGGTGCCGGCGGATGTTATTGTCGCCGTCGAGGGACGGCAGCAGCCATTTCCACGACGACAGCGACCCCGCGGCCTGGGCCCTGGCGGGGGATCCTGCTCGGATCCCTGCCGGCGCTGGCGTTGCTGCTCGGCTGCACGCCGCTCTCCCAGTACGACGTCTGGTGGCACCTGCGCACCGGGCAGATCATCCGGGAGATGGGCGCCGTCCCGCGCCTCGACCTCTTCACCTACACCAGCTCGACGCGGCCCTGGATCGACGTCTACTGGCTCTACCAGGTGGCGCTGGCCTGGCTCTACCAGCTGGGCGGCGTCTCGGCGCTGGTCCTGCTGAAGGCGGCGGCCGACGCGGGGATCGTCGGCCTGTCGATGCTGGGGCGGCAGGCGGGCGCGCGCGCGTGGCCGCTGGCGCTGGCCTGGCTCCCCGGCTTGCTGATGGTCTCCGGCAGCCTGTCCGAGCGGCCCGAGGCGGTGTCGCTCGTGCTGCTCGCGGCCTACATGGTGTTGCTCGCCCGCGCGCCGCGCGCGCCACGGTCGCTGTGGCTCTTGCCCGCGCTCCAGGTGCTGTGGGTCAACTGCCACGGGTTCTTCGTGCTCGGCCCCCTCCTGCTGCTGGCGTATTCGGGCGAGTGGCTGGTCGAGCGGCTGTGGCCGCCCGCGCTGCCCGCGGCGCGCCCGCCCGTGCGCACGTTCGCTGCCGTCGCCGGGCTGACGCTCCTCGCCTGCCTGGCCAACCCGTATGGCCTCCACGCGGTCAGCTTGCCGCTCGAACAGCTCCACAAGGTTGGCAGCGGCGCCGGGATCTACCGCGAGACCATCGCCGAGCTGAAGAGCACGGGCGATCTCATCGCCCAGTCCGGTCTCTCGAACCCCTACCTGCTCGCGTACTTCCTCTCGGTCCTGCTGGGCGTCGGCAGCTTCATCCTCTGCGCGCGTCGTGCGCGCCTGCGTCTCTACCGCGCCGGGCTCTTCGTCGCGGGGGCGGTGCTGGCCTGGCAGGCGACGCGCAACAGCGGCCTCTTCGGCGTCATCGCCGTCCTGGTGACCACCTGGAACCTCGACGACGCGCTGGCGGCGCGGGAGAGCTCGGCGCGCGCGCGGCGCCGGCCCGACCCCGACGCCGTCTTGCTGGCCGCCGTCGGCGCGCTGGCGCTGGCCACCGTGTCGGGCGGACTCTACGCCTGGGCCGGAGAGGGGCGGCGCGTCGGCCTGGGCGAGCGCCCGCGCTGGTTCGATCACGACGCCTGCGCGTTCCTGGCGCGGCCCGACCTTCCGGCGCGCATGGTCGCTTACAACATCGGTCAGGCCGCAGTCTGCATCGCGCACGGCGCGCCGGCGCACAAGCAGTTCATGGACCTGCGGTTGGAGGTCAACACGCAGGAGACGTACGAGCGCTACCTGGCGGGGATCCGCCTCCTGCGGCGCAACGATCGCGGCTGGGAGCAGGCGCTGGGCATCGACTACGACCGCCCCGAAGAGCTGCCGGCGATCCTGATCGAGCGTGGGCCACTGGGGCGCGCGGCCGAGATCCTGAGCCACGATCCGCGCTGGCGCTTGGTGTTCGCCGACGATCAGGCGACGGTCTTCGTCGCGACCCGCTTCGCCGAGCAGCACGGCCTGCGGGCCGTGTCGCTTCGCTGAGCGCGCCTCGACGAGAGCTCGCCAGACAGCTCACTCGTCCTTGGCTGGATCGATCGCGACTACGTTCACGTGCGCCTCGCGTGCCCGCTCGATCATGTCGTACGTTCCGCCGGGGCCGTCGCCCCTCTTGCCGTCGAACAGCGCGATCAACGTGACGTCCGCGTGGACGTTCGCCAGCGCCGCGTTCAGTGTCCACAAGTTGTTGCGGTTCCAGATCGAATAGTCCTTTCGACCCGCCACCCACGACGGCAGCTCCTTCGAACCGCCAAGAACTCTCGGCGGCGTTTCACGGACGATCTTTCGAAAACGCTCGGTCCACGCGGGGCCGCCGTCGTTGACCGACTCCGCGGCGTATTCGGTCGCCGGCAGCGCGAGCAGCACCTCGGTCGGAATGCCTTCTCGACGGCACACCTCGTGAAAGATGATGTCGCCTCCGTTCGCGGCGCCGGCGATTCCCTTGATCTCGGCGCCGTTCGCGGCCTCCTTCTCGCGAAGCACCTGCCTGCGAATGGCCTCGGTCGCCGCCGCCTCGCGCGACGCCGGAAACCGCGGCGGCTTTCGACCTGGTCGATCGACGCGGTGGCCGGAGAACATCACCACGCGTTGCCGCTTCTGCGACTCGGCCTCCTTGACGAGCGGCTCGCCGAGGGCCTGGAGCGCGGCGTCGGCCTTCGCCACGAAGACGCCGAGGTCGCGAAAGATTCGCAACTGGCGCGCTGCGCTCTCGCTCGAAAAGGGCCGGCCCTGCACCTTGCCGAGCGCATCGAGATAGCCTTGCGCGACGGCCTCCGGCCTCTGCCCGGTGAGGAAGCGGAGGTCGGCCCAGCTGAAATCGATCCAGAAGTCCGGCAACCCCTGCGCGGCCTGGCGCTTCACGCGCGTGTCGTCGCGCCGCCTCGCCCAGCGCGCCCAATCCGGCGGTGTCGACGGAATCGTCATCGTGCTCCCCTCTCGTTGCGGCCGACGCCCCGGAAGGTAGCACGTTGCACGTTCAAACCAGATGCGCGTCTCGACCGGCCTCTCCAAACGAGGCAACGCCGAGCTGTTCGCGACGCTGGACCTGAGCGGGAGCTACATCACCCGGTCATTCCTCGGGTCAGGTGTACGCAGCCGAGCGGTTCTCAGTACGCCGTGGTGGTGATGCCGGTGACCGCGGCGTCGTAGGTGGTCACCGCGGCGCCCGACTTGGCGGTGACGCTGGAGCCGTTGATGAACGAGACGCCGGTGGCGTGGAAGATCTCCATGCCGCTCGTTCCCGACAGCTTGACGTTGTCGAACGTGACGTTCGAGATCTTCGCCTCCGGCAGGCCCCAGAGGATCCCCGCCTGCGTGGCGCCGGTGGCGGTCACGTTCTTGAGCGTGATGTTCTGCCAGTAGGGCGTCGTCGAGGTCACCGCCATCGCCGTGTCCGTGGTGGGGTCGGTGGGCAGCGTCGGGTAGTACGACGTGATGTAGACCGGCGTCGGGACGTTGGTCATGGTGACGTTCGAGTAGGTCAGGTCGGTGACCGTGCCGCCCCGGTCGCGCGCCGATTTCATCCGGATGCCCGAGGTGGTGCCGTTCATCGTCAGGTGGTCGACGGTGACGTGCGAGACGCCGTTCTGGGTGATGCTGCCGATCGAGCAGCCGTGCCCGACGCCGAACGTCGAGTACCCGATGTAGAGGTTGGTGCCGCCCATGGCGATGTTGTCGTCGCCGTCGGCGACGTTGTTGTTGCAGAAGAACATGCCGGTCGCGGTGACGTCGACGCCGTCGGTGTTCTTGGGCGGCGACTTGCCCGACGCGGCCAGCGTCGAGATGGTGATGCCGGTGATGGTGACGTTGGTGTCGCCCTTGACCCAGATGTGCTCCTCGGGCGAGTTCGTCAGCTTGATGCCGCTGATCTGGACGCGCGTCACCTTGCCCAGGTTCACCTCCTGCGGCCGCGTGACCGACGAGCTGGCGGCGAAGGCGTCCCACCAGGCTTGCCCCTGGCCGTCGATCGTCCCCGAGCCCGTGATGGCGATGTCGTGCGTGCTGCCGCCGGTCGTGGTGATGAAGGCCGGCGGCGGCGACGGGTAGGAGCCGTACGGCAACATCTTCAGCGTGGCGCCCGAGGCGAGCTGCAGGTTGGTGCCGCTGCCGATCTGGATCGGCCCCGAGAGGAACGTCCCCGACGGGATGACCACCGTGCCGCCGCCCGCGTTGGCGGCGGCGGTCAGCGCCGCCTGGATCGCCGTGGTGTCGTCGGTCTTGTCGTCGCCGACGGCGTTGTAGCTGGTGACGTTGAAGGTGCCGGCCGGGATGGTGGGCAGCGGGACGGTCGCCGCGTTGCTCGATCCGCAGGGGTCGCTGCTGCCCGAGCCGGCCGCGCCACCGGTTCCGGTCGCGCCGCCCGAGCCGGTGGTGCCGCCGGTGCCCGTCGTGCCGCCGGTCGCCTTCCCGCCCGCGCCGCCGGAGCCGGTCGCGCCGCCGGAGCCGGTCGCGCCGCCGGTCGCCTTCCCGCCCGCACCGCCCGAGCCGGTGGTCCCGCCCGATCCGGTGGTCCCGCCGCTGCCCGTCGTTCCGCCAGAACCGGTGGTGCCGCCCGAGCCGGTGGCTCCGCCGCTGCCCGTCGTTCCGCCCGAGCCGGTGGCGCCGCCCGCACCGGTGGAGCCCCCGGTGGCCGAGGCGCCGCCCGTTCCGGTGGCGCCGCCCGTGCCGGTGGTGCCACCGGAGCTGGTCGTGCCGCCGCTGCCGGTCGTACCGCCGGTCGCGGTCGTGCCGCCCGTGCCTTCCGTTCCTTCGGTGCCGCTGTTGGCGCAACCCCAGCTACCGAGCGCGGTCAGGGCCAGGAGGGTGACGACACGCGGCGACAGGGGGGAGCGCATGAGCGTGTATGCGCGCCGCGCCCGAGATCGATCACGAGATCGATCAGGTGAAGATGGCGCTCATTTGAGGCGTTCCGCGGCGGCCCGGATCTCGGCTTCGGTAGGGGGGCGCACGGCGCCGCGCGGGTCGCGCGAGCTCTGGAAGTCGACCATCCACCCGGGATACTCGGGAGGCAGCGCGCTCGCATCATCGAGCTTCTGCAGCTGCTCGGGCGACAGGCGCAGCTCGGCGGCGGCCAGGTTGTCGGTCAGCTGCTCGGGGGTCTTGGCCCCGATGATGACGCTGGTCACGAACGGCCGGGTCAGCTGCCATCCGAGCGCGACACGCGCGACCGAGACGCCCGCCTCCGCGGCCACGGCGCGCAGCGCCGCCAGGACGCGCGGCAAGCGCTCCATGTTCACGGGCGGGAAATCGAACGAGGAGCGCCGCGAATCGGCCGGCCCCTTCTTGTCGGGATCGTACTTCCCCGACAGCAGGCCGCCGGCCAGCGGGCTCCAGGGAAGGATCGCCACCTTCGCGGCCTGGCACAGCGGCGCGATCTCGCGCTCGATGTCGCGGCCGGCGATCGAGTAGTAGACCTGCGCGCTCTGGAAGCGGGCGAGGCCGTTCTGCTCGGCGAAGGTGATCGCCTTCGAGGCCACCCAGGCGGGGAGGTTGCTGAAGCCGACGTAGCGCGCCTTGCCGGACCTCACCACGTCGTCGAGCGCGCGGACGGTCTCCTCGATCGGCGTCACCGGGTCGAAGCCGTGGATCTGGTAGAGGTCGACGTGGTCGAGGCCCAGGCGCTCGAGGCTGTTGTCGATGCCGGCCAGCACGTGCGCGCGCGACAGGCCCACCTGGTTGATGCCCGGGCCGACGCGGCCACGGACCTTGGTGGCGATGACCAGCTGCTCGCGCGGGCGGTTCAGGCTCTTGAGCGCGGCACCGAGCAGCCGCTTGCTGTCGCCGTCCGAGTAGGTGTCGGCGGTGTCGATGAAGTTGACGCCGGCGTCGAGCGCCGCCGCCACCAGCGCCAGCGACTCTTGCTGCCCGAGCCGCCCGATCGCCTGCCAGACCGAGCCGCGGCCGCCGAACGTCATGGTGCCCAGGCACAGCTCGGAGACGTAGAGGCCGGTGTTGCCGAGGAGGTTGTAACGCATGGGCCAAGCCTAGCACCCGGATGTTTTCGAGATCGATCGGGGGCGCGTTCGGCATCAGCCGACATGGCGAAGCTCCGCGCGGCGGTGGGAATTTGCGCCGGCGCATTCATCTTCGCGTCCTGCTCGGGCGGCGGCGGGGGCGCAGAGACCGGAACGGGTGGCGCCCCCGGAACGGGCGGCGCCTCGGCGACCGGCGGCCAGAGCGGAGCGTCGGGCGGCGGCGGAGCGAGCGCGGGTGGCACGACAGGCGCGGGTGGGACCGGCGGGACGAGCACGGGCGGCACGACGCGCGCGGGCGGCACCGGCGGTAGCGGTGGGAGCGCGCTCGGCGGCACCGGGGGCGCGCCGGGCCTGGGCGGAAATGCCGGCGGCCAGGGTGGATCGTCGGGCGCGGGCGGGCAGTCCTCCGCCGGAGGTCAGTCTGGCGCCGGCGCGGGCGGGCAGGCCGGCGCGACCGCGGCCGGCAATCCGTGGATCACGTTCGACCCGGCGGGGATCGTCTCGCGCTCGAACATCGTGCTCACCAAGGCCAACACCGATCCGACGCAGTCGATGCCGATGGGGAACGGCGCGCTGGGCGTGGCGGTCTGGGCGGCGAACGGGCTCACCATCCAGTTGAACCGCGACGACACCTTCCCGCAGCGCAAGTCGCCCGGCCAGGTGACGATCCCCGGCCTCGCCACGCTGACCGGCGCCAGCGACTTCAAGGGGACGCTGGATCTCTACAACAGCGAGCTGAAGCTGTCGGGCGGTGGCATGACCGCCAAGATCTACGTGCGCGCCGACGCGGACGAGCTGATCGTCGACGTGACGGGCGCCGCGGCCGGCTCGACGCAGACGGCGTCGGTCGGGCTCTGGGGCTCGCGCAAGCCGACGGGGGCGACGACCGGCGCCATCGCCACGCTGGCCGAGAGCTGGGCCGACAGCGGCCTCGGCTCGGACGCGACGTTGAAGTTCGGGACGCTGGCCGCCCTCACCGCGGGCGGCCAGAACGTGAAGGCGTCGGCCTCCGGCCAGACCGCCACCGTGACGTTCCAGCCCAACGCCAGCGGCGCCTTCCGCGTCGTCTGCGGCTCGCCCTCGTACAACGGCGCCACGGCGGCGGCCACCGCCGCCAGCACGCTGCTCGGCAGCGACGCCACGTCGACCACGCTGGAGGCGACGCACACCGCCTGGTGGCACGCCTACTGGGGGCGCGTCGGCCTGGTGAAGATGACCTCCACCGACGGCACCGCCGACTACGTCGAGAACCTGCGCACCATCTACCTCTACGCCAGCGCCTCGCTGTTCCGCGGCACCTACCCGGGCTCGCACGCGGGCGTGGCCGACCTGTTCAACTTCAGCCAGGACAAGATCGCCTGGTACGCGGGCGGCTACTGGTTCTGGAACATCCGCATGATGGTGGCGGCCAACCTCGGCTCGGGCGCGTTCGACATGAACCTGCCCATCTACAACCTCTACCTCTCGAACCTGACGAACATCGAGGCCTGGACCAAGGCGCGGATGGGGAACCGGGTCGGCGTCTGCGTGCCGGAGACGATGCGCTTCAATGGCAACGGCTGGTACAACAGCGACGGCGACCAGTCGTGCGACCAGACGATCGCGCCGACCTGGAACTCGCTGACGCTGTCGAGCGGCTCGGAGGTCGGCCTCTGGGTCTGGCGCTACTACCTGATGACCCAGGACGCGACTTTTCTCGAGACCAACTTCCCGCTCATGCTCGAGGCGGCGCGCTTCCTCTACACCTACGCCACGACGGACAGCAGCGGCAAGCTGTACATGAGCCCCTCGAACGCCCACGAGACGCAGTGGGGGGTGACCGATCCCATCACCGACGTGTCGGCGATGAAGGCGCTATTCCCGGCGGTCGTGGCGGCGGCGTCGGTCGTCGGCTCGACCGATTCGCTGATCGCCAACCTCAAGACGGCGATCGCCTCCAAGCTGCCGGATCTGCCGCGGACCGACAGCAAGCGCACGCAGGTGCTGACGCCCTCGTCGGACAGCGGCAGCGACATCTTCGCTTACTCGACCGAGCCGTCGGCGCAGGGGCACAACTCGGAGAACATCGACCTCGAGCCGGTTTGGCCCTACGACATCGTCAACGACGCCACCGACGCCGCCGAGTTCGCCGTCGGCAAGCGGACCTACTCGGCGCGCGCGACCAAGAACGGCCACGACTGGAGCAGCGACGCCATCGACGCCGCGCGGCTGGGGCTGGGCAGCGAGGTCGCGGCCGACATCACCGCCCAGATCGCCAGCTACCAGTACTACCCGTCGGGGTTCGCGGTGTGGGAGACAACCAGCCTCGACGAGCCCTACGTCGAGCAGCTGGGCGTGTTCGCCACCGCCGTCAACGAGGCGCTGGTGCAGGGGTTCGACGGCCTCATCCGCGTCGCGCCCGGCTGGCCGAGCGGGTGGACCGCCTCGGGGACCGTGTTCGTGCAGGGGAAGTCCAAGGTCGACGTGCAGTACGCCAGCGGCGCGGTGGCCTTCGCGGTGCTGGAAGCGGGGACGACCGCGACGGTCAGGGTCCGCAACCCGTGGGGGACCACGGCGGTGTCGATCATCGACTCGGCGACCAACCAGGTGGTCGGCGGGACGATGACCAGCGCGACGCTGTCGATCGCCGCCGAGGCCGGGCACTTCTACCTCATCAAGAAGGCCAGCGACGCCACGCCCGCCACGGTGAAGGTCACGGGGACGGCGGCCACGGCCCCCAAGAAGCTGGGATCGCGCGCCATCGGGCTCTGATTAAGCGATTCGCGGGGACGGGCCCCTTATTGCAGGTATGGCCCATCGCGATCGGCTGTCGTCTGTTCTGCTCGCCACCACGCTGGCGCTGACCGCCTGCGGGGGCGGCGGCACGACCGGCTCCGAGACCGGGACTGGCGGCGCGGCCACCGGAGGGAGCACGGGCAGCGGCGGCACGACCGGCAGCGGCGGCGCGACCGGCAACGGCGGCACGACCGGCACCGGCGGAACGAGCGGCTCGGGCGGCACGAGCGGCTCGGGCGGCGGCGCGGGGAAGGGCGCGGGCGGCTCCTCGCTCGCCGGAGCGTCCGGCACCGGCACGGGTGGCGTGGCCGGGAGCCAGGGAGCAGGTGGCAACACCGGCTCCGGGGGAGCGGCCGGCGCCGGCGGCGGCCATGCGGGCGGCGGCGGAACGGCCCAGGGTGGATCGTCGGGCAAAGGTGGAGTCGGCGGTGGAGGCGGCGGCGCTGCCGGCTCGGGCGGCAACGCCTGCACGGCCGGAGGGGCGGGCGCCTATTACCTCGATTCGGCGGCGGGCAACGACGCCAGCGACGGAATGACGCCCGCCACCGCCTGGAAGACGCTGACCAAGGTCAACGCCACGACGTTCCAGCCTGGCAACAAGATCTGTCTCAAGGCCGGCGGCAGCTGGACCGGCCAGCTCGCCCCCAAGGGCTCGGGGTCGAGCGCGGCGCCGATCGTGATCGATCAATACGGTACCGGCGCCAAGCCGATCATCGCCGCGGGCGCCAGCGTGACCGACACGGTCTACCTCCTGAACCAGCAGTACTGGGAGATCAACGATCTCGAGGTCACCAACAAGCAGAGCTCGGTCGGCGATCTGCGCGGCATCTCCGTCAACGGCCAAGACGGCGGCACGCTGAACCACATCTACATCCGCAACTGCTACGTCCACGACGTCACCGGCCAGGTCAACTGGATCGGCGGCGACACCGCGGACAACGCCCCCGGCGTCACGTTCCAGACGGGCTGGGACGCCTCGAAGCACACCGGTGGGATCGTGTTCGGCGTCCAGGCCGGCAGCGCCAACGTGAAGACCAAGTTCAACGACGTCCTCGTCGAGTCGAACACCGTCGCCGACTGCTCGTTCGGCGGCATCATCTTCAAGCAGCTCGACGGTACGGTGCACTGGGGGACGCGCAGCTCGGCGACGAGCTCGACCTGGCTCCCCCACACCAACGTGACGATCCGCGGGAACTACATCTCGCAGCTCAACGCCAGCCTGGGCTGCAACGCCATCTACATGACCGACGTCCAGAACGGGCTCATCGAGGAGAACGTCAGCAACGGCGCCGGCACCAGCGCCATCGAGCTCTATTACACCGACAGCGTGACGGTGCAGAAGAACGAGACCTTCGGCACCAAGGTGAAGGCCGGCGGCGCCGACTCGAATGGCGTCGACACCGACACCGCCACCACCAAGACGATCATCCAGTACAACTACTTCCACGACAACGGCGACGGGATCCTCGTCTGCCAGTTCTCGTTCGGCGACTCGGTCATCCGCTACAACATCCTGCAGAACAACAGCCGCTATCAGATCTACCTGCACTCCGACCCGTCGGCCTCGAGCGCCATCTACAACAACACCGTCTACAACAACAAGACCAACTCCGGGGTGGCCTACGGTTACGGGACCTCGCTCTCGGCGTCGTACACGCTGCGCAACAACATCTTCTTCGCGGCCAGCGGCAACGGCGTGCTGACCACCAGCAGCACCATCGTCTACCAGAACAACCTCTACGCCGGCTCGGCCATCCAGGCGCCCGCCGGCGACACGGCGGCCGTCAAGGCCGATCCCAAGCTGGTCGCGCCCGGCACCGGTCAGAGCGGCGGCGCCGCCGGGCCGGCCTTCAGCTCGCTCGGGGGCTACAAGCTCTCAGCCGGCTCGCCCGCCATCAACGCCGGCGTGGCCATCTCGGGCAACGGCGGCCTCGACTTCTGGGGCGACGCGCTCGTCGGCGCGCCCGACATCGGCGCCTACGAGTCGCCCTGAGGCGGGACGCGCTCAGGGCGTCGCCGCGGCGGCTGGCGGCTGGGGGCCGCGTCCGACGTTGGCGGGGACGGCGCCGATCTGCTCGAGGAAGCCGAGGCGGTCGGTCTCCAGCGCGGCGGCGTCGATCTTGCCGTCCTTGAACCGGAAGATCCCCGAGCCGCTGTTCGAGACCGCCTTGCCGGTAGCGGGAAAAGCCCGGAACGGCGCCCGGTGGGTGCCGGTCCAGTGCCAGCGGACGGCGACGGCGTCACCCTCGGCGAGCAGGTCGTCGACGGTGTAGTGGAGGTCGGGGAAGGCCGCGCGCAGCCCGACCACCACGGCGCGGAAGCCCGCCGGGCCGCGGTCGCCCTGGGCGCCCACGTAGTTGGGGCCGACCAGGGCGTCGATGCGCCCGAGGTCGCCCTGGTTGAAGGTCTCGAACAGGGCCTGCACCTTCTGCTTGTTGTCGTCTCGGGTCGCGCGGGTGGGGTCGGCGTCGGACATGGTGGTGCTCCTGGGTGAGGGGTGGGCGCACCCGGCCGCGACGATCGCGGCGAGCGCGAGGTTGATGATGGTTCGCTCGGTGGTGCGCATGACAGTCACTCTGGCGTCGAACACAGATTTCGACCAGTGATGATTCGTGAGTCATATACTCACTGGACATGACGCTAGCGGCGCTCGATCTGAACCTGCTCCTGACGCTCGACACCGTGCTCGCCGAGCGCAGCGTGGCGCGCGCTGCCCGGCGGCTGCACGTGACGCCGTCGGCGATCAGCAACGCGCTGGCGCGGCTGCGCGCGGCGCTCGACGATCCGCTGCTGGTCCGCAGCGGCCGCGGCGTCGTCCCCACGCCGCGCGCCAAGGCGCTGGCGCCGGCCCTCGGCCGCGCCCTGCGCGACCTCGAACAGGCGATCCACGGCGAGGCGTTCGATCCCGCCACCGCCGAGCGCGAGCTGTCGCTGGCGATGGCCGACGTGATCCAGGTGGTCAAGCTCCCCGCCATCGCGGCCGCGCTGGCGGCGGCGATGCCGCGCGCGCGGCTGCGGGTGCTGAGCATCGACGCCCTGGTCGCCGCCGGCGGCGTGGGCGGGACGTCGGTCGACGCGGTCCTGGGCGCGGGGGAGACCGGCCCCGGCGTCCGCTCGCTGCCGCTCTACGAGGAGCAGATCGTGCTCGTGGCGCGCGCCGGCCATCCCGCGATCCGGCGCCGGGTGACGAAGGCAGAGCTGGCGGCGCTGCGGCACGTCGACGTACAGGTGGCGGCGGGGCTGGGCAACCAGCGTCTCGCCGCCAGCTTCGCCGCGCTGGGGATCTCGCGTCACATCGCCCTTTCTGCTCCGACCTTCACGGCGGCGGCGGCCGTCGTCGCCGGCACGGATCTGGTCGCCGCGCTTCCTCGAAGCCTGGTCGACGTGCTGGGGCCCCGGCTGGCGCTGCGGCAGGTGCGGACGCCGCTTCCCCGCGTGGCCACCAGGATCAACCTCCTCTGGCACGAGCGGACGCACGCCGACCCGGCGCAGCGCTTCTTCCGCGAGCTGGTGGTTCGCGCCGTGGCCGCCCGGTCAGAAAAGCCGTGACAAGCGAGCGCCGGCTTCGACAATTCTCTCCGGCGCGGGTGGACCGGCGCCGCGCCACCGTTGCTAAAATCCCTCCCGATGAGCCCGCCCGACGTCTCGGACGACGAGAAGCGCCAGGCTCTGGCGCGGGTCCTCGGGAGCCGAACGTTCGGGCGCTCCGATCAGCTGCGCGGCTTTCTGCGCTACGTCTGCGAGGCCGAGCTCGAGGGACGGGCCCATCAGCTGAATGAGTACGCGCTGGGCGTCTCCGTGCTGGGGCGGCCGGACGGCTACTCACCGGCCGAGGACTCGGGTGTCCGCAGCCGAGCGTACGAGCTTCGCAACAAGCTCAAGAGCTACTACAACGACGAGGCGCCCGGCGACCCGCTGCAGATCGAGATCGAGAAGGGGGCCTACGTGCCCCGCTTTCGCCGGCGGACCTCGGCCGGCAGCGTTGCCCCGCCGCCCGCCGCGCCGCCGCCGCCCGCGATCCCCGCCCAGGCGGCCGCGGACGTCGGCCCGCCGGCCGCGCGCCGGCCTTCACGGAGGGTGGCGGCCGCGGTGGCGGGGCTGCTCGTCGGGCTGCTGATCGTCGGCGCGTATCGAGCGACGCGACCGACGACGGCCGGCGGCGGCCTCGCGCCCCGGGCGGCGAGCCGCGAGATGGAGGCGCTGTGGAAGCCGTTCCTCGACGGCAACGCGCCGTTGCTGATCTCCTTCGAGGTCCGGATGTTCCTGTTCGCGCCGGCGACCGGGCTGGTCGTCCGCGACTTCCAGGCCAATCACAAGGACGACATCGCGCGCTCGAAGGCGCTGGCGGCGTTCCGCGAGCACATGGGAACGGACGAGCTGGTCGAGACCTACGACTACGCCGATGTCGGCGCCGTGCAGGCGGCCTTCCTGCTGGGACACATCCTGAACCGCGACGCGGGCCTCAAGTACGCGAGCGCCCTCGGCTGGGAAGACATCTGGAACAGCAACGTCGTCTTCGTCGGCAAGTCGAACGTGAACCCGGCGATCCGCAAGGTGCTGCGCGAGGGCGATCTCGACTTCGTCGACAGCGAGTTCGGCTCGGCCGTGCGGAACCTGCACCCCGCGCCGGGCGAGTTACCGGAGTACCGGAACGCCGCCACGCACGGCGCCGGCAAGAAGTACGGCGTCATCACCGTGCTGCCGGGGCCCCAGCCGGGGCGCCACATGATGTTGCTGACCGGGTCGGGGGCCGAGCTCATGTGGGCCTTGGCCCAGAGCGTCGCCGACCCGGCGCGCGAGCGGGAGATCGTCGCCCACCTGGTCGGGCCCGCCGGTGAGGTCCCGGCCTCGTTCCAGATCCTGATCGAGGCGACGTTCGAGTCGAACGTCCCGATCAGCATCCGCTACGTCACCCACCACGTCTATCGCGCCAAGTAGGCGGGATCTCAGCGGCGCCCACCGTCGGCGTCACGGTTCGACAACCGTTATCCGGGCAGGTTTTTCGACGGCCGATGCCGTGAAGGGGAATCACCCGCGGTGGCGACACCGCGCCCCCAGCAAGGAGCTTCCATGTCGGCCAAGGGTCTCGTCGTCGTTGCCTTCACAGTCCTGTCGGTGCTCGGGAGCTCGTGCGCGAACAACGATGGCTCACCCGGAAGCCCGGGCGCGGGCGGCAGCACCGGGGGCGACCATGGTTCGGGCGGCGGAGACGCGTCCGGGGGAACGACCGGAACCGGCGGCGCAGCGGGCGGCTCGACCGGAACTGGCGGAACGACCGGCACCGGCGGCGCCAAAGGCGGAACGACCGGTACGGGCGGGGCGACCGGCGGAACGATCGGCACCGGCGGCGCCACGGGGGGAACGACTGGCACGGGCGGCGGCACGGGCGGGACGATCGGCGCGACGGGTGGAACGACGGGCGCCGGCGGCGCGACCGGGAAGGGGGGCGGCGGGGGAGCGTCGACCGGAAGCGGCGGCAGCGCGACGGGTGGGGGCGCGGGCGGCACCACCACGGGCACCGGCGGCGTGGCGGGGAACGGCAGCGGCGGCGCGGCGGCCGGCACGGGCGGGGGCGGAGGTCTCCCCACCAGCTCCACCACCGAGAACACGGGCGCTGACTGCCCGCAGCCCCCGGCACCGCCCGCCTTCAGCGCGCTGCCCAGCATCGCCAACCTGCCGGACCCGTTCCTGACGATCGGCGGGACGCGCATCAGCAAGATCTCCGACTGGCGCTGCCGGCGCGCCGAGATCAGCTCTCAGATCCAGTACTGGGGAACCGGACCGAAGGGCGCGCCGCCCGCGGCGGCCAACCTCAACGCCACCTTCTCGGGCGGCAAGCTGACGGTGACCATCACCCAGAGCGGCGCCACGCTCACCCTGACCTCCACCATCACCACACCGAGCGGCGCGGGTCCGTTCCCGCTGGTGATCGGGATGAACACGCCGACCGGCAGCCTCCCCACCAGCCTGTTCGGCGGCGTCGCGACCATGACCTTCGACAGCACGCAGCTCGTGCCCGACGGATTCAACGTCACCCGCGGCGCGGGCAGCTACTTCACCATGTACCCGGACAAGAACGCGGGCGCGATGATCGAGTGGGCCTGGGGGGTGAGCCGCCTCATCGACGGTCTCTACGCCACCGCCGGCCAGAACAAGATCGACCTGACGCGCATCGCGGTGACGGGGTGCTCCTATCAGGGGAAGATGGCGCTCTACGCGGGCGCGTTCGACGAGCGGATCGCGCTCACCATCCCCGAGGAGTCGGGCGGCGGCGGCGAGGCATCGTGGCGCTTCGACGCGACCCAGACGGGGACCGAGGACCTGGAGCACGCGCAGGGGACGGCCTGGTACGCCGCCAACCTCGCCCAGTTCAAGAACGCCAGCGCGCCGAAGCTCCCGTACGATCAGCACGAGCTGGTGGCGATGGTCGCGCCGCGCGCCATCCTGGCCGTCGAGAACACCGGCATCGACTACCTCGGGGCGCAGGGGGAGAGCGTCTCGATGCGGGCCGCCAAGGAGGTCTACAAGGCGCTGGGGATCCCCGACCGGCTCGGCTACACGCAGACGCAGGCGCCGGCCCATTGCTCGTTTCCCACCTCGGTTCAAGGGCCCGACGTGCAGGCGTTCGTGAACAAGTTCCTGCTGAACCAGGCGAGCGCCAACACGAACATCGCCCGGGATTCGTACAACACCGATCTGACGAAGTGGGTAACTTGGACGACGCCGACCCTTCAATAGGACATGAAGGCACTTCCGACGCCATGAAGCGGTCATGCCTTGCACGGGGGTTGGCTCTCGGGATCGCCGCGGCGATGCTGCTGGCGTCGTGCACCGGAGGCTCGGCCGGGTCGGCGGGCAGCGGCGGCGCGAGCGCCACCGGCGGCGCGGCGTCGGGGGGGACGGGCGGCCGGCCGGGGAGCGGGGGCGCGACCGGCGGCGGGGGCGCGACCGGCAGCGGCGGCGCGGTCGGGAGCGGCGGGACGACCGCCAGCGGGGGCGCAACCGGTAGCGGGGGCACGACCGGCAGCGGCGGCGCGGTCGGCGGCGGCGGCACGGTCGGCAGCGGCGGCGCGACCGGCAGCGGCGGCGCGGCTGGCGCGACCGGCGCCGGAGGCAGCGCCGGCGCGGCCGGCGGCGGCGGCGCCCAGGGGGGCGCGGGCGGCGGCGCCAGCGGGGGCACGACCGGCAGCGGCGGCGCGGGCGGCTCGGCGGCGAAGGGCGCGCTGGTGCCGGCCCACAACGGCCAGCGCGGCGCCAGCCTCGACAGCGGGTGGAAGTTCAACCGTGGCGACGTCACCAACGCGCAGGTGACCACCTTCAACGACGCGTCGTGGACCAGCGTCGACCTTCCCCACGACTGGAGCATCGCGCTGGCGTTCGACCAGAGCTCGCCCGGCGGCTCCGGCAACGGGTTCCTGGACGGCGGCATCGGCTGGTACCGCAAGACGTTCACGCTCCCCCAGGCCGCGAGCGGCCAGCGGATCCTGATCGACTTCGACGGCGTCTACATGAACAGCCAGGTCTGGATCAACGGCACGTCGCTGGGGACGCGCCCCTACGGCTACACCAGCTTCGAGTACGACCTGACGCCCTACGTGTCGTTCACGGGAAACAACGTCGTCGCGGTGCGGGTGAACAACAACCAGCCCAACAGCCGCTTCTATTCGGGCAGCGGCATCTATCGTCACGTCTGGCTGACCACGCTCAACCCGGTTCACGTCCCGTACGACGGGGTGTTCGTCTCGACGCCCTCCCTGACGTCGGCGTCCGCCACCGTCTCGGTCGCCACCGACGTGCAGAACCAGGGGGCCAGCAGCGCGTCCGTCACCGTGACGACCACGGTGCTGGGGCCGACGGGCGCGACAGTGACCTCGGCCGACAGCGCCGCCACGGCGGTCGCCGTCAACGCCACCTCGACCGTCAGCCAGACGCTCACGGTGTCGTCGCCGCAGCTCTGGTCGGTGGCTTCGCCCACCCTCTATCAGGTGCGGGTCGACGTGAAGGTCGGCGGCGCCGTCGTCGACAGCTACCTCGCGCCGCTCGGCTTCCGGACCACGGCGTTCGACCCCAACGCCGGGTTCTCGCTCAACGGCCAGAGCCTGAAGATCCGCGGCGTGAACATGCATCACGACCTCGGCGCGCTCGGCACTGCGGTCAACTATCGCGCCATCGAACGTCAGGTGCAGATCCTCAAGGGCATGGGCGTGAACGCCATCCGCACCGCGCACAACCCGCCCGCGCCCGAGCTGCTCGACGTCACCGATCGGCTCGGCATGCTGGTGCTCGACGAGGCGTTCGACACCTGGACGCAGACGAAGACGGCCAACGACTACGGCCTCTATTTCACGCAGTGGGCGCAGCAGGACATCCAGGCGATGGCCAAGCGCGATCGCAACCACCCCAGCGTGTTCATCTGGAGCATCGGCAACGAGGTCGGCGGCTCGACGACGGCGACCGCCACCAGCCTCAAGAACTGGGTGCTGGCGATCGACCCGACCCGTCCGATCACCTGGGCGTCGAACAAGATGGGCGGCCCGCACGTCTCCGAGGGGGACGACCGCAACGTCGCCAAGCTGCTCGACGTGCAGGGCTACAACTACGCGCCCTACGCCGGAGACTACGACGCCGACCACACCGCCAACCCGACCTGGAACCTGATGGGGACCGAGACCTCGGCGGCGGTGCGCAGCCGCGGCATCTACCACACGCCGGCCGCCACCATCACCAAGGCGACCTCGCAGTCGAGCCCCGACCGCCAGTGCTCGTCCTACGACAACGAGGCGGCCGGCTTCGGCGACACGGCGCAAAACTCGTACAGCTACGACGCCAGCCGCGCCTTCGTCGCCGGCTCGTTCATCTGGTCGGGGTTCGACTACATCGGCGAGCCGACGCCGTACGCCTCGTGGCCCTCCAAGAGCTCGTACTACGGCGCCATCGACACGGCGGGGTTCCCCAAGGACGTCTACTACTTCTACCAGAGCCGCTGGACGATCGCGCCGATGGCGCA
>Ga0209060_10002392_pt1 | contig 17592 bp, 8 predicted proteins | sample Coa_R1_8_FD_187155 | JGI IMG/M metagenome (GOLD analysis project Ga0209060, IMG submission 187155) | Surface soil microbial communities from Centralia Pennsylvania, which are recovering from an underground coalmine fire - Coalmine... | ecosystem: Environmental > Terrestrial > Soil > Unclassified...
CTGCCGAGGCTCCAGAATGCTTAGCCCAGCGTATCGGAGAGTGCGTTGTTGTTCGCGGTCGACACCATTTGGCCGGTGCCGATGACGCGAGTGCGCAGCGCGCAGTTCGCGCCGATGCAGAAGCTCAGCGGGTTCGAGCACGAAACCGTCGGAAACGCGCTGGCGTTCTGTACGAAGCACGCCGAGCTGTAGCCCGGCTGCGACGGACCCAGAATGCCCGTTTCCTGCGAGTTCGCGTTGAAGCCGTCACGCTGCCGCACAACCTGCCATTCGAACGTCGTGTACGTGCCCGACATCGGTTCGCGTTGCAGCAAGTGCGCAAACACTTGCGGAATCGAACCGGGCGTCGTGCCCTGCACCAGGTCGCGCGTAAAGAACGCCTGGCCGGTGTACATCGCGCTCAACGTCTTGCTGTTCACGTTTGACAGCTTGCCGGTGCTGATGAGGTTCCCGAAGTCGCCGCTGGACGCCCCGGAAGAGTTCACGAAAACCAGGATGGGTTCTGCGCCGACCGACAACGACCGGCTCGCCGGAATCGCCGTGCCGCTGATCGGATCGGTTCCTGTGAACGAATACGCCACCGCTTGCGCCGAAGCGCTGCTGTAGCTGCTCACCACTGCCGTTCCGGGCGAGCTGACGCCCGGGCCGAAGCCCATGCAGGACTTGTCGTCTGGCGGGAAGAATGCGCTCGAGTTTGCATCGTTGCAGAGCACGCGAGCGTTGCCAATGAACTGCGCGTCTTCCGGACGAACGTCCGTCAACGCCAGGTTGAAGTGAACCGGTGCTGTCGCCGCAGTGCAGCTTGCTCCGGTGTTTCCCGCGAGGGCGTTATAAACCGGCACCGGCAACCCTGCCGTGGCGGTGTCCCAAATGAAGGAAACTTTGTTCGCGCCCGCGGTGCTGCAGGCCGTCGTTGGGATGCTCAGCGTCGCATTGCCCGCGGAGCCGGAACCCTGGCCGAAGAACAGCCGTTGTCCGACGATCGAATCGACCGAGAGGTATGCGCAAATAACAGTGGGGGTCGTGTCGTTGTCCCAGGCCACCCACAGTGTGCCGCCTTCATCCGGAATTACCGGCGAGGTCAGCGACTTGCGGGCGTCGATTGCGGACGCCGATCCACTCCAGAACCGGCTGCCGCAAAGCGGCGTGGTCGTGCCGCGAACCGGGTCGCTGCTCACCGCGGCGATCGCTGCGCTCGGAAAGAGCGCGGACGAGCCGACGGCAACCACCGGGATCGAAGGCGTTTGCGCGATGCTGGACGGGGCGAACGTGAAAGCAACGATCGCCAGCGCCACCAGCGCGCTACAGATCTTCCATTTCTTCATGAACTGTCTCCTCTCAGATTTGTGCTTCTTTGCGGGGAAGTCGGTTGCCGCGCGAAATTCAGGACACCTCAAACTGAGATGTCTCCGTTTGCTTCCGCACGGTTGAGGGAAATCCTCACGTTCTTGTTTCGTGGACACGTAAGCTTGATTCTCGTTTCTCCCGTTTCCGCCACTCGATGCGGAAACGCCGAATCAGGCCGGTGAAATTCGGTAGAGCACCAGATTTTTTGAAGAATCCCGCTTGCGCAGGTCTCTCGTTGCACTGCGGAAATTCTTCAAGCGTGCGGAGTATTGGCGTGGATTGTTAAGTGAGAATGAAGTGCGAGGTAAATTGGAATGAATCATCCTGCCTGCGTCAAAAAAAATATTTTCTTTGCGGATTTTTTCGCGCATCGCGGCGTTCCTTCACATATGCGAGTGTCGCGCGTAATGTTTCGCTAACAAATTTCCGCGCACCTCCGGTGATTCGCGCGTCACCAAATCCGCGATTTTCTCGATCCACGGAATTATTGCGGAATTCTTACGCCTGACACTTCATTTCGTTAATAAATGCGCGCCCCGCTTTAGATCCGCGCCAAACTTTTGCACCGCTTCCCTCTTCAGTTTTCCCGATTTCTATTCCCCTTTCATTCCTTCGTAACAGACCTGTTGCAAAGTTACCCACCATTCTCTGAGGGAGCGTGTGAAGTGATCTCATCCAGGCAGTTCTTGGGACTTTTTTGTCTATTCTTCTGCGCCATCGCGAATCTCGCCGCGCGTGGTCAGGAAGCCACCGGCTCTATCGCGGGTACCGTGCAGGACAACACCGCCGCCGTCGTCGCGGGCGCCACTGTCACTCTGCAAGTTCCCGGTGGCCAGCCGCTCACTGCGGTCGCGGATGAAAAAGGCGAATACGTTTTTGCCGGACTGAAGCCGGGCACCTACACCGTTACCCTTGCTCTCCAGGGCTTTCAGCCATTCGAAAACAAGTCTGTCGTCGTCACCGCCGGTCAAGCCAGTCGCGTTGATATCACCCTCGTTCCCGCAACGGTCAATGAACAGGTAAACGTACAGGGTCAATCCGTCTCTCAAATCGAATCCGAGTCTTCGCAAATCTCCGGCACCATTACCAGCAAAGAAATCACGTCGCTCATGCTCAATGGTCGCAACTTTACTCAGCTGATCGCCCTTACCCCCGGCGTCAGCAACCAGACCGGGCAAGACGAAGCACTCGTCGGCGTCAAAGGCAGCGTCAAATACAGCGTCAACGGCGGCCGCGTCGAGTACAACTCCTACGAAGTCGACGGAGCGGACGTGCTCAACGCCAGCATCAACGGTAGCAACAGCACTCTTCTCGTTTATCCCAGCCTCGATGCGCTTGGCTCTTTGCAGGTGCTCACTTCAAATTACGGCGCACAATATGGCCGCAGCGCTTCGGGCATTACCGTCGCCAGCGTCAAAAGTGGCTCAAGTGAATTCCACGGCGACGCCTATCTCTTCGTTCGCAATGAGATTTTCAATGCCCGCAACTTCTTTGATCAAACCCGCCGCGCTCCGCTCTATCGCAAGTACGACGGCGGTTTCACTCTCGGCGGTCCTTTATATATCCCCGGCTTCTTCAACACGAAAAAGGACAAGACCTTCTTCTTCCTCTCCGAAGAATGGCGCCACGAGCGCGAACCGACTCCGTACAATCAGGCCGTTCCTTCCGTCGCGGAACGCAATGGCGATTTCAATGACATCTGCCCTGTTGCCACCACTCCGCACGTTCAACTCGACGACACGTCCGGCGGTTGGCTCTTCACTCGCTCGCTCGCCGTTTCGCAGCAATACAACATTCCTTACTTTCCCGATTGCCCCGGCCAGGCCACGACCCAAATCCGAAACGTCCCGCCCAACGCATTTCGCGTCTTTCACACCTTCGGCGTCGACAATCAAATTCCAAACTTCAACGTCAGCCCGCAATCGCACGCCATCGTCAATTCCGGCCTGATTCCGCTTCCAAACTCCACCCGCGGTTGCACGTCAACGATTGCTGCATCCGACCCCGTCTCCGGTGCTCCCAATCCGCATTGCTTCGCCACAACACTTTCTCCGCTCACAACTTGGCGTCAGGATCTCTTTCGCATCGACCACAATTTCACCGCAAACCAAAAAATCTATTTCCGCTACATCCATGACTCCTGGGAAACTCAGGTTCTCAGTCCCCAGTGGTCTCCCGTCAGCAACAGCTTCCCCACCGTCGAAAACGATTTCGTCGGCCCTGGCTTGAGCCTCGCGCTCCATCTCACCAGCACCTTCGGCACGAAATTCGTCAACGACATCGCCATGACCTATGGCCACGATCACATCAGTCTTGCGAATGTCGCCGGCCCCGGTGTCACCGGCCTCAATCGCTCCGACTATCCCGCGCTTTCCGCCGCTCCGTGCGACCTTCCCAACTCTTCGCAATGCACATTCGGCGGCGTCGGATATCTTTTCTCCCAGCCAGCGCTCGATAGCAAAGGCGTTCCTTTCGGCAACAAAATTCCCGCGATTGTTCTTTCCGGTCCAAACTTCGCCTACGGCGGCCAGCCCCTCAACATTGACACCGGTTACATGCCTTGGCGCCATTCGAACCCCACGTACCAGCCTCGCGACGACGCCACGCTCGCTCTCGGCAAGCACACGCTTCAATTCGGCGTCCTTGCGATCCTGGCGCAGCGCAGCGAAGTCAATCAGGCCGTCGGGGCAAACACCGGCGACGTCCAGGGCACTCTCTTTCTCACCACCGCGAGCCAGAACACAACCGGCAACGCATTTTCCGATTTGCTTCTCTTCGGCAGCAATCAAGCCGGTGGCGCGCCGCATCCGCCTGCTACCTACACGCAGGACAGCGCGCAAGGCACCTACCATCAGAGCTACAACATCGTCGAACCGTACGTTCAGGACGATTTCAAAGTCACTCGCCGTCTTACCGTGAATCTCGGCCTTCGCGTCAGCCTCTTTGGTCTTTACTCCGAAAAAAATCATCTTTCGTATAACTGGGTTCCTTCCCAGTTCGATTCCAGCCTCGCGTCACAGCTGAGTTTCTTCGGCCGTACTGGCGCGTTGGTCATCGGCCCTTCGACTCCGCTCGGACCGAATAATTTTCTTCCGGTCGATATCAACAACTTGAGTCCCTACTTGACGAACGGAATCGTTCGCTGCGGTGTCGACAAATATAAAGACGGCACGCCCGTTCCCGCCGCTTGCATGACCGGCCATCTTTTCAATCCGGCGCCGCGCATCGGTTTCGCGTGGGATCCGCAGGGCAATGGAAAAATGTCGGTGCGTGCCGGTTACGGAATTTTCTTCGAACACGGCACGGGCAACGAATCGAATACCGGTTCGCTCGAAGGCAGCCCCGGCAATGCGAACGCCGGCGGAGTTATCAGCGCAACTCAATACGGTGTTCCTTCGTGGGCTTGCATCGGCAACGTTGGGCAAGGCTGCTCCACGCTGACGTCTGGCGGCAGCGCATTTCCCATCAGCCTCACATCAATTCCGACAAAAGTGACGTGGCCTTACACCCAGCAGTGGAACTTCAGCGTGCAGCGCGAATTGCCGAAGCAGATGCTGGCATCCGTCGCGTACGTCGGCAGCAAGGGAACGCATCTCACGGCGCAGCTGAACTCGAATCAACTTGTGCCGGTAAATCCCGCGCAAAATCCATTCTTGCCGGGACAGCCTCTCGATTCCGCGTTTTGCACCGTGATTGCGCAAGCGGCGAACGGCACGCCTTCCACCTGGAACGGAAATCCCGTCGGGCCGCAATTTGTTGGCTGGTCAAACGCGCTCGCGGGCTGCTACGGCGGTCCGGGAAGTCCGTCGGATATTGCGCTTCCGAACATTTTGCCGGGTACTTTGCGCACTCCGGGAAATGTGATCGCGCCCTATTTCGGACAAATCTATTCGCTGCAAAACGTCGCCAATTCCAGTTACAACGCGATGCAAGTCAGTCTGCGCCGTTCCACGACAAATCTCACACTCGGCGTTTCGTATACCTGGAGCCACTCGATTGACGATTCGTCCGATCGCACGCAGGCCACTTTCATCAACGCATATAACTTGCCGTCGAATCGCGCCAGCTCCGATTTCGATCAGCGGCATTTGCTGAACATCAGCTATGTCTATCAGCTTCCGTTGCGAAAACTTTTTGACATCCTCACATTCGCCGACGACGACCCGACAAATACTTTGACTCACGGAAAAAAAGGAACGCCGAATCCAACTTTGTGGGACGGCTGGGAGCTTTCCGGAATTACCACACATCAAACCGGAACTCCGTTCAGCGCTTTGAACGCCGGATCGATCGACGGCATCAGCACGCCGGACAATGCGGGCATCGTCACCATCAATGGCCCGGCGTCCTATGCGGATCTGGCGGTCGATCCCGGTCCCGCGCCAAGCAGCCACACTGGCGGCGGCCAAACCTTCGGGCCGCTGCTTGGAAATCCGAATCTATTCGTCGCGCCGACCGGATTCACGTTTGGAAATTCCGGACGCAATTATCTGCACAATCCGAGCCGCACGAATTTCGACGTTGCACTTTCCAAGAATTTCTCCCTCGCGGAAGGAAAGTCCCTGCAATTCCGGCTGGAAACTTTTAACATTGCGAATCACACGCAGTTCCGGATCTACAATCCATCGCGGCCGGGAAATCCCGGCAACAACGTGGTCAGCTGCTACGGCGATACGACTTTTTCCGCCGGCGATCCGGGATGCCTGTCGAGCACTTCGTTTTTGCATCCGATTGACGCGCATCGTCCCCGCACCGTGCAACTCGGCGTCAAGCTGCTTTTCTAAAAAAAGCTTCGCGCAAAAGTTTCAGAAAGATTGCATGGCGACTCTAAGTCAACAGACAACGCTCGCGGAAACGCTGGCGCAGCCGAAAAGTTTTCTCGTCAACGTCGGCACCGTGCTCGGAGGGCAGGCGGCGAATATTTCCGTCGCGCTGCTGCTGGAGATTTGCTACGCGCGATTGCTGGGGCCGGGGCCGCGCGGGCAAATCAGTTTGTGCCTGATGACGATCGCGTTCGGCGCACTGCTCGGAGGATTGGGCGCGGACATTCCGATTGTGATCTGGCGGGCAGACCGAAAACGAAATATTTCAGAATGGATTGCGCCGGTTCTGGCGTGGGGATTTTTTGGCTGCGTAATTTTCAGCGCGCTGTGGTTCGGAATTTATTTCTGGTGGCGGCCAAGTTTTCTTCACGGATTCACGCCCCAACTTTTTCGCCTCGCGTTGGTCACGGTTCCTTGCGCAGTGCTTTTCACTTACGCGATTGCAATGATGACCGGCGCGGAGCGTTTTCGCGAACGGGCCGTTCTCGGAATTACGGTGAGTGTGGGAGGGCTCTGCGGATTTCTGGCGCTGACAGTTTTTCTTGGAAAGACCGCAGAAGCGGCGCTGTGGGGAAATTTTCTCGGCATCGCAGCGGGATTGCTGGTCGCCTGGATTTTCTTGCGACGGGAATTTCTCAGGCAAGAAAAGCCAAGCGGCGATTTGCAGCTCACGAGAGGATTGCTGACTGGATTGCGTGGGCAGGCGGGAAATGTCGCGGCGTTTTTCAATTACCGGCTGGATGTTTTCATCGTGAACTATTTTCTCGACGCGCCGCACGTGGGATTGTATTCGCTGGGAGTGGTGATTTCTGAATCGCTCTGGCAAATACCGGCGGCGGCGGCGGTGACGCTGTTTCCGAGGACGGCGCGAACGGTGGAAGACGGCGCGTCGGAATTTACCTGCCTGATTTTGCGGCAGGTATTTTTTCTTTCGTGCGTGTCCGGCGCTTTGCTGGCGCTGGTTAGTCCGTTTGTTGTGCCGCTCGTTTTTGGCGCGCGATTTTCGGCGAGCGTCGCGGTGATCTGGTGGATTTTGCCGGGGACGATTGCGCTGGCGATGGCGAAAGTGGCGTCGTCCGATTTGGCGGCGCGGCACAAGACGGGATATGCATCGGCGTTTGGAATCGTCTCGCTCGTGGTCACGGTTGCGCTCGATTTGGTGTTGATTCCCCGGATGGGAATCAACGGAGCGGCGATTGCGTCGTCGTCGGCGTACCTGGTGAACACGGCGTTGCTGCTTGCGGCGTTGAAACGATTGCTAGGAGTGTCCTGGAACGACCTGCTGATTCCGCGGGCGGGCGAATTGGCCGCCTACCGAAGTGCGTGGAGCAAGATCCGGTCCCGAATTGGGATTGCGGCTTCGCTTTCCCACTAGAGCAGCTTAATAAGATACGGCGAGCTTTGGATTCGCCGACGTACCCCCCCACCCCGGGTGTTTTGTCAAAGAGTGCGCAACTCATTGAATCTAAGAGAGATGAGTTGCCGTGCGCGGCAATAGAGCGTGCCGCTCGTGCACCTCTCGCAGAAATCGCTCGGGGCAAGAAAGAGTGAGGAAAGAGTGCGTAAGTCGTTGAAAAGACTAGAGGAAGTTCAACGATAACGCCCACACCCGGCATTTTGGCCAAAGAGTGCGCAACCCATTGAATTCACGAGAGATAAATTTCGAGATGGGCAAAGAGTGACAAAGAGCAAGGCAAGAGCGCGACCAACTGAACCCGTCAAATCAAGTTTTCAAAGAGCGAGGCAGCGCGTATCGATTGCGCTACCGGAGGACGCGAGCCAGTCGCATCCGACTGCAGACACATTATAGCACACTTGTCAAGTTAACCAGATTCGAAACACACTTGCCTGGCACGATTCCAGCCGCGCGAGAACCGGCTACGGCGTGATCGTCAGCGTAAGGGATTTGCTGTGAATGTGATTCACGTTCGACGCACTCCGAGCGGTGATGGTGACGGTGTAGGTACCGGGGACGGCAGTAGGCCCCGGGCTGAAGGTGATGACAGTGGAGCCAGAACCGCCCTGAATGGCACCGATGCTGGTGGTGATCGTTACACCACCGGGAGTGCCGACCTGGCTTAGAAGCAGCTCGTCATTGAACCCGTTGATGGGAATGACCGTAAGGGTATAGCTGGCGCTGCCTCCAATGGCAACCGACTGGGAGGCGGGAGTGATGAAGCCAGTGAAGTCGGTAAAGTCCGTTCCTGCGGGGCCGACATTGAGATTCACGATCGTGCTGTGAACGTGAGCGCCGCTGGTACCAGTGACGACGAGCGGATAGCTTCCCGTGGGAGTAGATGGAGATGTGGAGACGTTAAGTAGCGCGGCGCCGGAGCCGCCTGACACGGTCGACGGAACGAAGGTCGCGACCGCTCCCGCCGGCAATCCACTGACGGAGAAGGAAACGGTTCCGGTAAATCCGTTGATAGGTGAAACGCCGAGGTCATAGTGCGTGGAGGAGCCTGGAGTGATGGTTTGATACGCGGGCGTAATCGAGCCTTGAAAGTCCGTGAAGTCGGTATTGGCGGGGCCGACATTCAGGGTGAGAGTGCCGCTGTGAACGATAGAGCCGCTGGTGCCAGTCACGGTTATGGTGTAAGAGCCGGTCGGAGTGGAAGTCGAAGTGGAGACAGACAGAGAGGTTGTGCCGGAGCCAACAAGGGTGGACGGAGTGAAGCTTGCCGAGGCACCGGAAGGCAGACCGGAGACTGAGAATTGAACCGTACCCGCAAAACCGTCAATCGGCGAGACGGAAACGGAATAGGCAGCCGACGAGCCGTTCACCACCGACTGGAACGACGGGTTGACCGAGCCCGAAAAATCGGGCGGCGGTGGGGTTTGCAGCATGACGTGCAAGCTGGCGGTGCTGTTGTCGGTTCCCAGGAGATCCAATTTGCCGTCGCCGTTGAAATCGGCCGCGACCAAAGCAGAATGGGGGAGGGGTATCTGAGTGTGGCTGAAGACCCCGGCGCCATTGCCAAGAAGGAGCGCGATATTATCAGCTGCGAGATCAAGGTGGCCATCGGCATTGAAATCGCCGGCGATGAAGGGGGAGATGTTGGAAAATGCGAGACCGGAGAGTGTAGCGGGTTCCTGAAAGGAACCATCGCCATTACCAAGGAAGATGCTGAGAGCGGAATTGTTGGGACCCTGAACATTCTGTCCATAATAGAACGCGAGATCGAGTATGCCGTCGCCGTTGAAGTCCGCGGAAACGGCGGCTTCCGCGCCAAAGCCGGCCCCAGTGTCATAGATCAAAGATGGAGCACTGAACGTTCCGTCACCGTTTCCGAACAGAATTGCCAGATATTGAGGCACGGCGACAAAGGCGATGTCGAGCTTGCCGTCGCCATTGAAGTCGCCGACAGCCAACGAAGCAACAGAAGGACCACCGTTGGTATTGACGGGAGAAGTGAAAACGACGCTCGGCGAGAAGGTTCCAGAGTCGTCTCCCAGACCTACACAAATACCACGACCACAGGCGGCGACAATGTCAGGCTTGCCGTCGCCATTTACGTCAGCAACGACGGCCGGCGTTCCGTTGGGAAAGTTGGGACTCAGTTTCGGCGACTGGAAGGTTCCGTCGCCATTCTGGATGACGACCGATTTTCCGATGATGACTGGAGTGACGCTGGAGTCGAAATAGGACGCGATCAAGTCCAGTTTGCCGTCGCCGTTGACGTCTCCCGCGGCGAGGTCCAGAAGATGGTCGCCCGTCGGAACGACCTGGAGGCTGACGGGCGCCTGGAAGGTGCCGTCGCCGTTTCCGAACAGAATATTTACGGTGTCGCTGGTGGAGTCGGCAACGACGATGTCTTGTTTCCCGTCTCCGTTGAAGTCGCCGATAACCGGGGGTAAAAGGCCCGTATTAGCGAATCCTGAAGCAATTACAGAATCCTGAAATGCTAATCCGACGGTGGAATTGGCGACCTGAAACGTAAGCGTATTGGAGGTGCCGCCGCCGATGCCGGGATTGGTGACGGTAATGATTGCGGTAGAAGCCGATGCGATGTCGGCGGCAAGGATGGAAGCGGAGAGTTTCGTGGCGCTCAGGAAGGTGGTGGTGCGTGGGCTGCCGTTCCAATTGACGACGGCAGAGGAAGTGAAGCCGGTGCCGGAAACGGTGAGAGTGAAGCCGACGCCGCCGGGAACGACTGAGGTGGGACTCAAAGGGTTGTAGATGATGGGGACGCCGTTGGCATAAGCGGAGGCCGAGCAAAGCGCGAGAAGGAAAGCGGGAACGAAAAAACGGGAGACGGGCCGGGACACGGGTCACCTCGGGATGTTTGGGCGGACGCAAGCACGGTGCCGGATCGCGTGAAAGAGGGGATGAAGTGAAGGTAAAAAACAGATGAAAACGCCGCCTAGCAGAGCTGGCAGACTTTCAGGGTTTGCGGCAGACGAGGATTTCGGTCGAGGGACCTTCATTGAAAAGCCTGGTGAGAACGGGTAACGACTATACGGATATCGCGCTTGGGGCAGATTAAGAATGGTTTACGTAGCGATTAAACGGATATCAACCCGCGAACTATGGAGCCGCAGGATTCCCACACGCAAAATCGGCGTGCGGGGCACCCGGACCCCGGAGAATCAGTTGGACGAAGAGGCGGCGCGGGCTTTGAGGACTTCGTAGGAGTCGCCGCCGGAGAAGGCGGCCATGACTTTGACGTCGAGGTCGTTCTTGGGATGGACCCGGCCACGCTCTTTCAAGAAGGAGACGTTGCTGTAGAAGGGGCGGCGATAATCGCGGATTTCGCCGCGTTCGAAAGCGCGGCGGATTTCGGCGATGCCGCTTTCGACGGTGTGCTGCGCGGTAAAGCCGATGCAATTGCGGATTTTCTGAAACGAAACGCGATAGTTGCGGCGGTCGGAATTTTCGACGTATTCGATCTGGGTGAGCGGTATTTGCGCGCGGATTTTTTCGGCGACTTCAGCGAGGGTAAAATTCAGGCGGTCATCGCCGACGTTGAAGATTTCTCCACTGACGGATTCGACGGGAGCCGCCAACGTCTGGACGACGGCTTCGGCAATATCCTGCACATGGACAAAGGGGCGCCACTGGCTGCCGTTGAAGATGGTGATCACGCCATCTTGAATGGCCTTGGCGGTGAGGAGATTGACGACGAGATCGAAGCGAGGACGGGGCGCGAGGCCGAAAACGGTGGCGAAGCGAAGAATGGTGGGGTGGAAGTCGCGTGAAGCGGCTTCGAGGAGAACCTTTTCGGATTGAAGTTTCGTTTCGGCGTAGAGGGAGATGGGAAGCGTTTCCGACTTTTCGTCCATGAGATTTTCGGAAGCGCCGTAGACGCTGCAACTGGAAGCAAAGATGAAGCGCCGGATGCCGTTGCCTTTTGCGATTTCGACGAGCATGCGCGTGGCGGCGTAATTGATCTGATAGGCGTTTTCGTTGTCTTCGGCGCAAGCGGGATCGCCGACGATGGCGGCGAGATGAATGACGCTGGTGGCGTTGTTCATGGCGCCGACGACATCCTGAATATTGCGGCAATCGCCGGAGATAAATTCAAGCTTGGGATGATTGAGCAGCGAGGCGATGGACTGGTCGCCATAGACGAGGCTATCCAGAAGGCGGACGCGATAGCCGCGCTGAAGAAGTTTTGCGACGACGATGGAGCCGATGTAGCCAGCGCCACCGACGACGAGGACAGTGTCATTCGGCTGCGGCGCGGGAGCAGCAACCGCGACAGCAGCAGAGATGAAGGAGGCTTCGCTGTGGAAGAGCCAATCCTTGAGCCAGCGAACGCCGACGGCGGCGCCGACGACCATCAATGCGAAGAAAAGGGCGGCGGAACGAGGAAGCTGGGCGCGGCTGGCAAGAAAACTAACGAAGACGAGAAGCAGAGTGGCGATGGAAGCGCTGAGCGCGGCGCGGCGAAGTTTGTAACGAAGTTCGTAGCCGCGAAGTTTTGTATAGAGGCCGGCGAGCGAATAGACAAGAGGAAAGACGAAGGAGAGCGGAAGGAAGGTGTGCAGGTAATAATGAGCCAGTTCGCCTTCGGCGATTTGCGATTGGGAGACATAGGAGCCGGCAAAAGCGAGCGCGAGGACGCCAGCCATCTGCACACAAAGAAAATCGACGGCGCCGCGAATCAAACGTTCCAGCCAGCGAGGCATTGGCACAGACATGAGGCACCTTGGGACGAAGCGGGGGCTAGCTTCGTGCTGAAAGATTAGGAGGAGTTTGTGAGGCGGTTGTTACATCGAGATAAAAAGTGCGTGGTGATAATTTATGGACGCTTAAGGCAGAGGCAAGCCGGAAGCGTGACGATTATCACGGGGCGATGAGTTTGCGGATGGCTTTGCGGCGAAGAGGCCGAACGGTCGCAGAAAGAGTTGCGCGACAGTGTGAAGGAGAATTTTCAGATCGGAGAAAAAGGCGATGTTTTCGCAATAGGCGAGGTCGCACTCGAGTTTGGTGGGGAGAATTTCCGTGAGATAGAAGTGTTCCTTGTCCGAGTGCGAGGCCATGAGAGTTTCTTCGTCGAAATTGATTTGGGGTGAAGTGATGCCAGGCCTGGCGAGGAGAACGCGTTTTTGGCGGGCGTTGTATTGCGCGGTGTAGAGGGGGACTTCGGGGCGCGGGCCGACGAGACTCATATCGCCGCGGAAGACGTTGAAGAGTTGCGGGAGTTCGTCGAGTTTAGTTTTGCGGAGCCAATGGCCGAGCGGCGTGATGCGGGGATCTCCGGCGGCGGTGAGAAGCGCGCCTTTGCCGGCGGGAGCGGGACGCATGCTGCGAAATTTGAGGATGAAGAAGGGGTTTTCGAATTGGCCGGTGCGGATTTGGCGAAAGATGATTGGGCCGGGGCTGGTGAGTTTTACAACGACGGCGACGACGGCGAGCAGCGGGCTAAGCACAAGCAAACCGAATGCAGAAAAGACAACGTCGAAGAGGCGTTTGCCGGTTGTTTGGTAGAAGGTTGGTCGCATGATGGATTTGGCGGTGACTTGTTGACGTGGGTCGCAGGCCCTTACAGGGTGAACAAGAGTGCCTACGCTACTTACTTGCGGAATCTTTGTGCGATGTCACGCAAGGAGTCGATAACGCGGGATTGTTCGGGTTCGGTCATGCCGGGAAAAAGCGGGAGAGAGATGGAGCGTGCGAAGCGAGCTTCGGCGTTGGGAAACATTCCGTCGCGGTAGCCGAGGCGCTGTTGATACAGCGAGTGCAAATGGAGCGGGATGAAATGAACGGAGGTGCCGATGCCGCGCTGCTTGAGCTCTTCAATGATGCGGTCGCGATTGATGGAGAGAATTTTTTCGTCGACCTGAATGACGTAGAGATGCCAGGCGTGTTCGACGTGATCGGGAACAACGGGCGTGAGGAAGCCTTCGAAGGAATTCAGTTCACGTGTGTAGCGATTTGCGAGTGCGACGCGTAGCTGGCGCATGTGCTCGCGCTTTTCGAGTTGGACGAGGCCGATGGCGGCTTGCAGATCGGTGAGATTGTATTTGTAGCCGACGTCCTGAATGTCGTAGCGCCACGTGCCTTCGGCGGAGTAGCGCTTCCATGCGTCGCGGCTGATACCGTGAAGAGAAAGAATACGCATGCGGTCGGCGAGGGCGGGATCCTGCGTAGTAATCATGCCGCCTTCGCCGGTGGTGATGGTTTTCGTGGCGTAAAAGGAAAAGCAGGTGATGTCACCGTGAGTGCCGATGGGGGTTCCCTTGTACGAGGAAGGAAAAGAGTGAGCGGCGTCTTCGATGACTCTGAGATTGTGTCGACGGGCGATTTCGAGGGTCGAATCGAGTTCGGATGCATAGCCGGAATAGTGGACGGGGAGAATGGCGCGAGTTTTGGGCGTAATGTGGCGCTCGATTTGCGAGGGGTCCATGTGGAAAGAGTTGGGGGCGCAATCGACGAGGACAGGTTTTGCGCCAGCGTAGAGGATGACTTCGCCGCTGGAAGCGAACGTCATGGTGGGAAGAAGGACTTCGTCGCCTTCGCGCAGATCGATTGCAGCGAGCGCGAGATGAAGCGCGGCAGTGCAGGAGCCGACGGCGATGGCGTGCTGCGCACCGACACAGGACGCGAAGGCGGCTTCGAATTGCTTGGCGCGGGGGCCGGTGGTGAGCCAACCGCTTTCAAGGACTTCGGTAACGGCGCGGACTTCTTCCTGGCCGATCATCGCGCGATGAAAAGGAAGAAATGAGACAGCAGTGGCGGTGGCGCTCATGCTCATGAGGAAAGCTCCAGACGATGGATGTGATGAATGTGGCTAGGAAACGACTGCGTCTTGCGCTGCTTTGACGGAAGCGGGCGGCGTCAACTGGGCGAGCCACGCTCCGACAATTGCGGACCATTGCAGATTTTCTTCGACGAAGCGGCGGCCGCTGTGGCCGCGTTCGTTTGCGAAAGATGGATCGGAGGCAAAGCGCGCAAGCGTGGCGGCGAGGGCTTGCGGATCGCCGGCGGGAACGACAGCGCCTGCTTCGGCGGTTTCTACGAGGCGGGCGCCTTCACCGCTGCCGATGAAAATAAGCGGCTTTGCCGAGGCGAGCACGGGAAACACTTTGGAGGGGCGAGCGCCTTCGTAAACGGGAATGTTGATAAGCGAGGCGAGGCCGCAAAAGCAGATCGAGTAATAGCGAACAATTTCCGCGAGAGGGACGGGATCGAGGAACGTGACGTTTTTGAGATTCATGGATTTGGCTTGCGCGACAAGATCGGCGCGAGCGGAGCCGTTGCCAACGAAGAGAAAGTGCATTTGTGGATGAGACGATTGCAGGAGCTTGGCGGCATTGAGAATGTTGTCGATGCCGTGAGCGAAGCCGAGCGTGCCGGCCCAGAGAGCGATTTGTTTTCCGGTGAGACCGAGCTGCGCGAGAAGAGATTCGTCTGGCGGACGCGGGCGAAAGGTTTCGGTGTCGGCACCATTGGGCAAGAAGAGAATTTTTTCAGCGGGGACGCCTTTCTTTTCCTGAAGAACTTTCACGATCCAGTCGGTGACGGTGTTGACGTAGGCGGCGCGGCGGTAGCTCCAGATTTCAACGGCGCGAAGGATTTTCATGACGAGGCCGTCTTTCAGGAAGCCTTGATCGACGATGACGTCAGGCCAGAGATCGGCGACATTGAAGATGAAAGGCGAACGCCAGAAGAGTCCCATGAACCACGCGGGCGCGCTGAGAAAAAGGGGCGGAGATTCGACGAAGATGTAATCGGGGCGCTTGCAGCGGAGCATCCCGAAGAAGGAAGTGAGAGTAAAAGACGCGTAGTTGAGCATGCGTTTGACGCCGCTGCCGACGGCGGGAAAGAGCCAGACGCGATGGAGAGTGAGGCCGTCCCAGAGCTCGCGGCGGTAAAAACCTTTTTCGTAGCCAGGGAAAAATTCGCCCTTGGGGTAGTTCGGGAAGGAAGTGACGATTTCGATTTCGTGGCCACGGCGGGCGAGCTCAGCGGCGAGAAATTTGAGACGAGTTTGTGCGCCGCCGATTTCGGGGGGAAAGTATTGCGTGAGGATCAGGAAGCGCATGGCGAGTTGGTGACGCGGAAAATCGAGAGAATCAGGAAACGGAGTAAACCTGGGCCCATTGTTCGAGAGAAATTGCGCGGAAGAGAATGCTGGAGGGAAGAGCGCCGGGCTCTCCGAAGGCAAACCTGCGGCACTCGTCCTGGAATTTGTGCGCATCCAACAGCCGGTTCATGCTGAGATCGGCGCCATCCCAAATGTTACGATGGCCGTTTTGCATGCCATGCTGGAGCCATTTTTTCTCCGGCGTGTTAAAGCCGAGCTTGGTTTTGCGGAGGCGAATTTTTTCGGGAAGAACACCGGCCAGGGATTTGCGAAGGAGCCATTTGCTCCAACCATCGCGGAGCTTGAGGGATGTGCGGCACTGCAAAGAAAATTCGACGAGACGATAATCGAGAAACGGAAGACGAGATTCAACGGAATGCGCCATAGAAGCGCGGTCTTCATGATGGAGAAGAGCGGGAATGCTGGAGCAAGTGAGATCGATTTTTTGGCGCTCGGCGATGGTTCCCGCGTGGCCGATTTGTGGACGAGCTCTTTGCAATTGCCCGATCAGCGCGGGAGTGCCAATGCGGCGAATGAGCGAGAAGTTTGCGGAAAGCGGCGCCGGCAAATAGCGAAGCATGGAGCCGGGATTTCCGTAGGACTTAGTTCCCTGCTTGCACCAAAAGTAAGATTCGCGAAGGAAGCTGGGGTCCGCGTGGGTAAGTAAGTGCCAGAGATAAAAGAAATGATATTTCTGGTAGCCGCAAAGAGATTCGTCGCCGCCCTGTCCGCCGAGAATGACCGGCACGCCCTGCTTGCGCGATTCCGCCATGACGCACCACTGCGGATAGGCGGCGGGACTCCCGACGGGTTCATCCTGGTGATAGATCATGGAGCGCAGGCATTTCCAGAAATCGCCTTCCTGCGGATAGGTGGCATTTCCGACGGCCTGTGTCGTGGAGAGCGCGGCTGCAATGTATTCTCGTTCGTCGAGTTCCTTTTCTTCGAAGCAGGCGGAGAAAGTTTGAAAACGTGTTTGCGGCGCGAGGCGCTTGGCCTGGCACAGGACAGAGGAAGAGTCGAGGCCTCCGCTCAGCGCGATGCCGAGAGGGACATCGCTGCGTAAACGAATCTCGACGGCACTTTGAAAGAGATCGTTGAAGGTCTTTTCCGCTTCGGAATCGGAGAGATCGAGTTGCGGTTCCGTTTTCAATTCCCAATAATGCTGGATTTTGGGCCGCACGGATTCCCGCGGGCGCAGCAGCAAACTGTGGCCACCGGGCAATTGTTGAACGCCGTCGAAAAATGTTTGCGAGGATGAATCTAGCAAGCCCCATTCGAGGAAATGGGTGACCGTCTGCAGATTGGCATTGCGAGGCAGCGAAGCGGCTCGCAGGATCTGCTTGATTTCCGAAGCGAAATAGAACGCGCCCTGAAACTCAGCGTAGTAAAAAGGCTTCACACCAAAGCGGTCGCGGGAACAGAAAAGAAGCTGTTCGCGGCGATCCCAAAGAGCAAATGCCCACATTCCGTTAAAACGCTGAAGACAGTCCCGCCCCCAGACTCTATACGCGTGGAGAATAACTTCCGTGTCGGTGTGGGTGCGAAATTCACAACCGGTGTGTTCGAGTTCACTGCGGAGCTCTTTGTAGTTGTAGATTTCGCCGTTGTAGGTGACCGTGAGATCGCCGTCGGCGGATTGCATCGGCTGATTCCCGGCGGCGGAAACGTCCAAGATCGCGAGGCGGCGATTGCCGAGGCCAACGGCGGCGGGTGTGGCGAGCGACCTCGGTTCTTGATTATGAAACACAGCGACAGGGCTTTCGCGTTTTAACTCGGCGCAGGCGAATCCGAAACCGTCCGGACCGCGATACGAAATGATTTGTGTCATTGCCAGGAGCGCACCCAGATCCACGCCGCGCGGCGAAACGATGCCGGCTATGCCGCAC
>Ga0209060_10002396_pt1 | contig 17566 bp, 15 predicted proteins | sample Coa_R1_8_FD_187155 | JGI IMG/M metagenome (GOLD analysis project Ga0209060, IMG submission 187155) | Surface soil microbial communities from Centralia Pennsylvania, which are recovering from an underground coalmine fire - Coalmine... | ecosystem: Environmental > Terrestrial > Soil >...
ATGGTCAGCTCAGGCGGGCCACCCTCTGGCGGGTCGCAGATCCCGCTTCCGCGGGTAATGGGCCATGACAGCCTTGGGGTCTGTCTATTCCGCTGCGGTCGCTGTGGCGGTTAGCGAAGTTGTCGCGAGCGGCTTCGAAATCGCAGAGGTTTCTGAAACGGCAGCAGCGTCGCCCGCGGCCGCACGTCGCGCGCTCAGTTCTTCCTGGATCTTCACAAGATCGTCGCGACCAACGCGGATCAGAAGCACCAGCAGCGCGGGTGAGGCCATCAGGAGTGCTGCACCCGGGCCGGTAATCAGCGCCAGCTCCACGATGGTTTGCGAGGCAATGTGCAAATTTGGTCCCTTTTCCGCGATCGCACTCGGAAAGCCTATGAAATCGAGCGCCTGGCCGGCGATGAACGCCCCGAGCGCGCTGGCAGCTTTGGACGAGAATGCGAGGCCGGCGAAGAAGAGACCCTCGCGGCGCGCGTGGAATAGATATTCATGTTCATCGGCGGCATCCGCGGTCATCGAGTAATAGGTGATTCCGATCACCACCTGCGCAGCGCCGTTCAGGATGTTCAGGATCGTTATCGGAACCAGCAGTCCCGGTCCTGCCGCCGGCAGAATATCCCACAGCCTGAGCAGCGTTGTGACCGCGCCGCCAGCACAGGTCACGACCAGCATCCATTGCAGCAGATGATGTTTGTCGACGTGTCGCTGCAGCCATGCCGCCAGAGGAAAGCCGCCGACGGCGCCGAGCGCGCCGGTCACCGCCAGCATCTGCAACGTCTGGTTGGAGAAGTGCCAGAAGAACTTCGCGCTGTGCAGCCCAAGCTGGTTGGTGATGCCCTGACTCGTGAAATAGATGAGCGAGCCCAGGAACAGGATGACGAAATGCCGGTGACGGAAGATGTCGCCCATTTCCTTGAGGAAACGGATGAGCGGGTGGTCCACTTTCGTCGGCGTGACATGCAGGCGGGGAAGCGTGTTGCGCGTCCCGAACGTGCAGAAGAGGCCGGAGACGAGTGCGATCGCGGCACTCGCCCAAGCGAATGGTACGTAGCCCGCATGGTGGAGGAGATCGCTGGTTGTCGGCATGAAGACGACGTAGGCGAGCGTCGGCGCGACCAGTCCGGCGATCACGGAGAAGACTGCACGGTAAGCGACGATGTGCGAACGCTCGAGGTAACCGTCAGAGAGTTCGGCGCCAAGCGCCACATGCGGCACCGCAAAGAGCGAGAGCGAGACACGGACACCGATCGCGGTCGCCGTCATCCAGGCGAAGAGGGGCCAGGTTCCGAGCGAGGCGGGCGCGGAGAATAAGAGACCGAGCGAAAGCGCAAGCGGTGCACTCGCGATCAGCATCCAGGGATGGCGGCGACCAAAGCGGCTGCGCGTGGCGTCAGACAGAGAGCCGATAAGAGGATCGGCTGCGGAATCCACGAGCAGTGCGATCACCATCGAGGCGCCGGCGAGAGTGCCGGAGAGTCCCCTGACCGCTGTCATGTAGAAGAAGAGAAAGCCCAGCGCGGCGCCGGCCATCCCGTCGACCATCGCTCCGCTGCCGTAGATGATTTTCGTAAGCCGGGAGAGGTGGCTCTGGCGATTGCGTTCGGCGTCGGTGCTGGATTGGGCGAGGGTGGCCTGCTCTGGCACCTTGAATCCTCGTGGCCTGTTCGCGTCCACCCCTTCGGGGCCAACTGTGACGCACGCGTCATTATTTGCAAGCGGGGTTGGGAGCCTGTCCCTCGCCCGCCGGGGCGGGGCGACCCACGCGACGGCAATTCCCCCAACCCCTCGGGGCGGGGGCAGAGCGGGAACCAGACCCTCAAGTCATTCCCGATTGACTTGGAATGAAGCCTCGGCCAGCTTTGTCATCCCGAAATGACAATCGCCAACCCCGACCTCGAGCGCCCGCGCACTGCGCGCCGCCGCGATGCCGAAGCGACCCGCAAGGCCATCCTTGCGGCGGCCAAAAATCACTTCGTGCGCGCCGGCTATGAAGGCGCCTATCTGCGCGACATCGCGATCGAGGCGGGCGTCGATGCTGCCCTCGTCAATCGCTATTTCGGCAGCAAGGAAGGCCTCTTCGCCGAAGTGCTGAAGAGCGCGATCCGGACTGACAAGACGCCGCTCTTCGCTACCGATCGTGCCGCCGTCGGCCGCGAAATCGCACGCGCGATTGCCACCCAATCGGCGCACAAGAACGAGGAGCGCCTTCACGCCTTCCAGTTTCTGTTGCGCGCCGCGACGTCGCCGACAACGGCGCCGATGCTCAATCGCGCCGTGCAGGAGCGCTTCATGGGCCCGATCCGCGAATGGCTCGGCGGCGAGGATGCGCAGGTCCGTTCGCGCCTCATCTCGGCGATCATGATCGGGCTTCTGGTCGAGCGGCTCATCCGCGAGGAGCCGCTCCCGGAAAACGAACGCGATGCCTTCATCGAGCGGCTTGCGCCGATGCTGCAGGCGCTGGTGGATGATCGCGCATGAGGATGACAAACCGACATTCAGCGGCTCGGCCGGAATAACTCGAGATGGGAACGCCTAAGGAGAGTGAGTGACATGACCGACGGCAACATCACCAAGGACATGATGTACGACGCAGTCGCGCCGGACGATTTCGAATCGATGATTGAACTCGACCGCTACGAGAAACGCTCGACCGCGTTCGACAAGATTATCTCGGCCACGCACGACCATTTCTGGGATCCGCTCGATCCGAAATACATCGATTTCAGCGAACCTTTCGACATGAAGCGCGAAGCGCTGATGCCGGACGACCAGATCTTCGCCGTGCAGATTCCCTATGTGCGCGAGCATCTCGAGAAGACCGGCCGCAAGATCGAGTTCATCAACGAGATCGTGCTGTGGCAGTTTTCCTCGATCCTCCATGGCGAGCAGGGCGCGCTCAATCTCTCGGCCTCGCTCTGCCACGTGCTGAAGGACCAGGGCGCGCAGGAATATGCGGCGAACCAGACGCGCGAAGAGGCCCGCCATGTCACCGCATTCGCAAAGTACATCAAGGCGCGCTGGGGACGGCCGCGTCCGTGCGGCGAGGCGCTCAAGAAGCTCCTCGTCGAGATCATCCACGCTCCCGAGGTCTACAAGAAGATCATCGGTATGCAGATGCTGGTCGAAGGGCTCGCGATGGGCGCCTTTGCGGCCGGCTACAAGTTCAACCGCGATCCGCTGGCGCGTAAGCTCTTTCAGCTGGTGATGACCGACGAGGCCTTCCATCACAAGTTCGGAAAGATCTGGGCCGATCGCACCGTGCCCCGGATGACCGAGGAGGAGCGCAACACGGTCGAGGACTGGGCCGCGCACTGTTTCCAGTCGCTCCTCTTCAATCTCGGTTCGCCGCAGCAGCAGTCGGCGATGTACCAGGATTTCGGACTCGATCCGGAAAAGGTGATGCAGGGGCTGATCGAACTCAGGAGCGACGCGCGGTTGCGCGAGCGGCTCAAGGAGTCGACCAACATCTTCCGTGTGCTGATCAAGACCCTGATCAAGGCCGGGCTCGTGACCAACCGCACCCGCGGCTTCTATGCGACCTATGTCGACATGGACGAACTTTTCGCCGAGGGCGACCGCATGGTCGGCGACGACATCGCCGAAGACGGGATCAAATACCTGCAGGAGATCAATTTCAGGGATCGCGACAAGCGCGCGGTCGCGATTGCAGCGGAGTGAGCGCCATGACCGACACCAACATCACCAAGGATTCGATGTACGGCGCGGTTGCGCCCGACGATTTCGAATCCATGATCGAGCTCGATCGCTACGAGCAGCGCTCGACCGCCTTCGACAAGATCATCTCGGCCACGCACGACCATTTCTGGGATCCGCTCGACAAGAAATACATCGATTTCGACGAACCGTTCGATCTCGAGAACGAGCCGATGATGCCGGAGGAGATGCAGCCGCTGCTGCGTCTTCCCTACATCGACGGGAAGCTGAAAGATCCGAAGGAGCGCATCCGCTTCATCAATTACATGCAGCTCTGGAATTTCTCCTCGATCCTCCACGGCGAGCAGGGTGCGCTCAATCTCTCGGCTTCGCTCTGCCATGTGCTGAAGGACCAGGGCGCGCAGGAATATGCCGCGAACCAGACGCGCGAAGAGGCCCGCCACGTCACCGCGTTCGCGAAATACATCAAGGCGCGCTGGGGGCGACCGGTGCCCTGCGGCGCCGCGCTCAAGGCACTCCTCGTCGAGATCATCCACGCGCCCGAGGTCTACAAGAAGATTATCGGCATGCAGATGCTGGTCGAGGGGCTCGCCATGGGTGCCTTTGCCAATGGCTACAAATACAACCGCGATCCGCTGGCGCGGAAACTCTTCCAGCTGGTGATGACGGACGAGGCCTTCCATCACAAGTTCGGGAAGATCTGGGCCGACCGCACCGTGCCGCAGCTCACCCAATCCGAGCGCAACCTGGTCGAGGACTGGGCAGCGCACTGCGCGCAATCGCTGCTCTTCAACAACGGCTCGCCTGAGCAGCAGCAGGTGATCTATGGCAGCTTCGGCCTCGATCCCGCGCGCGTCATCGCCGACATCATGGAACGGCGGAAGTCGCGCGATCCGATGCGGCGCTTCAGGGGCGAGACCAACATCTTCCGTGTGCTGATCAAGACACTGCTCAATGCGGGCCTCATCACCGAGCGCACGCGCGGCTTCTATGCGGCCTATGTCGACATGGAGGAACTGAAGGCCGAAGGCACGCGCATGGTCGGCGACGACATCGCCGAGGAGGGCATCCGCTACCTGCAGGCGATCAACTTCAAGGACCGCGCCGCCGTCGCCATCGCGGCGGAGTAACACCCGAGCCTGTCATCCCGGCGGGGCGCAGCGGCAGCCGGGACCCATCCGCCGCGCGTCTGCGCGGCGAAGAGAGTTATTCGCTCGCTATCGCTCGCGCGCTGGGCCCGGCTCTCGCCGCTGAAGCGGCTCGACCGGGGATGACGCCATTGTGCTTGCTATGACAGGGCGACGGGCCTGCACTAAAGTACCCAAAACAGGAGGTGCCCATGCCCATCGAATATCCCGCCATCCTCGATCTCAAGCGCGGCGGCATGGAGTTCTCTTGGACCGATCGCGAGACCATGCTCTACGCGCTCGGCATCGGCATGGGCGCCGATCCGATGGACAGCAACGAGCTTCCCTTCGTCTACGAGCGCGAACTCAAGGCGGTGCCGACACTCGCCTCCGTCGTCGCCTGGGGCGCGCAGCCCGGCAACATGAACATCAACTTCATGATGGTGGTCGACGGCGAGCGCACGATCCTCTTCCACAAGCCGATGCCCGGCGGGGCGAGCATCGTCGCGGAATCGCGCGTCATCGGCGCCTGGGACAAGGGCGCCGGCAAGGGCGCGGTGATCTCGACCGAAACGGTGCTGCGCGAGAAATCCTCCGGCGACAAGCTCGCCACGCTTCTGGGTTCGCTGTTTGCGCGCGGCGATGGCGGTTTCGGCGGTCCGAGCGAAGGCCAGCCCGCGCCGCATGAAGTGCCGAAGCGCGCGCCGGACCGCTCGGTCGACATCGCCACCAATCCGAACCAGGCGCTGATCTACCGTCTTTCGGGCGACCGCAACCCGCTGCATGCCGATCCCGAGTTCGCGAAGATGGCGGGCTTCCCGCGGCCGATCCTGCACGGCATGTGCACTTACGGGATCACCTGCCGCGCCGTGCTCATGACGTATGCCGAATACGATCCCGCGCGCTTCAGGAGCCACGGTGCGCGGTTCTCCTCGCCGGTTTTCCCCGGCGAGACCATCACGGTCGACATGTGGAAAGACGGCAACGTCGTCTCCTTCGAAGCGCGCGTGAAGGCGCGCACTGTCACCGTGGTGAAAAACGGGAAGACGGAGCTGGGCTAGCGGGCATCGTCACGCATTCCTTGCCATCAGCCCCCCGTCGACGGGAATGACTGCGCCGGTGATGTACGAAGCCGCCGGCAGGCAAAGCGAAAGCGTGATGTGCGCGACTTCCTCGGGCTCGCCATAACGCCGCAGCGCCGTGCGGCGCTTCGCAAAGATCGTCTTGTGTTCTTCGGGGATCGCTTGCGTCATGCCTGTCAGAATCGGCCCCGGGCAGATGCAATTGACGGTGATGCCTTCTGGGCCGAGATCGACGGCGAGGGCGCGGGTGAGACCCGCAACGCCGGCTTTCGCCGCCGCATAGGCGCTATCGCGGGGCGTCGCGCCCAAAGCCTCGGTCGAGGCGATATTGACAACCCGCGGCGCCGTGGATTTCCGCAGATGCGGAAGGGCAGCGCGCACCAGACGCTGGTGCGCCGTAAGATTGATCGCGAGCACGCGCGCCCAGATCTCGTCATAACGTGCGTCGTCGAGCGCGGAGAGGGCAGCGATCCCGGCATTGTTCACGAGGATGTCGATGCCGCCGAAAACGTCTACAATTGCAGCGATTGTGGTCTCGATGGCGTGCGCATCCGAAACGTCGAGCACAAAGGCGCTGGCCTGTCCGCCTTCCTTTTCGATCTCCCTCGTGACCTTGGCGATGCCATCGGCATTCATGTCCACGACCGCGACGCGCGCGCCTTCACGCGCGAAAAGGAGCGCGGTGGCGCGGCCCATGCCGCTCGCCGCGCCGGTGACGATGGCGACGGAATTCTTCACCGAGCGGGATTGCGATGTCATCTGGCGACTCCTGTTTGGGAAATATCTCAGCCACGAACGCGCGACAGCGCCTCTTCGGCCGCCGCGAGCGATGAATCGATCCGGGCGCGAAGTTCTTCGAGGTTCACGCCCTCGTGGCTCTTCTTGCCTTCCATGTAGCGCGCATAGACGCCGTGGATGATGGCGGCCGACTTCCAGCGATTGAAAGCTATGTAGTAATCGAGCTTCGAGAGATCGCGGCGGGTCTTCATCGCGTAACGGGCGGCAAGCGCGCTGCGCGCCGGAAAACCTGGCGCCGACGTCGCAGCGGTTTGCGGAAAGGGCGCGCGATCGGCCGGATCTGGCCAGGCGTTCAGCGCGTAAGCGAGGTCGGCGAGCGGATCGCCGAGAGTCGAGATTTCCCAATCGACCACGGCGGCGACCGTGCCATTCGAACCGACGAGGCAATTGTGCAGCCCGTAGTCGCCATGGACGACGCGGATCGGGCCCTGGTCGGGCAGATGGGCGAGCAGCGCTTTCTGCAAGCTGTGCGCGCGTGGATCGTCGTATTGCGCCGGTCCCGCCGACGCTGTCCACGAGCGGTACCAGGTCGAAAGCTGGCGGCCGACATAAGAGTCGCGCTTGCCAAGTTCGCCAAGACCAATCTCATCGGGATCGAGCGCGTGAAGGTCAGCGAGCACGTCTATGAAGGAATGCGCGAGGCGGGCGCGGTTCTGTGGCGCGACCAACCGTTCCGTATCCTCCCGCGTGTAGAGCGGGCGGCCGTCGACAAAACCCATCACATAGAAGCGCGCGCCGGTGATCGCCGTTTCATTGCAAAACCCGAGCGCGGCGGGCACGGGCACCGGCGTAGGGCCAAGCGCACTGATCAGCGTCCACTCGCGTCCCATGTCATGCGCCTTGGGCAGCAATTCGCCCAGCGGCGGACGGCGGATGACCGCGCGGCGGCCTTGCCCGTCTTCGATCAGGTAGGTGAGGTTCGAGTGACCGCCTTCGAGCTTTGTCCAGCGCAAAGGCGGCGTGATCGCGCGCACGTGCTCTTCGATCCAGGCTTCGACGCGCGGGACATCGTAGCCGGGGATTGCTTCGATGCGTTCTTTCACGCTCGGCCTCTCCAGCTCGTCATCACCCGGCCCCCCGAAAGCAGGTATCCGGGTGACCCAATTTGATCCCTTCGACCTCAGAAAAATCGGCCGCCCGGACGCGCTGTACCGCGCGCCGGGAGATGACGTCGACGGGGGTGCTGGATTGAAGCACCTCTACCGCCCCGGCCCAGCTCGCGCGGCCGACGCCTTCACCACGGGAATCTCATCTTCAGCGAGCGGCTTCATCCATTGCTTGCGCGCCAGTGCGGCGTCGAGCCAGGGGCGGAGCTCTTTCGCTTTCTTCGCCTCGCGTTCTTCCGCTTCGGCCTTGAACCCAGGCATCACCTCAGCCGCGAAGAGTTCGAGCGACTCGCAGATATGCGCATGCTTGTTGAAACCCGCCTGCTGCAGGAAGATCACCTGGTCCACTCCGGAGTCCTGGAAGGCGGCGATGTGGTGGCGGATGTCGTCCGGCGTGCCGATGCCGTTGGCGTTGCGTTCGCGGCCTTTGATGGCTGCAATGATCTCGTCGTCGTTCTTCGCACGCGCTTTGAGAAAATCCTCGAACAGGCGCGAGCGGCCCGGAACGGCATCGTGTGCAACGAGCGCGTTCACGGCATAGCCAAAAAATTCGAATCCTTCCTGTCCGCGGCGAATGGCTTCGGCGCGGTCCTTGTGCAACGAGAAGTTCGACACCATGGCCAGATTGGCATTGACGGCATGACCGAGCGGCACGCACGCCTCTGACTTGATGACGCCGTAATAGATGTCGGCCCAGGTGCGCGCCTCGTCGGGATTGACGAAGGAGAAGGCCAGCGCGCCGAGCCCGTTTTGTGCGGCGACGCGGATCGTGTCGCGGTTGGTGCAAGCCATCCACATGGGAGGATGCGGCTTCTGCACCGGCTTTGGCACCACGTTGCGGCAGGGAAAGGAAAAGCCCTTACCCTCGTAGCCGGGATAAGGGGTCATGGCCATCATGTTGGCGATCTGCTCGGCGGCCTCGAGCGCCATGGCGCGCTTTTCCTTGGCAGGGATCCTGAACGCGCCGAGTTCGAGGCGGGTGGCGCCTTCGCCGATGCCGAAATCGAGCCGACCGTTCGACACGATGTCGAGCGTGGCAAGGCATTCTGCGGACCGGGCGGGGTGATTGTAATTCGGGATTACTTGCTTGATGCCGTGGCCGAGGCGGATCTCTTTTGTCAGCGCCGCACAGGCCGCTAGAAACACCTCTGGCGCGGAGGAATGCGAATATTCCTCGAGGAAGTGATGCTCGACTTCCCAAGCATAGTCGTAGCCAAGCTTGTCTGCGAGTACGACCTGCTCGAGCGCTTCATGGAAGAGTTTCGGCTCGTCCCCTTCCTTCCAGGGCTTGGGCAATTGGTGTTCGTAGAAGATGCCGAAGCGCATGTGAGCCTCGCTGTTTTCCTCATTGAAGCTTACAGGCGAGGCAGCGCGCCGCAAATCCACCTCTCCAGTGGGTAGGTGGAAGGTTACGGCTCGGAATCGAGCGGGTCGGAGGCGGCGCTGATCTCAGCAAGCTCTGCCGCAACGTCATCCTCGCTTTCGCGGTCTGCGCCTGCCGTCGCCGCGGTTCCGATCAGCCGCCGCTTCCGTGGCTCCTCGACCAGCCAGAGCATCAGAACGAGCGCCATGGCCTCGAGCACCACCGAAAGGATGAATACCGCGTGGAAGCCGAAGCCCGTAACGATGGCGCCGACCGCGATGGGGCCGATCGCCATCATCGTGTTCTCGGCCGTGTTCGAGATCGCAAGCCGCATGGCGATGTCGTCGCGATGCCCGAACTCGAGCACCATGTTCTGCGCGCTCAGCTGGTAGCCGGCATTGGCAGCGCCCGAGAGGAAAAAGGCGATGGAGATAATCATCAGCGTATGCGCGTTCATGATGAGACCGGCGGACGCGATCCAGAAGGCGAGGGCGCCGACAAAGGTGGTCTTGAAGCCATATCGGTCGGCCCCGTAGCCCCAGGCGAGATTGGTCAGCGTATCCGCGCCGAGATAGACGAGCGACAACACACCGATCACCGTGCCGGTGACGTGGATCACGCTTGCCGCGTACACGATGAAGAAGGGCGCGGCGACGCGGCCGGCAATCGCGAAGGTCCGCGCCACCATGAAATAGCGGAAGCCAGGATCTGCGCTCAGCAGCGCCGGAAATTCGCGCACCCGCTGTGCCATCGGCATGCGCGGGCGGATCGTTGGCGGAACGGGTTCGCGGAACAACAGGCGGAAGGCGGTCAGGCCTGCGCTGGTCAGCAGGAATGCGAGCATGAACGTGGTGGCGTAGCCGTTTCCGAAGACGTTGTTGCCAAGGAGATAGCGTCCGGCGAAATAGGACAGGAGCGCCGACACTGCGCCGCCTGTGAAATTGCGCCAGGCCTGCAAACGTCCGCGGCGCGAAATGGGAATGCCCTTGGCGAGCAGGTACTGGAACGCGACGCCTTGCGGCCCCGAGAACAGGCCCCAGAGGAAGAGAAAAAGCAGCGTCGAGAGAAGCAGCGGCTCGCCCTTCAGGAACCAGCCCGCGATCGCGATGCCGAGCAGTTGCACGCGCATCATCGTGCCGAGAAACATCGACACCGGGAGCACACGGCGGCGGTGTTCGATCTGGACTGCGCCGGCAATGGGCGAGATCGTGCCGCCCAATTGCTGCAGCGATACGCCAAGACCTGTGAGCAGCGGCGATCCGGTCAGGAGATGCAGATAGGACGGGATGAAGGTCGGAGCATTGACCAGCCGGAAACCGGTCATGCCAAGCATGCCGTGCAGAAAGTGACCGGCGAAATTGCGCTTGAGATTGGACCAGACGAAGCGCTCGTACGCCGCCTCTTTCTCTTCGAGCGTTTCTTCCGGCTTGTCCAAGCTTTCCCGCCTCCGCGCCAGCAGGCGCATTACGGATGTATAGTCGGCCTCGGGCAGGATCAACAGCCGATGATGAACGACCTCTCCGCAAGGGAGGTCATCAAAGCCGAGAGATGAACATGACCTATCGCTCCATCCTTTTCGAGAAGCGCGGGCACGTCGCGATCCTGACGCTGAACAAGCCCGATCGGCTGAATGCTATCGGTGCTGAACTTCGAAGCGAGGTTCATGCCTGCGTCAGCGACGTAACGAACGATGACGACGTCCGCGTCCTCATCGTCACCGGCGCTGGCCGCGGTTTCTGTTCCGGTGCCGATCTCACCAACGCGACCGGCACGCTGCCACGCGGCGATTCCCAGAACGAGCGCCTCGACGAAGTTGGCTGGGTCGGCCGCTGGGCCAGGCTGTTCCATGATCTCGACAAGCCGGTAATCGCCGCGGTCAACGGCATCGCCGCAGGCGCGGGCATGAGCACGGCGCTTGCCGCTGATCTGCGCATCGGCTCGGAACAGACGCGCTTCAAAAGCGTGTTCATCGAAAGGAGCCTCTCGCCGGACTCAGGCTTGAGCTACTTCCTCCCGCGCGTCGTGGGTTACGCACGCGCCGCCGATCTCATCTTCACCAGTCGCACGGTGGGCGCCGAGGAAGCCTTCCGGCTTGGCCTGCTAGACCGGCTGGTGGCGCACGATGTCCTGCTCGAGGAGGCCATGAAACTGGCGAACGAGATGACCCGTTGGCCGCCACTTGCACTCCGCACCTCCAAGCGCGTGCTGCAACATAGTTTCGAGGCGGATCTCGACGATGCTCTGAAATACGAATCGACGGGCCTTGGCTTCGCACGCCGTGCGCCCAACGACGCAAAGGAATCGCTCCAGGCCTTTCGCGAAAAGCGCCTGCCCAAATACACCGGAACATGAAGCCGCTTAGCATTTTAGGAACCGCTCTGGCGCCGCGACGTTGGCAAATAGGGCGTTCTGATGACGACGGTAAAACGCATCCTCATCGTCGAGGACGAGACGATTGTGGCGCTCCTCATCGAAGACCTCGTGGCCGAACTCGGGCACGCGGTTGCCGGAGTGGTAGCGCGTTTGGGCGAGGCGCTTGCGCGCGCCGACGACCACACTTTCGACCTCGCCATTCTCGACGTTCACCTCCAGGGCGAGAACGTCTTTCCCTTTGCGGATCGACTCCTCGCCAACGGCACGCCGTTCCTGTTCGCGACCGGCTTCGGCACGCGGGGGATTCCGGAGCGATTTCGGGGCGTTCCGGCACTGCAGAAGCCGTTCACCCCGGAAGACCTCGCCGGCGCGCTCGCACGGCTGGCTCCGCCGCCGAAACCGCCTGGCTCCGAAGGACGTTTGCTTCAGGGGTGAAGATTTCGAGGAACCATGGCGGCGAGGCGCAAGGCAGGAACCAGGACGCGGCATCGCGAAGCGCACCATGCCAACGACGACGAACGCGCGACCCATGCGGCGAAATTGAGTTCACGGCCTGTCTGGCAGGGTCGTCTTCGGCTATCGCTCGTCAGTTGCCCGGTTGCACTCTTCGGTGCCACGAGCCGCGCCAACGACATCTCGTTCCACCTGATCAACCCTGAGACCCACAACCGAGTCCGGATGGTGGCCACAGATCCGGAGACGGGGCCAATCAACCGATCCGAGCTCGTGAAGGGCTACGAGATTGAGAAAAACCGCTATGTCGTGGTGACCAACGAGGAACTCGACCAGGTCCGCCTCGAAACCACGAAGACCATCGACATCGAGCGCTTCGTGTCAGCTGAATCGATCGATCGCTTGTTCTGGAACGATCCCTATTTCCTGATGCCGAACGGCAAGGAGGGTGTCGAAGCCTATACCGTCATCCGCGATGCGCTCGCCGATACCGGGCGGATCGCGCTCGGACGTGTGGTGATGCATACGCGCGAGCGCCTGGTCGCGCTCGAACCGCGCGACAAGGGAATCGTCGCCTACACGCTTCGCATGCGCGACGAGGTCGTCGATCCGAAAGCAGCCTTTGAGGATATTCCAGGCGCGAAGGTCGATCGGCAGATGATCGACATCGCCGAGAAAATTATCGAGCAGCAGGAGGGCCCGTTCGAGCCGGCGGAATTCAGGGACCGCTACGAAACGGCTCTGCGCGAGCTCATCCGTCGGAAGGAGAAGGGCGAGAAGCCGGTTTCCGCGCCCCCGCCGGAATCGAGCAATGTCATCGACCTCATGGATGCACTAAAGAAAAGCCTGAAGCAGAAGGGTGGCGCGAAGCACTTGGCCATAGCTGGGCCAAAATCGAAGCGCCGGCGAGCGCGGTGAAACGCATATAACCACCTGTGTCATGGCCCGGCCCCGCGTAAGCGGGAATCCGGGCCGTCCATTCGGCGTGTGTCAACGCGCCGAATGACGTCGCTCGCGGACGCTCGCGAATGGGTGGCCTGCACTCCGGCGGGCCATACATAACTACGTGGATGCACCCATCTTCCGCATCGCAGCTGCAATCGGGCGTGCCGATTTGGCGAGATCCGCCCATGCGTCTGCGCGCTTCAGAAGCGGCGCGGAGGCTTCTATCGTGAACGCCTGCGGATCGAGCCCGGTCTTCACCTGGGACCAGGCGATCGGCACGGCGATCGTCGCCCGCGGCCGTGCGCGCGGCGACCACGGCGCCACGCCCGTGGACGTCCGGTCATTGCGCAGATAATCGACGAAGATCTTTCCGGTGCGCGCCTTCTTGGCGATGGTGGTCGTGTAACGCGAGGGGCTGTCCGCCGCTATGGCAACCGCCATGGCTTTCGCGAACGCTTTCGCATCTTTCCAGGTGATGGGCTGTTTCGGCGTGCCCTTGACGGCGATCACCACGTGGAGGCCTTTGCCGCCGGTGGTTTTGACGAAAGGCGTGAAGCCGAGCCGCATCAATCGCTCGCGGACTTCCTTCGCGCCTTCGATCACCCGCGCAAAGGGAAGCTCGGGGGAGGGATCGAGATCGAGGATGATGCGCTCCGGACTGTCCGGCGCGCCCTTTTTCGAGCCCCAAGGATGGATTTCGAGCACGCCGGCTTGCGCAAGCGCGACCAGCGCATGTTCGTCAGCGATGCCGAGGTAGGGCTCGCTCTCGCCGCTCACTTTGATCGGGAGCATAGGCACAGCGGTGCCGACGAGCTTGTGCCGCTGGAAGAAATGTTCGCCGTCGATCCCGTCCGGCGCGCGCACAACAGAGATCGGCCTTCCGGCAATGTGCGGGAGCATGCGCGCTGCGGCCGCCTCAAAATATTCCGCGAGCGCGCGCTTCGTGATTGCTTCGGTGTCTCTTGTTTTCGGCCAGAGCACTTTGTCGGGATGCGAGATTCGGATTCCCGAGACGATGAGGTCGCCTGCGTGTTTTGTGTTGCGGGATCGCGCCGCCGCGCGTTTGACCTGCATGTCCGATGTCCTTGTCGCCTCGGCGGTGTTCTCGGCTGTTTCGATAACCACGCTTTTCGCGTCCTTGTCGAGGCGTAAGCCCTTGAAGCTCGGCTGGCGGAAGATACGGTCCGACGTGATGTTCTCGAATGCGATCTCACCGACGAGCTTCGGTTCGACGTAGATGAAATCGCGGCCGCGCGGCGGGTTGGAAAACGGGGGGCGCTCGCGCCTGAGCGGCCTCAGCTTGGAAAGCAGGTCGGCCGCGATCTTTGCCGGAAATCCGGTGCCGACCCGGCCCATATAAAGGAGCGCGTCGCCCTCGTACGCGCCGACGAGAAGCGAGCGCAGCGTGTTCTCGTCACCGCGCCAGCCGCCAATCACGACTTCCTGCCCGCCGCGGCACTTGGATTTCGTCCAGGTGTCTCCCCGTCCTGAGGCGTAAGGCGCATCGAGGCGCTTGGAGATAATCCCCTCTAGACCCGCCTTGCAGGCGGCTTCGAGCATGCTGGCTCCATCTTCTGCAAAGTGGGGCACATAGCGCATGTGCGGTGTTCTCGGTGCGCCTTCGAGCAGCGCTTCGAGCACGCGCTTGCGCTCTTCGAGGGGAGATTTCCGGTAATCGAGGCCGCTCGCGAACAGGCAATCGAAAACGAAATAGATGAGCGCGCCGGTTTTCCCGGACGAAAGTGCCTGCTGCAGAGCGCCGAAATCGGTGATGTCCTCCTGGTCGAGCGCACAGATCTCGCCGTCGATCAGACAATCGGGAAGACACGCGCCATCCTGGGAGATCTCTGGAAAACGATGCGTCCAGTCGAGACCCTTTCGGGTCAAGAGACGCGCCTTGCCCTTCACGACGCGCATCAGCGTGCGATAGCCGTCGAACTTGACCTCATGCACCCAAACCGCGCCGGAAGGCGGGGCCTTCACCAGCCGTGCGAGTTGAGGCGCGACTGTCTGCGGAATGTCCGGTGCCGGAACACGCCTGGAGCCCTCCAGCGAGAGGAGGGTTCCTCGATTCATCTCTTTTTTTTTGGGCCGGGCCGCACCGCGGCCTTGGCAATGGCGCGCTTCGGTTTCTCTCCGTCGCCGCGGTTGCTGTGCCAAACCTTCTTCGAACGCGAGGCGATCTCTTCGAGCGAACGTCCGGTTTTCACCGAAGTGACTGCGCGTGCAAGCGCATCGGCGTCTTCCGGATGGGCCTCTGCGTCACGTTCCTTGATCAGAAGCCAGTTGTGCCGAACCTTGCGGCCGGGCCGCACATCCCGATCCGGCATGCGGATGAGCGCCCAGCCGCCATGCATCCGTTCCCCATCGAGCTCGAATTTCAGGCGCCCGCGTTCGAGATCGCGTGCTGGCGACGACTCCGACTGTGGCTTCCAGCCGCCGCGGTCCCAAAGTTGCACCGTGCCTCCGCCATATTCACCTTCGGGAATCGTCCCTTCGAAGCGGCCATATTCGATCGGATGATCTTCGACCTCGACGGCGAGCCGTTTGACTGCGGGGTCAAGCGATGGCGGCTTGGTGACGGCCCAGGATTTGTAGACGCCGTCGAGCTCGAGCCGGAGATCGTAGTGCAGCCGCGTCGCATCATGGCGCTGAATGACAAAACGCCGGCGCTTCGCTTTCGCCCGGCCGACGCGCCCCTCGGGCTCGCTCGTGACGTCAAAGCGCCTTTTGGCGCGATATTCGGAAAGGGGGCGGGGCATGGAGCTGGCTAGAAGGAAACAAGGTTTCCTCTAGACGGGTTCCGAGGCAACTCGCTCATGGCGTCAGGACCATCATTCGGCTCAGCAGCTCATGCGGGACCTTCACGCGTCCAGCTTCTTGCCGGCCAATTTCCAACTCGCGATCCTTTCGTCGCGCAGCGCCGTGCGGCGTACCTTTCCGGCATCATCGCGCAAAGGCTCTTTGGTGAACTCGTAGGAGCGAGGGCGTTTGTAGACTACGAGCCGGTCGGCGAGATGCTGGTGCAACATGTCTTCACTGAGACCTTCGCGCGGCTGCACGATCGCATGCACGCGATTGCCGAGATCGTCATCGGGAATGCCGATGACGGCGCAGGAGGCGACCAGCGGATGCTCCTCGAGCGCGGCTTCGATCTCGGCCGGATAAACGTTGGCGCCGCCGACCAGGATCATGTCGGTGCGGCGGTCGGCGAGATAGAGATAACCCTCCTCGTCGAACCAGCCGATGTCGCCGATCGATTCCCATCCGCCGGGAAGCGTGCGCGCCGTTGCGCCGACGTAGCGATAGGTGGCGGGCATTCCTTCGGCGCGCTTCATGTAGATCTCGCCCGTCTCGCCGGGCTTGAGCTCTTCGCCATTGGGTCCGAAGGCTTTCATGATTCCGCCTTCCAGCACCTTGCCGACGGAGCCGCGATGTGTGAGCCATTCGTGGCCCGAGATGATGGTGGTCGCCAGTCCTTCGGTGCCGCCATAAAGCTCCCAGACCACATCGGGCCCAAGCCAGTTGATCCACTCTTCCTTGAGCCAGGCCGGGCAGGGCGCCGCGAGATGCCAGAGCGTCTTGAGCGAAGAGACGTCGTACTTCTTCCGCACCTCTTCGGGCAGGCGCCAGATGCGGCCCATCATCGTCGGAACGAGATAGATCCAGGTTGCACGATGGCGCTCGATTTCGCGCAGCACACCTTCGGCGTCGAATTTCGGCATGAGCGCCACTCTCGCGCCGACCTGCATGCCGCCGAATGTCGTGATGAGCGGACCATTGTGATAGAGCGGCCCGGGCATCAGCACCGTGTCATCGGGACCGATGCGCCAGAGCTGCGCCATGAGCCCTTCGGCGACGCCCGGCGGGCCTGAGACGATCAGCTTGGGTCTTCCCGTCGAGCCGCCCGAGGTTGGCGCTTTCCATGACGGCGCGATCCTGTCGGGAAGATCGCTCGCATCGTGCGACTCCTTCAGCAGCTCGCTGGTCGAGAGGATTGGCACGCCGGCATCCATCGGCGCTTCGCTGAAGACAAGCGGCGTTTTCGCGAGTTCGACGATCGCTTTCAGTTCGGCGAGCGGCAGGCGCGAAGAGACCGGCTGCGGTGTCGCGCCCAGCTTCCACACCGCATAGGCCGCTTCGATGAAGGCAATCGAGTTTGGCAGGGCGATGGTGACGAAATCGCCATGCTTCACGCCGCGCTTTTCGAGCGCGCGCGCCATGCGATTGGTGCGCTCGTGAAGCTCGTTCCAGGTAAGCGACCGGTCCTCGAAGCTGACCGCGATCTCGCCGGGCTTTCGTGCTGCCGTCGCCGCGAGATTGCGTCCGATCGAAACTGGTGCCGGTTGTTCGGCTTCTGCCATAGTCGGTCTACTTCAGATCGGCGAACTTCTTCTTCTCGGAGACGAGCTTTTCGAGGAGCGCCGCCGGCTTGAACGCGTCGCCCATCGACTTCTCGAACTCCTTCATTTTCGCGAGCACTTTGTCGAGACCGACCTGGTCGCCGTAGTACATTGGCCCGCCGCGATAGACAGGCCAGCCATATCCGTTGATCCAGACCGTATCGATGTCGCTTGGGCGGATCGCCTTCTTCTCTTCGAGAATTTTCGCGCCCTCGTTGATCATCGGATAGATGCAGCGCTCGAG
>Ga0209060_10002398_pt1 | contig 17558 bp, 12 predicted proteins | sample Coa_R1_8_FD_187155 | JGI IMG/M metagenome (GOLD analysis project Ga0209060, IMG submission 187155) | Surface soil microbial communities from Centralia Pennsylvania, which are recovering from an underground coalmine fire - Coalmine... | ecosystem: Environmental > Terrestrial > Soil >...
CCCGCTGACCGAACGCCCGCTGACCTAAAAGGAGTCCCCCCATGCGCACCTCGCGATCCCCCCTCGCGAAAGCTCTTCCCCTGCTCGCCGGCGCCGCGGCGCTCTCTCTGGTGGCCTGTAAGTCGCTCGGCTCGGGCGACGGGACCGGCGGCTCGCCGGGGAACGGCGGCAGCACCGGCAACGGCGGCTCCACCGGCAGCGGCGGCTCCACCGGCAGCGGCGGCTCCACCGGCAGCGGCGGCTCCACCGGCAGCGGCGGCTCCACCGGCAGCGGTGGTTCCACCGGCAGCGGCGGCTCGGTCTCGGGCAGCGGTGGCTCCACGGGTGCCGGCGGCTCCACCGGCAAGGGCGGCAGCGGGTCCGGTGGATCGACCGGCGCTGGCGGCACCTCCAGCGGTACCGCCAACTTCACCATCACCATCACCCAGAGCGCGGCGGTGGCCACCGTCGAGATCGTGACCTGGTCGGTCGACGTCACGATCGACAGCGCGGTGATCAACTTCGGCCGCGACCAGACCAACTTCGAATTCCAGGCGCCGGTCGACCTCACCCAGGCCAGCTACCGGACGCTGCTGCTCGGGATGAAGCAGAACACCAAGTACTACGTCCAGATCGTCGCTCAGGGAGGCGGCAAGACGTACACCAGCAACGTCCAGAGCGTCACCACCGGCTACCTGCCGAACGGGCTGCCGACCTTCACGGTGACCGACAGCAACGCCTCGGCGCTTTACGCCGGCGGCGGGTTCACGGTGAACTGCTTCGGCCTCGCCGGCTCGCCGGGCATCCCCGGCACGACAGGCAAGACGACCGGCTTCGTGTTCGACAAGGACGGTGCGCTGGTCTGGGCGCTCGACCTCACGAGCACGATGGCGAACAACTGCTCGCGCGCCCGGATGTCGTACGACGGGCAGTACCTCTACGCCGGCAACTTCGCCAACTCCGCCACCAACGGCGTCGTCTACCGCATCGGCATGGACGGCACCTCGGGAACTCAGACCTGGAGCCTCCCCGGCCGCAGCCACGACTTCGCGGTCCTCCCCAACGGGAACGTCGTCTATTTCAAGATGGACAACTCGATGGCCAACACGACCAACTCACCCGAAGAGGTGATGGAGCTGAACATCAGCAGCGGCACCTCGACGAAGATCTACGACGAGATGACCGACTTCGGCACGCTGATCTCGTCGGGCCAGGGGATGGCCCACACCAACCACATCACCTACTCGCCCGATCTGAAGGCGGTGACCGTGTCGATGCTGTTCCTCAGCACGGTGGCGGTGGTGAGCTATCCGGACGGCAAGCTGCTGGCGACCTTCGGCGGCTCGAAGTCGGACTTCAGCAACATGAGCTGGAACTGGGAGCACGGGCACGACATCCACTCGGACCACATCTGGATCTTCAACAACAACCAGAGCGGCAACGCGCACGTGCTCGGCTTCACCTACAGCGAGTCGAGCAAGACGGCGACGCAGACGCTCGACTACAACCCCGGCATCTCCTGCACGACGTTCGGCGACGTCAAGGAGCTGCCCAACGGCAACCTCTACATCACCTACTCCGACACCGGGACGTTCCACGAGATCAGCAAGACCGGGACGCTCCTGCGCAAGGTCACCACCACCACGGCGGTCGGCTACTCCGAGCACCGGTCCACCATGTACGGTCCCCCTCCCCCCTTCGCCACCAACTAGCGCGCTCTCTCCTCCCCTCCCTCCCTCTCCGCTCCGCTCCGCTCCGCTCGGCTTCTCTTTGCGGGCGGCGGGGGCGGCTGTATGTCTCTCCGCCCTCCGCGAGAAGGAGTCCTCGGCCGCCAACGACAGAGCGGCCTGCGGAGCTCCGGTCGGAGAGACATACAGCCACCCCCGCCGCTCGCGCGTTGCGCCTCGGCACCGCCTTGATTGCTTGCGCGGACCCTCAAGGCGGAGCCGAGGCTGAACGCGCGAAGGCCGGGGAGGGAGATCTCTCTCATCGGCGGAGCTCCGCAGGCCGCTCTGTCGTTGGCGGCCGAGGACTCCTTCTCGCGGAGCCGATGAGAGAGATCTCCCTCCCCGGCCCCCGCAAAGAGAAGCCGAGCGGAGCGGAGCGGAGCGGAGCCGGGGACGGGATGAGGTCAGCGGGCGCCGGGCGCCGGGGGAGGCGGCGCGATGCGGGGCCCGCATCCGGGCGGTCTACGTGCGTTCGAGGTAGGCGGTGGTGAAGTACTCGTCCTTGGTGGACGGCGAGAAGGAGACCTTCTTGGTCTCGAACACCGACTTGCGGCCGTTCTGCTTGTTGATCATCTCCATGTGCATCGCCCGGTACCGCTTGTTCTTCGGGTCGAGCAGCTTGATGTCCTGGGCGACCAGCTCCTTGAGCAGCTTGCCGGCCTTGTCGTAGTAGAGGCCGCGGACGACCGCCAGCTTGGCCTTCGAGACCCAGTAGGTCTTCTTCGAGTACCCCTCGGCCTCGGCGATCTCCTTGCTCTTGGGGACGAGATCGATGACGTAGCAGGGCTCGCCCCCCATCGGCTCTTCCTTGACCAACGTATAGTCGAAGTCGTCGAGCGACGGGATGTTGAGATCGCCGTACGAGAACTCGCTGCCCATGAAGCTCTGCGACCGCTGGGTGCTGACCACCCGGCGCGTCTTGCGCAGCGCGGGCAGGTAGATCCAGACGTCGTCCGGCTTGTTCTCGTAGTCGTAGACCAGGATGCCGGTCCCCTGCACGTCGGCCGGCGAGAGGAAGCGGTAGATGCGCTTCTCGGTCTTGCCGCCGTCGTACAGCTTGGTGGCCATCGAGATCTCGCGCTCGCGAGCCTGGCCGCCCTCGCCCAGGACCGTCATCTTGATGACCGCCTCGGAGCCGTCGAGCTTCCGCGTGGTGGTCACCTTGTCCATGATCTCGCGCGCCGAGGGCGCAGATGCCGCTTTGTCGGCCAGCGCCGGGCGGCAGAGCGAGAGGGCGAGCGTCGCGAACAGCAGCTTGCGGGTGTGCATGACTTCCTCGTGGTCAGAAGGTGTAGCGGAGCTCGACGTATCCGGAGGAGAGCTCGGCCTCGACGATGCCAAACAGCGTGTCGGCCGGCCCGTGAAAGACCTGGGCGCCCAGGTAGGCCGTCATCGCATCGGACAGGCGATAGCCGATCCGCGGCGTCACCAGCCACTCGTGCGTCGTGAAGTTGAAGAGGCAGAGCGACGAGATCGAGAGCGTCTCGTGCAACCCCAGCCACTCGAAGCGCAGCGTCCCCAGGTGCTGCACCTGCGCCGTCTGCGAGAACAGGATCTGGTTGTCCTTGGCCAGGATGGAGTTGGCGGTCTGGGTCACGAAGGTGAGGTCCGACGGCTGCCGCATCGGCAGCGTGGAGGTGTCGAACGACGATCCGTTCTGCTTCTGCCAATCGAAGACGTAGCGCCCCATGTACTGCACGATGACGCTGAGGCTCCCGAAGCTGTGATCCGCGCCGAGGACGTACTGCAGGTCGGGATAGGCGATGTGGTGATCGGCCGGTACGGACCAATCGTAGGGCCGCCGGTAGGCCACCTCGCCGCGCAGGGTCCCGAACTCGCCGAGCGTGGTCGAGAAGTCGCCGCCCAGCACCTGCTGCTCGTAGGCCGTCCGCGAGATCAGGACCGAGGGCGGCGTGGTCGGGCTCGGGTTGTTGTTGGCGTCAGCGGTCAGGTTGATCTGGTCCACGCCGTTCAGCTGCGTGATCGAGAGGCCGGGGAGCGGCGCGAACCCGTGGACGTAAGAGATCGACATGTCGACCGCGGGGAGCTCGAGGTGAAGGCGCGCCCCCTCGGTGCCGTTCTTGAGATCGGGCGACGGAAAGGCGGGCGGCCCGTAGGAGACGTACGTCGGCAGGTTGACCTGCGGCAGCTCGGTCGGCAGGTAGATCGGCATCCAGACCCCCTCGAGCCGCAAGGGGGCGAAGCGCAGGAACGCGCGCACACCGGCGTTGCCGAGGCGGATGTCGTCCTCGAGCGGCGACCGGATGCGGAAGTCGACCGGCGTCAGGTTGTTGGTGGGGTTGAGCGCGTCTGCGCGGCCCCAGACGATGATCTGCTGGCCGATCCGCAGATCGAGCGCCCCGAGGTAGGCGTTGACGTACGCCTCGCGGACCTCGACGACGGTCCCCTGCGTCCCGTCCCCTTGAAGCCCGTAGCGCAGCCGCACGTCGGCAAAGCCGTCGCCGTAGGTCTCCTTGCGCGTCCGCAGCGTCAGATCCAGCTCGCCGTAGCCTGACTTCAGGTCGGCGGCGTTCTGATCGTTGACCTTGCCGGCGAACATGTCGCCCCGCACGTAGCCCGAGATCGTGAAGGGGCCGACGGGCGAGGCCGCGGGCTGGGCGGCGGCGCCGCTCACCGGCGCGGCCGGGGCCGCCGCGGTGCTCTGCTCGAACAGCCCCGGGCCCCCCTCGGGGACCGGGGACTCGACCGACGGCGTGACGGTGGGGGTCGCGCCGGCGTCGGGCGTCGCCGCGGGCGTCGGGGGTGGCGAGGCGCCGCTGTCGGTCTGGGCGCGAGCGGAACCCACCCCGGCGAGGCAGACCAGCAGCGTGACGGAGGCGGAGAGTCTCATCGCCGGCTAGCTCGCGGACCCCGTGGTCCACTCGCCCATGGCGAACACCATCGAGTAGCCGGCCGCCGCGCTGCCGAGGACCAGCTTGTCCCCGCTCTTGATCGTCCGCTCCTCGAGCAGACGCCGGTAGGTGACGCCCACCGCGGCGCTGGCGGTGTTGCCGTAGAGCCCGTGGGTGTAGACGCCCTTGGCGTTGTCGACGCCCACGTCGTCGAGGATCTTTCGCACCATGATCTCGCTCGGTTGATGGAAGACGTAATGATCGATGTCGTTCGGCGTGAGCCCCAGCGCCGCCAGCCGCTCCGTCGCCCACGGGGGGATGTACTTTCCGAGGCGCATCAGCTCGACCGAGGACGAAAACAGAGTACCCCCGATCGGCACCTGACAAAGCTCCCAATGATCGGGCGCCGTGAACGTGTGCAGCGCCCGCAGGTGGATGCCGCCGCCCGGGAACGGCGTCCGCCGGAGCAGCAGCGCGGTCGCCGCGTTGCCGATGGTCAGGCCCGCCACCTTCATGTGGAGCTCGCGGACCGTCTGGATGTCGTAGCTCAGGTATGGACCCGTCAGCTCGGACGAGCAGACCAGCGCCGCGCGGTACTCGGGGTGCAGGGCCATGTAGCCGGCGGCCGTCTGGAGCGCCTCCAGGTGGCTCACGCAGGCGGCCGTCACGTCGAAGGCGTGCGTCCGCTTGAGGCCGAGCTTGGCGGCCACCTCCATCGCCGTGGCCGGCTCGAAGTACTGGCGCGAGATCTGCCCGCAGATCACCAGGTCCACCTCTTCGAGCGACACCTCGTTGGCGGCGAGGCAGTCCTTGGCCGCCGCCACCGCGTAGTCGCCGATGATCCCCGGTCGCTCGTCGGGCTCGAGGTAGCGCACCTTGGTGCCGCACAGGCCGAACACGTGCTCGATGGCCGAGGCGATGGGGACGAACTCGGCGTCCGTCCCTTTGAAGCACGCACGGACGCGCCGGATGATCTCGGCGTTGTCGACGCGCGTCGCGGGGAGCGCGACACCCGGCTTCGACAGATACAGTTCAGGCAAGCTCAAGAACAGCTTCCGGGGGGCCTGGAAGATGAAATTACCGTATCACACGCCTCGCGTGGTTCGTGGTGGAAACGAGAGCTTCCGAGAGCGTCGCGCCATAATTTCAGGAGGTCCCTCCGGGGACCAATGGGAAGAAGCGACGAAAACTGTGTACTCATTTTCTCGACGGAGATTGTCGCCGCGCGCCGTCGATTGGCAGCCTGGCGGAACGAAAAATCGACGGACGCCCGTCGATTGCGTGAGCCGGTTCTTGAAAGTGCGAATCGCGCCCGCGGACGCATCGTTCGTGTCGACGAATGACCCGCTTTACGTTTAAATCCGCCGCATGAGATCGCCCACCACGCGTCGACGTTCCTCGCTCCTCTTCGCCCTGGCGCTCGCCGCGCCGGGCCTCGCCTGCTCCTCCAGCGGCAGCGGCAGTGGCGCCGTCGGCAACGTCGTCATCAAGGACGCGAACAACTACTCCTCGACGAGCTCGCTCGCCATCCCGACGCTGGCGACGGCCGAGAAGACCGATCTGACGTTCACCTGGGACGCGATCACCCAGGACCTGCTCTGCCACACGGCGGGCTCGATCGACAACGTCGCGTTCCTGCAGATCAAGAACATGACCCAGTCCGACGTCGAGAAGAAGCTGGCGGTCGGCGCGCTCAACTCGAACCAGGTGGCGGTCTACGCCGAGAACAAGCTGACGGGCGCCGACGGCGGCGCGCGCCCCACGTCGGCGACGCTCTCGAAGTTCGTCTACTACGACACCTTCAACCCGCTCACCGACTACGTCGCGTCGTCGACGACGCAGTACCTGGCGCTGTTCACGCACGGCACGACCCTGGGCGTCGGCGCGCAGACGATGACCTTCCTCCAGCCCAGCTCCACCTCGACCAACACCGCGGTGGCCGCCCCCAACCCCTGCAGCGCCAGCGGCAACTTCCTCTCCTTCTCCGCCATGCTGAGCCCGATGGCCGTCTCCGTCCCGATCAACGGAGACTGGAAGCTCGACTGGAGCGAGATCACCAAGGACAACTTCGGCAACGCGCTCGACTTCTCGGTCACCAAGCTCGACAAGGTCGAGGTGGGGTTCTTCCAGGGCAAGCAGCCGTCCGACATCCAGGCCGACTTCCTCAACGTCGAGCAGGACGCCACCAACCTCTACGTGTACAGCGTTCCCTCGGGACAGAAGTGGCTCGACCTGAAGTCGACCCCCACCAGCGGCGGGACCTTCCCGGGCTTCGGCATGGCCAGCGCCGGCACCTACGCGGCCGCCGTCCTCTGCACCTCCTGCCAGGTCCCGGCGCCCGTGGTGTTCACCATCCTCCAGCCGATGTGACGCGCGCGCGGCCCTTGCGCGCGGCGAGCCCCCGAAAGTGAAAGCCCTCTCAGTCCTCACGGCCCTCCTCGGGCTGTCCGCGATCGCCGTCGTGGCGCGCGCCGATGGCGGTTACTACACCGGCCCGCTCGGACCGCGGGCGGCCGGGCGCGGCGGCGCGTTCGTGGCGCGCGCCGACGACCTCACCGCGACCAGCATCAACCCGGCCGGACTGTCCGAGATCGAGGGGACCACCCTCCAGATCGGCAACCAGCTCTCCTACTACGGCTACGACTACACGCGCGCGCCGACCATCGACTACGGCAGCAGCCAGAACCCGCCGCCGACGGTGACGTTCGCCCGGGTCAGCAACGCCACGCCCTGGCAGGCCGCCCTGCCGTACCTCGGCGGCGCGACCCGCTTCGGCCTGCGCGACTGGGCGTTCGCCGCCGCCATCTTCGCGCCCCCCGGGATCAGCCGCGAGCAGTTCCCCCAGAACGGCGGCCAGGACTACATGATGGTCAGCCGCCAGGCGATCATCCTCAAGACCGACCTCAGCGCCGCCTGGCGCTTTCACGATCTGTTCGGCGTCGGGCTGACGATCGAATGGATCAGCGTCCCGCGGCTCGACTACTCGCTGGTCATCAACGGCAACCCCGCGACCGCCACCGGTGCGACCACCCCGGTCTCGAGCCAGCTCGATCTGCTGGCCCAGACGACCGGCTCCGATTGGCTCACCTTCAACGCCATCGTCGGCGGGTGGTTTCGCCCGCGACCCTGGCTCGAGCTCGGGCTGGCGGGCCAGGTGCTTCCGGCGAACATCGTCACCAAGAGCAACCTCACGCTGACCCCGGTGGACCCGACGGGACCGCTCGGCTCGACCCCGCTGACGACCCAGCGCGAGGGGAACACCGCCAGCGACGTGACGATCAAGCTGCCGCTGCCGCTCATGGCGCGCGCGGGCGCGCGCTACCGGCACCTCGACGGCGCGCGCGAGCTGTTCGACGTCGAGCTCGACGCCGAGTACGAGACCTGGTCGCGGGTCGACGCCTTCACCCTCGACACCAACGGGCTCTACGCCCAGGAGAACAACACCCCGCCCGTCCTCCTGGGCAAGATCCAGATCCCCAAGCACTGGAGCGACGTCTTCAGCGTCAAGCTGGGCGGCGACGTCAACCTGGTCCCCGACCGGTGGACCGTGCGCGCCGGCGCCTACTACGAGACCGGCGTCGCGCCCGCGGCCTACTCGAACGTCGACTTTCCCGGCGCCAAGGTGTTCGGCGCGGCGCTCGGCGGCTCGCTCCTGCTGCGGCGGATGGAGATCGCCTTGACCTATCAACTTCGCTATCAGCCGAGCTTCACCGTCTCCGAGGCGGACGGCCGCTTCTACCAGCAGGTCCCGTGCGTCCCCTCCGACACCGCCCTCCACACCTGCGCCGCGCCATACTCCCAGACGCCGCCGGTGGTCAACGCCGGGACCTACGCCTCCACCTCGCACCTCATCGCGCTGGCGCTCATTTATCGATACGGCCGTTGAAGGTATGGCGCGCGACAGCCCGTGTAACGAAAGACCGTGAAGGAGAAGTCATGCCCCGCCTCACCCCCAGGACCATCGCCGCCGCCGCCGTCGCGGCGCTCTCGCTCGGCTCCGCCACGGCCATGACGGCCGGCGCCCTCCCCTCGCTCGACTCGCCCGAGCTGGCGCAGGGGCCCTACTCGGCGATGCACATGCTGCTGCAGAAGACGGTCCTCAAGATCAACGTCGCCAACATCGACGTCCGGTTCGACAAGCCGACGCAGAGCAAGCTGGCCGAGCTGGCCCGCGACAAGCCGTACTCCTACCCGCTCGACGCGCAGCTGGCGGCGGCGGCCATCGGCGCCCCGCGCGCCGTGGTCCAGATGCAGTTCGTGCGGGACATCCCGCTCAACCGCTGGATCGGCGTGGTGCGCGACAACCTGGAGCTGGCGCGCGAGGCCGGGCTCATCGGCCGCGACATCGAGCAGAAGGTGTCGAGCGGCATCCCGCAGTGGTTCGCGCCGCTGGCCGACCGCGGCTACAAGAAGGGGGACCGCCTGCTGTACGCTGTCACGCCCGACACGCTGCGCACGGTCGTCCTCTCGGAGGGCGGCCAGCTGCTGCTCGACCTGACCGAGCGCGAGGCCGGCTCCCGCAAGGTGGTGCTGGCCAGCTACTTCGCCCCCAAGAGCGACACCCGCGAGAGCCTCATCCGCTCGCTGTGGGAGCGGCGATGAACGCGCTCCGGCGCTACGTGACGGCCATCGTCGCCCGCCCGCGCCTGGTCATCGCGCTGGTCGCGCTGGTGACGCTGACGCTGGGGTTCTTCATGACCCGGCTGCGCGTCCTGCTGGACGTCGACGCCCAGATCCCGCCCGGCGACCCGCTGGTCATCGTCGGCCAACGGATCGAGAAGCTGTTCGGCGGCAAGTACATGACCGTCATCGGCTTCTACCCGCAGTCGGGGACGGTCTACTCGACCGAGGTCCTGAGCAAGGTCAAGCGGGTCACCGACAAGCTGGAGCAGCTGCCGGGCGTCAAGCCGGGCAGCGTCCTGTCGCTGATGTCGCCGCGGGTGAAGGACGTCAAGAGCTCGGCCGACTCGCTGGAGATCACGCCGCTCGCCGACAAGGTCCCCGCCACCGACGCCGAGCTCGGCGCCTTCCGCGCGCGCGTGCAGGCCAACAGCTTCCTCACCAGCCTGTTCGTCAGCGACGACGGGCGCGCCACCTCGGTGCTCGTCGACTTCTCCGACTTCGAGAAGGCCGGCGGCTCGAAGCTCCTCTTCGACAAGCTGGAGGCGATCGTGGGGCCCGAGCGCGCCCCTGATCTGGAGATCGTGGCGGCCGGCGCGCCGACCGTCCTGCACTGGCTGCTGATTTATACCCGGCGCGTGGCGCTCCTCTTCGTCCTGGCGCTGGCGATGATCGGGTACCTGCACTACCGCGCGTTCCGCACGCTGCAGGGGATGATCATCCCGCTCGTCACCGCGATCATGGGCGTCGTCTGGGCGCTGGGCCTGATGGGCCTTCTGCACGCGCCGATGGACCCCTGGAACATCATGACGCCGATCCTGCTGCTGGCGATCGGCGCCGGCCACTCGGTCCAGATCCTCAAGCGCTACTACGAGGAGTACAACCGCCTGCACGCCGAGCGGGGTGACCTCCCCGCCACCGAGCACAACCGCCTGGCGGTCATCGAGGCGACCACCAAGGTCGGCCTGGTCATGCTGGCGGCGGGGACGATCGCGGCGCTCAGCTTCGGGTCGCTGGCCACCTTCGGGCTGCCGACCATCAAGAACTTCGGTCTCTGCACGGCGTTCGGGATCGTCGCCGCGTTGACCGTGGAGATGACCTTCATCCCCGCCATCCGCGTCCTCATGTCGCCGCCCTCCGAGCGGCAGACCGAGCGCGAGAAGCGCGAGGAGTACTTCGACCCCATCCTGGAGAAGCTGGCGGCGACGGTGCGCGCGGGCCGGGAGCGGCCGATCGTCTGGGCCTTCGCGGGCCTGATCATCGTCGCGCTGATCGGCGTCGCGCGCCTCGAGGCCGGCAACGACCTGCACGCGCAGTTCTTCGAGCGCAACGCGCCCGTGCACGGCTTCCGCATGGCGGACGCGCGGCTGGCCGGCACGCGCGTCATCCAGGTGCTGGTCGAGGGGAACGCGCCCGACGCCATCAAGAACCCCGAGGTCCTCAAGCGGATGGATCAGCTGGGGACGTTCATCGCCCACCAGCCGCTCCCCGTCGGCAAGGTGGTGTCGATCGTCGACCTGCTCAAGCAGATCAGCCTGGCCATCGACCCCAGCGGCGGCGGCAAGCTCCCCGACACGGAGCAAGGGGTCGCGCAGTACCTGCTGCTCTACGGCATGGGCGGCGAAGAGGAGGACCTGGCGCGTGTCGTCGACCGGCCGTTCCAGCGCGCGGTGATCACCGCCTACCTCAAGACCGACGACTTCCGCGCCATGAAGGCGATGACCCTGGCCATGAAGGCCGAGGCCAACCGCCTGTTCGCGGGAACGGCGGTCACCGCCAGCGTCGGCGGCGGCGTCACCAACGTCATCGCGCTCAACGAGACGATGGTCCACGGCAAGACGATCAACCTCATCCAGATCTCGATCCTGGTCGTCTTGATCACCGCCGTGCTGCTGCGCTCGTTCGTCGGCGGCCTGCTGGTGCTGCTCCCCCTGGCCACGGCGGCGCTGGTGAACCTGGGGCTCATGGGGTGGACCGGCATCCTGCTGTCGATGGGGACGGCGGCCATCTCGGCCATGGCGGTCGGCATCGGCGCCGACTACGCCGTCTACTTCATCTTCCGCGTGCGCGAGGAGTTCCAGCGCACCGGCGACCTCCGCGAGGCGACCGCCACGGCCCTGACCACCTCCGGCAAGGCCATCGCCTACGTGGCCAGCGCGGTGGCCGGCGGCTACCTCTGCCTGGCGCTCTCGTTCTTCAAGGTGCACGTCCTGCTGGGCGTGCTGGTGGCGCTCACCATGGTCACCAGCAGCGCCGCCACGGTGGCCTTCCTGCCGTCGGTCATCCTGCTGGTCACGCCGCGCTTCCTGCGCCGCGGCGTCGCGCGCCCCCAGCCCGCCGAAGTCCGCCGCGCCGTCTGAAGTCGTTCGAACCCGGGGCCGGGACCTACTTGCAGGGCTGCGCGACGGGCTCGAGGACGGTCAGGTACCAGGGCGCCGGGTTGTCGCAGTTGCCGCAGATGAGACCGACCAGCCAGATGCCGTCGGAGGTGACGCCCGTGAAGGGGTTGCCGGCCGAGTCACGCAGCGTCGTGAAGTCCAGCGTCGTCCCGTAGGGGGCCGACGCCGTGTAGAGGTCCTCGGCGATGGTCTGCAGGTCGAGGAACTGCGACTCCAGCTGCGACAGCGACTGCGAGTAGTGCCCGACGATGGTGCTGGTGATGGCGGTGGTCGGGTAACCGGCGCTGTTCCCGAAGCTGTTCCCCAGCGCGTTGGTCTGGATCTGGCTCCAGTCGAGGGTCAGCGCGGCCGTCCCGGCCGGGACACCGACCGGGTGCAGGCTGTGGAGGTTGGCGTTGTAGGTCAGGGTGGTGGACGTGTTGGTCAGCGTCACCATGGTGTTCGTCGACGAGTCGTCGAGCTCGAACGACTGCAGCATCCGGATGTTCCGCCCCAGGTTCGGCCCGGTCTCCGCCGCGATGGCGAACGTCGAGTTCGAGGGGGTCCAGGTAGCGGCGTCGAGGTACGGCGCCGCCAGGGCGGGCGTGACCATCTCGCCGCCCGCCATGAAGTCCTCGTAGAGGCTGGCCGACGTCTGCCCCGTCGGAGCGACCTGGGGCGGCGGCGTGATCTTGACGTCCGAGGTATTGAAGGTGTCGTTGTCGAGCTGGTTCTCGAACGTCGCGGCCGGCAGGTCGACCAGCAGCAGGAAGATCGTCGTCAGGTCCGTCACCGGGTTGACGGCGTGCCCCTGGAAGTCCTTGGTGACGCCGCTCCAGTCGAAGGACAGGTCGGACATCGACTTGACCTTGACCGGGTGGAGCATGATCGAGCTCTGGAAGGCGTAGTTGTTCTCCTCGGCGGCGACCATCGTTCCGTTGGTGCAGGTCACGCTGGCGGTTCCCCCGCTGCTGCCGCAGGAGACCGCCAGCAGGGGGCAGAGGCCCCCGACGGCGAGGAGGAGATGTTGCGCTCGTTTCATTCAGGACCTCGGAAAGAGTCGGGTGGCGGGTGAAGGATCCAGGCTACTTGGTCGACGGCCCGTAGAGAGTCGCACGCTTCTCGAAAAATCCGAACGCGCTGTTGGACTTGATCTGCTGAACCATCGTCCCGGCGCTCGTCACCTCCTGGATGGTGTTCCCCGTCCCGAAGTTGACGATCGTGTTCCCGTTGGGCAGCCGCTCCACGTCGCCGAGCACCATGACGCTGATCGCGGAGCTCGGCTGGTAGGACCAGATCTTCGTCGACGTCTTCGCCGAGGTGTCGAGCTTGAACTCGATCGCCTGCGAGCCGCCCGAGCTCCCGGTGTTGTTGTTGAAGAGCAGGATGTCGTTGACGCTGACGACCTGGAAGCCGTGCTCGCCGCCCTTGTACGAATCGCCGGTGAAGGTGCTCATGACCCCCGACGGGCTGCCGCCGTTGAGCACCCAGATCGTCGTGCCGGTCTTGCGGTCGATCTTGGTGAGGCAGCTGTTGTCCAGGTCGGAGAAGATGAGCGCGTCGTCGGTCGGCGAGTACTCGATGTTGTTCAGGTGGCAGGCGCCCGTGCCGCCGTGCGCGGTCCGCGAGTTGACCAGGACGGGGGGCACGGTGCCCGGCGTCGCGTTGGCCGGTAAGACCCTGATGTCGTCGCAGCCGTTGCTCCCCGTGCCATAGGTGTAGAACGCGACGCTGCCGTCGGGGAGCGGCGTGACCTGGTGGCTGTGGTGGGCGAACGAGGTCGTGAAGTCCGTGTCGGTCAGCCCGTCCATCGTCACGCGGTGAACGTGGTCGGTGGCGGTGTTGTCCGGGACGTTGGCGCTCGCGATCCACATGTACTGCGCGTCGTAGCTCATGCGCGGGCCGCAGGCGTCGCTTCCGTCGTTGTACCACCAGACAAAGGCCCCATCGCTGTCGAAGATGTAGGCCGGCGCGCCGCCCGACTGGATGTACTCGCCGGTGACGACGAACCCCTTGTAGACCGCCGAGGCGTTCTGCGTGGTGGGCATCAGCGTGGGGAGCGTGCCGTTCGGCTGCGCGCCCGTCATGATCGTGTTGTCACCGCCCGTGCAGGTGCCGCTCGCGTTGGTGACCGAGACCCGGTAGTGGTACATCTTCGACGGCTTCATCCCGAGCAGGAGCGTCCGGTACATCGACGTCGACAGGTTGACCGGCGCCGTCATGCCGTAGGTCGTGTCGAGGCCGAAGTCGATCTGCGCCGACGTCGGGCTCGAGAGCGTCGTGGTGAAGGTGACGATGCCGACCGTGCCGATCTTGGTGCTGGTCGACGCCGTCGGCGTGATGGTGCAGCTGGTCGACGAGCTGCCGCCGCTGCCGGTCGTCCCGCCGCTGCTGGAGCCGCCGCTGCCGGTCGAACCGCCGCTGCTGGAACCGCCGCTGCCGGTCGACCCGCCCTTGGCGCCGCCCGTCCCGGTCGTCCCGCCGCTGCCGCTCGAGCCGCCCTTGGCGCCGCCGCTGCCGATCGTTCCGCCGGTCGAGACGTTTCCGCCGCTGCCGGTCGAACCGCCAGAGGCGCTGCCCCCGCTGCCGGTCGAGCCACCGCTGCTGGAGCCGCCGTTCCCGGTGCTGCCGCCGCTGCCCGACCCGCTACCGCCGCTCCCCGTCGACCCGCCCGAAGCGCTGGAACCGCCCTCGCCCCCACCACCGCCCGGGCTGGCAGCGCAGCCGAGCCCCGCCAGCAGCAGACATCCGCAGACGACCGATAGCGTCGATTGGTGGCGCATAGACGATCCCCTTTCCCAAGTTCTCATTGGCTATGGGTAGCAGTGACGGTAAGTACTCAAACCGGCTCGCAGAAATTCGACTTTCTCGCCCGCGCCGGTTTTCGCGCCTTCCGGAATCGGAAGACGCGCGCCGTCACCTCGGCGGGGGGCCGTACAGCGTCGCGCGCTTCTGGAAGTAGCCGAAGTTCGTGTTTGACTTTATCTGCTGCAGGACGTTTCCGGAGGCGTCGACCTCTTCGATCGTCCCCTTGGTCGCGAAGTCGATCAGCGTGTTGCCGTTGGGGAGCCGCTGCACGTCGCCGAGAACGTCGTCGGCCAGGCCCAGGCCCTGGTAGGACCAGGTCTCCGTCGCCGTCATCGCCCCGAGGTCCAGCTTGACCTCGATCGCCAGCGAGCCCATCTCGTCGCCCGCCGCGCTCCCCCACGAGGCCGTGCTGCCGGCCGGCTGCTTGCTGTTGTTGTTGAAGATGACGAAGTCGTCGAGGCCCAGGATGTGGAAGCCGTGCTCGCCGCCCTTCCAGATGACGGCGCCGCCGCTGAACGAGCTGGTCGGGCCGTTGGGCGCGCCGCCGTTCAGCACCCAGACCGTCTGCCCCGAGCGGGTGACCTTGGTCAGGCAGTTGTTGTCCAGGTCCGAGAAGACCAGCGTGTCGTCCATCCGCGAATAGAAGATGCCGTTCACGTGGCAGGCGCTCGTCCCCCCGTGGGCCGTCCGGGCGTTGACCACGGTGGTGACCGTGCCGTCGGGCGCGCGCAGCTTGATGTCGTCGCAGCCGTTCGAGCCGTAAGCGTAGAAGGCGACCGTCTCGTCGGGCAGCACCGTCAGCTGGTGGCTGAGGCCGGTGAACTCGCTCGAGTGATCCTCGTCGACGAGCCCGTCCATGGAGACGCGGTGAACGTGCGTGGTCCCGGCCGGCACGTTGACGCCGTTGATCCACATGTAGTTGCCGTCGTAGCTCATGGTCACGCCGGTGGCGTCGCTGCCGGCGACCGCGTACCACCAGACGATGGCGCCGTCCTTGTCGAGGATGAACGCCGGGGCCCCGCCCTTGCCGCCGACCAGCGCGATGGTGAACTGCCCGGTCACCAGGAACCCGCCGTAAAGCGCGCTCGCGTTGTTGGTGGTGATCGTCGGCGGCGTGAGGCCGTTCGCGGCCGGACCGGTCGCCAGCGTGAGGTCGCCGCTGGTGCAGGTCCCGGCGGCGTTGGTGGCCGCCACCTGGAAGTGATAGGTCCGGGACGCCTTCATCCCGAGCAGCAGCGTCCGGTAGCTCGTCTGGCTGAGGTCGACGGGCGCCGTCATGCCGTAGCTGGCGTCCAGCCCGAAGCTCACGTGCGCCTCGATCAGGTCGGTCAGCGTCGTCGACCAGGCGACGATCCCGACCGTGGGGATGTTCGGGCTGGTCGAGATCTCCAGCGTGAACGTGCAGCCCCCCGAGCCCACGCTGGTCACCGTGGCCGGTGTGGTCCCGCCCGCGTCGACGCCCGACCCGGCGGCGCCGGACCCGCCTTCCCCGGTCGAGCCGGACGACCCACCCTGACCGGTCGAGCCGGCGCTCGAGCCGCAACCGACCGCCACCCCCAGCACGCCCCCGCAAAGCAAGGCCACCGCAGCGTTAGGCTTCATCACGTCTCACTCTGTTTTAGCGCAGACTGAGGCTCTCGAGGGTCTCGCCGTCGACGTTGATCATGTCGACCTGCGTCTCCGCGGGCGTCACCGCCACCCGGGCGTAGCCCGAGTCGGGCCAGTAGTGCGCATAGCCGGTCTGGCTCCCGTCGAACTTCCAGGGCGCGCCGGCGCTCCCCGGCAAGAGATAGTGGATGCCGTCGACGACGATGTCGGTGAAGACGTGGTCGTGCGCGTAGAAGAAAACCTGGACGCCGTACTGCAACATCAGCGCGTGGATCTTGGCCTGCTCGCCCACCCGCGCCGCCTGGCCCCCGCCGCGCCCGTAGGCGGTGTCGTAGACGTCGCCCGCGGCGCCGCCGACCGTGTGGTGAATGAACAAGAAACGCCATTTCGAGGTCGCCTGAGCCAGCGTCTGCGTGAGCCACGCCAGCTGCGCGGCCCCGAGCGTCCAATCGTCGGGGAGCCCGGGTTCTTCATAGAGTAAGTGACAGGTGGGCGTGTAGGTCATCACATTAAGTACGACGAACAGCGCGTCGCCCCAGGTGAAGGCGTAGTAGTCGCCGTTGGCGCTGCCCCCCTCCGGGTAGGTGGCCGGCGCCGGCCCCGGCGCGTAGAGCAGCCGCTGGCTGAGCGAGCGCTGGATCTCGTCGGGGCTGTTGCAGCCGCTCTCGCCGTCCCAGTTCCCGATGACCGGGAAGTGCGCGGCGCGCCCGGTGGTGTCGCCCAGCAGCCGCCGGTAGTTGAGGTAGCCGAGCCGTGCCCACGCCGCGTCGGGCGGCGGCGCGTTGAACCCGAAGATGTGGTAGTCGAGCATGTCGCCCAGGTTGATCACGAAGTCCGGCTGGGCCATCGCCACCTGGGCGCTGACCGCCAGCAGCGTCGACTCCATGATCCCGTAGGCGTCGCCGACGACCGTCTGGCCGGGCGGGACCGGATCGCGCGGCTCGATGTGCGTGTCGGTGATGAGCGCGAACGAGAACGGCGTGCCCGGGGCCGGCGCCGTGGTCGCGCTGCCCGAGTAGAGCAGCCCCGGTCCCGCGTCCCCCGCCGTCGCGATCCGGTAGAGGTAGCGGCGTCCGGCGGCGAGGCCGTCCGCCGTCCATTGCGCGATGTCGGGCGCCGGCGTGAGCGGGGCCGGCAGCGTCCGCCAGGTCGGCTCGTCCGCGTCGCGAACCTCGGCCGTGAGAGTGCCCGGATCGCCCGCGCGGAGCACGACGCTGATCCCGAACCCCTGCGCCGTCGGCGCGAAGACCAGCGGCGCCCCGAGCAGCGCGAGCCCGGCGTCGACGCCGGCGGTCGCCCCGTCGGTCGAGGCGTCGGCCGGTCCGGGCGCGTCGGCGGCGGCGTCGGCGCCCCCCGCGTCGTCGGCCACGGCGCCGCGCGCGATCGTCTCTTGGCGGCTCGACTGCCCAGCGCAGCCCACCAGCAGCAGGAGCAGCAACAAGGGCCGGTCCGGCGACGGCATTGCCCACCGAGCAGACCACAAGTGTGCGTGGAGGCACACCTCAAAGTTGGCGCGATGCCAGATCGGCGCCCCGGCGCGCGCCCTCCTGTCAGATCGTCGAGGCAGGGCCGTGCGGCGGCGCCAT
>Ga0209060_10002400_pt1 | contig 17540 bp, 20 predicted proteins | sample Coa_R1_8_FD_187155 | JGI IMG/M metagenome (GOLD analysis project Ga0209060, IMG submission 187155) | Surface soil microbial communities from Centralia Pennsylvania, which are recovering from an underground coalmine fire - Coalmine... | ecosystem: Environmental > Terrestrial > Soil >...
TAAGAACAACTAACGGTGAGCCTTCTTTCGTCCAGATGGTTTTATATGCTTCTGCAGATTTCGGCGCACGTGAAGGAACAATAATACCATCTACCAGAATTTTCCGGAATAAAAAAGGATAGTCAATCACTCTTCCATCCATTAAAAATTGCGACAAATATTTTTGTACGTCTTTTACTTCCGTGGAATCCGGCGAACCGAGATTCATCAATATAATCCCACGTCTGGTTTGTTCTGCCATAGTCAAAATAGTTTGCAAATGTAACTACTGCAATGCAGCAAAAGTTTAGAACAATTAAATTATTCTATTAACGAAATGCAAAGCTGCATTGGATTTGTCAAATTACTATGACAACACTCATTGGTATAACTGATAAGAATCAGTCACACAAATGACATTGCTATGACACAAAAAAGCGGTTAATAAAATCTTCAGCTATTACTTTTGCGTAATTCTATTATTAGCTGAAAGATGGGAAATAAATCGACTGATATATCACATTTTTTTATCGCGGGCATCAACTACAAAAAAGCAGATGCTACGATTCGCGGGCAGTTTTCCATCAATAATGACCAATATCAACAGATTCTTTCCTTAGCTCCTTCTTTTGGCATTAATGAATTGTTCATTCTTTCCACTTGCAACCGCACAGAAATCTATGGTTTCGCAGAAAATATTTCTCAGCTAATCGATTTGCTTTGTACGCAAACAAAAACTACCAAAGAAGTTTTCATCAATTCATCCTACATAAAAAATGGAATGGATGCGATTGAGCATTTGTTCAACGTTGCTGCCGGATTGGATTCGCAAATTTTGGGTGATTATGAAATTGTTGGTCAGATAAAACAGTCAGTAAAATTTTCGAAAGAACATAACCGCATTCATGCATTCACAGAAAGATTATTCAATTGTGTTTTGCAATCTTCGAAAGCGATTAAAAATCAGACTGAGTTGAGTGGCGGAACGGTTTCTGTCTCTTTTGCAGCGGTTCAATACATCAAAGAAAAAGTAAGGGATATTTCCAACAAAAAAATATTGCTAATTGGAACCGGAAAGATTGGAAGGAATACTTGCAAGAATCTCGTTGATTATCTCGGCACAAAAAACATCACGCTTATTAATCGTTCAGAAGAAAAATCTTTTTTGCTCGCTGATGAGCTTGGCTTGATGAATGCTTCTTTTGATAATATGTGTGAAGAAATAAAAAATGCAGGTGTAATTATCGTTGCAACAAATGCAGAAGAACCAATCATTACAAAAGCAGATTTAATTCATTCAAAAGAAAAATTGCTGATTGATTTATCCATACCAAACAACATAGAAGCTACTGCAAAAGAATTATCGCAAATCGATTTGGTGAACGTGGATGATTTATCAAAGATTAATGATGCCACTTTGCAAAAACGCGAAGCAGAAATTCCACAGGCAAAAGCAATTATTGCTGAGCATATTGTTGAATTTATGGATTGGCACCAGATGCGCAAGCACGTGCCTCTACTGAAAGCAGTAAAAACAAAACTCAACGAAATCCATTCCAGCCCGATATTTGCTGAAGCTGTTAAAATAACCTCTCCAATTATTAATACTGAAGAAAAAATTCAAAAAATTATTAATGGCATGGCTTCAAAAATGCGACGCCAGAATATACAGGGCTGTCATTATATTGAAGCGATTAATGATTTTATTACAAATTAACTTTGTGAGTAGTCAATAGTGAATAGTCGTAATTAAGAACTCTATTCACCATTGACCATTCACTATTCACAATGGGTAATTCTCTAAAAATAGGCACACGCGAAAGTCAGCTCGCCGTTTGGCAAGCCACGCTGGTAAAGGATTTGCTGCAACAACATGGAATTGAAAGCGAATTGGTATTTATCAAAAGTGAAGGTGATATTGATTTGAAAACACCATTGTATGAAATGGGTGTTCAGGGGATTTTCACAAAAACACTTGATGCTGCATTGCTCAACAACCGTATTGATATTGCAGTGCACTCGATGAAGGATGTGCCTACACAATTGGCAAGTGGAATTGCTCAAGCAGCAGTGTTGAAAAGAGGAAGCTATAAAGATATTCTTGTGGTCAATGGTCAATCGTCAATGGTCAATGAAGTATTAAATTCACCATTCACCACTCACCATTCACCACTCAAGATTGCTACAAGCAGCATCCGTCGTAAAGCACAATGGCTGCACAAATATCCGCAACATCAAATCCATAACCTTCGCGGGAATGTAAATACGAGATTGCAAAAATTACAATCCGAAAACTGGGATGCAGCAATTTTTGCAGCAGCAGGTCTAGAAAGAATAAATCTTCGCCCTGAGAATTCGATTGAATTAGATTGGATGCTGCCCGCACCATCGCAAGGTGCAATCATGGTTGTTTGCAGAGAAGAAGATACTGATGTAAAAGAAAAATGTGGGTTATTGAATGATGAAGCAACAGCATTGTGTACAAAGATTGAACGCGATTTTTTACGAGCTTTACTCGGCGGATGCTCAACACCAATAAGCGCTTTAGCTGAAATTGAAGAAGATGAATTGTTTTTCAGAGGAAATATCTTGTCTCTCGACGGAAAACAAAAACAAGAAATAGAAAAAATATTACCTATTGATTTGGCAACAAATATTGGTAAAGAAGCCGCCATTGAATTATTGCAAAACGGCGGACAGGCAATAGCAGACAATATTCGCAATGCAGCAAAATAAATTCACGATATTATCAACTCGTCCATTGCCGGAAGCGCTGATTGAAAAAGCTGCGGAGAAAAATATTTTAATTGATGTGATTTCATTTATAGAAACAACTCAAATTATAAGTGAAGAACTCAAAGAAAAGATAACCTCATTATCAAATCAATCGCTAACTACAGTATTCACAAGTATGAATGCCGTTCAAGTTGTTGGGAGATATTTAGTGGGCAAAAAAACAAACTGGAAAGTATTCTGCATTGGTTCTTCCACAAAAAAAATAATAACAGAAATTTTTAGCGAAAAAAATATTGCAGGAACTGCAGAATCAGCAAGCGATTTGGCTGATGAGATAATCAATCAAAAAAATATTTCTTCAGTAGTATTTTTTTGCGGAGATAAAAGAAGAGACGAATTGCCAGAAAAATTGAAACACCATAATATTTCAATAAAAGAAATTGAAGTGTACAAAACTTTTGAAGCTTCGCATAAAATTGAGAAAAATTACGATGCCATTTTATTTTATAGCCCAAGCGCAGTGAACAGTTTTTTTTCAATTAATAAGGTTGGTAACGAAACTGTTTTATTTGCGATAGGAAAAACCACTTCATCCGAAATAGAAAAATTCAGCAGTAATAAAATTATAAAAGCTGACGAACCATCGAAAGAATTATTGGCAGAGCAAGCGATAAAATATTTTGAAACAAACTTAACTCACAACTGAGTACTTTCAATTCACATGTTAAAGAACGATTTATTACTAAGAACATTAAAAGGCGAACAAACAGAACGAACTCCGGTATGGATGATGCGGCAAGCGGGAAGATATTTACCGGAATATATTAAGCTGCGCGAAAAATATTCATTCTTTGAACGCGTGCAAAACCCGCAATTGGCATGCGAAATAACCATTCAGCCGATTGACATTATTGGCGTGGATGCTGCGATTTTATTTTCTGATATTTTGGTAGTGCCGCAGGCAATGGGATTAGAAGTGCAATTGATAGAAAGCAAAGGACCATTTCTTCCAGAACCGATTAAAAAAGAAAATGATTTAAAAAGAATTCGTGTTCCTGATGTGGATGAAACGTTGCATTATGTTTTTGATGCTATCAAACTCATCAAACAGGAATTGAATGGAAGAGTCCCACTGATTGGTTTTGCAGGTGCACCATGGACAATTCTTTGTTATATGGTGCAGGGAAAAGGCAGTAAAACTTTTGATGAAGCAAAAGCATTTTGTTACACTCAACCTGAACTCGCGCATCAGTTGCTGCAAATGATTACTGATACAACAATTGCTTATTTGAAAGAACAAGTGAAAGCAGGCGCAGATGCCATTCAGATTTTTGATAGCTGGGGTGGTTTATTAAGCAAAAATGATTTTGAAAATATTTCTTTGAAATATATCAAGCAAATTGTTGCAGCATTAAAAGATGAAACACAGGTCATCATTTTTGCAAAAGGCGCCTGGTATAGTTTGAAAGAAATGAGCGAGACCGGTGCCGCATGTCTCGGAATCGATTGGTGTATTGAACCTCAATCAGCAAGAAAATTTTCTGGAAATAGTATTTCCTTGCAGGGTAATTTTGACCCGGCTAAATTATTATCACCCATTCCTGAAATTAAAAAAGAAGTGACGCAGATGTTGAAAGCTTTTGGAAAAGGAAAACATATCGCTAACCTTGGTCATGGTATTTTGCCGAATGTTCCGGTTGACCATGCAAAAGCGTTTGTGGATACAGTGAAAAATTTCAGGCATGAAGAATAGAAATAGCGAATGTCATATTTATGTAAGTATTTTGAAAACTGATTTTAATCATCTATTAACAATGTTATAAAAAGAGATTTGCAGAAAATTATTTTTATGCAAGCAATGATGTCAAAACAAAACGATACGAAATTATTTCACGATGAATGGATTGATTTCATTCACGACTTGCAAAACAAAATCTGTGCTGCACTGGAAGCTGTTGACGGCAAAGCAAAATTCATTGAAGACAAATGGGAACGGAAACCTGGTGGAAAAGGTGGTGGCGGAAAAACAAGAGTGATTTCAAACGGAAATGTTTTTGAAAAAGGTGGCGTGAATACTTCGGTAGTTTACGGAGAGTTGTCGCGAAAAATGCGTGAAGTGCTACATATTCCTCTTTCATCAGCTTCGAAAAACTGGTTTGCCTGCGGATTGAGTCTGGTCATTCATCCATACAATCCTTTTGTACCAACTGTTCATTGTAATTATCGATATTTTGAATTGACAGATAAGGAAGGCAATATTACTGATTGTTGGTTTGGTGGCGGAACGGATTTAACTCCGTATTATTTATTTGAAGAAGATGCCAAACATTTTCATCTGACTTACAAAAATGCCTGCGATGAATTTGATGGCAAATTTTATACGCTGTTTAAAAAATATTGTGATGATTATTTTGTGAATACACATCGCAATGGTGAACGACGTGGTATCGGTGGAATTTTTTACGACCATCGCAAACCGGACGAAATTCAAAATCTTGATTTCTGGTTTAATTTTTCAAAAGCATGCGGTATTGCATTTATTGATGCATACATTCCCATTGCAGAAAAAAGAAAAAATTCGCCATTCATCATCGACCATAAACATTGGCAGGAAATAAGAAGAGGGAGATATGTTGAATTCAATCTCTTGCACGACAGGGGGACATTATTTGGATTGAAATCAAACGGAAGAACAGAAAGTATTTTGATGAGTTTGCCACCGACAGTGAGATTCGAATATAATTATCAACCTCTGAAAGGCACGCCGGAAGCGGATTTGGTTGAAGTTTGTTTACATCCACGTGAGTGGGTTTAATTTTGAAATATGTATTTACAAAAAAGAAACAGAATACTCAGAAAAAATGCTTCAATCAGAAGTCTTGTTGCTGAAACAACATTAACACCAAACGATTTTATCGTTCCATTATTTATTGAAGAAGGTGAAAATGTGAAAACAGAGATTGCTTCGATGCCGAATTATTATCGAAATAGTTTAGACATCACCGTTAAAGAAGTGAAAGAACTTTGGAGCATGGGTTTGAAATGTATTTTATTATTTGTAAAAGCAAAAGACGAGACAAAAGATAATACAGGAAAAGAAGCATGGAACAAAAATGGTTTGATGCAACGAAGCATTAAAGCTATCAAAGATGCAATTCCTGAAATGTTAGTGATGACAGATGTTGCGCTTGACCCTTATTCTTCTTACGGTCATGATGGAATTGTGAAAGATGGAGAAATTGTAAATGATGAAACCGTTGAAGCATTGGTGAAAATGAGTATCAGTCATGCAGAAGCAGGAGCGGATTTTGTTTCGCCAAGCGATATGATGGATGGAAGGATTGGCGCGATAAGAAAAGGTCTGGAAGAAAATAATTTTACCAAAGTTGGCATCATGAGTTATAGTGCAAAATATGCTTCCTGCTTTTATGGTCCATTCCGTGATGCGTTGGATTCTGCTCCGGGGTTTGGTGATAAGAAAACTTATCAGATGAATTATACTAATCGCATTGAAGCCATCAAAGAAACGCTTATGGATGTGGAAGAAGGCACTGATATCGTGATGGTCAAACCCGCGCTTGCTTATCTGGATATTATTCGTGAAGTGAAAAATAGTGTACATATCCCCGTTAGTGCATATAATATCAGCGGAGAATATGCCATGATAAAAGCCGCTGCAAAAATGGGATGGATTGATGAGAACAAAGCAATTCTTGAAACATTAACGGCAATAAAAAGAGCAGGAGCAGATTTAATTGCCACGTATTTTTCGAGAGATGCAGTGAAGCTCATTTCGTGAATGGTCAATTGTGAATGGTGAAAATTGTTGCATCTTGGCTTCAATAAAATTTATCCAACTTTATTCTTCATATAAAAACCTGTTTCTATGTTCCTACCTTTGAATCATCAAAAACTGGATGTTTATTCCGTATCAAGAGCTTTTATTTTAGAATGTTACAGACTCACCAAGCATCTTCCTTCAGACGAAAAATTTAGCATGATTTCGCAGATAAGAAGAGCAGCTTTGTCAGTTCATTTAAATATTGCAGAAGGTTCGTCAAGAAAATCTGCTCCGGAAAGAAAACGATATTTTGAAATAAGCAGAGGTTCTATTATTGAAATCGATGCAGCGTTAGACATTGCAAATGATTTAAATTATTTGCAAAACTATAATACGGAAAACCTCGGTACTCAACTTACGAAATGTTTTAGATTACTAACGGGACTAATTAATCAGAAGCAATCTTAAAGTTTTCATCATTCACAATTGACTATTCACAAAATGAACATCTCAACCAGTCAAGAACTTTTCTCCCGCGCTCAACAATCAATCCCCGGCGGAGTAAATTCTCCTGTTCGTGCTTTTAAAAGTGTAGGCGGAACCCCTCTCTTTATAAAAAAAGCTAAAGGTGCTTTTCTCTTCGATGCAGATAATAATAAATACATCGACTACATCGCATCATGGGGGCCAATGATTTTAGGTCATGCACATGATGAAGTGGTAAAAGCAATTCAAGAGCAAGCGCTCAGTTCAACATCGTATGGTGCTCCAACAGGACTGGAAATTGAAATGGCTGAGCTTATTATCAGCATGGTTCCAAATGTTGATATGATAAGAATGGTGAGCAGTGGAACGGAAGCTTGCATGAGCGCATTGCGTTTAGCACGTGGCTATACAGGTAAAAATAAATTCATCAAGTTTGAAGGTTGCTATCATGGTCATGCAGATTCATTTTTGGTAAAAGCAGGAAGCGGCGTTGCTACTTTAAATATTCAAACTGTTCCCGGAGTTACTGCGGGTGTTGCGAATGACACGCTCACTTGCGCATACAATGATTTAGCTGCTGTTGAAAAATTAGTTGCAGAAAACAAAAATGAAATCGCTGCTATTATTGTTGAACCTGTCGCAGGAAACATGGGTTGCATTTTGCCACAGCCGGGATTTTTAGAAGGCTTGAGAAAAATCTGCGATGAAGAAAATATCGTTTTCATTTTTGATGAAGTGATGACAGGCTTTCGTTTAGCGCAAGGTGGTGCGCAAGAAAAATTAAATGTAAAAGCTGATTTAGTTACTTATGGAAAAGTAATCGGCGGCGGAATGCCCGTTGGCGCTTTTGGCGGCAGCAAAGAAATCATGCAGCATATTGCGCCGCTCGGAAATGTTTACCAGGCGGGCACTTTAAGCGGCAACCCGATTGCGATGATTGCAGGTTATACTACGTTAAAAATTTTAAAAGACAATCCTCATATTTATAAAGAGCTGGAAGAAAAAACAATTTACCTGCGCGATAATCTGCACAGAGTTTTTCTCGCCTCAAAAATTCCTTTTGTTATTAATCAGTTTGGTTCAATGATTAGTGCTCATTTCAGCAATCATGCAGTGAATGATTTTGCAAGCGCAGCTTCCGCCGATAATGATTTATTCAAAAAATATTTTCACGCTATGCTGAGCCGCGGAATTTATTTGCCACCATCTGCATTTGAAAGCTGGTTCCTCAACAATGCATTAACTCAAGAAGATTTGGATGAAACAATTCAGGTAACGAGAGAAAGTTTGCAGGAAATAATTTAATTTGAACCATATAAGATATCTAAGAAGATAAGATGCTTAGGTGAACTTAAATGTCTTATATGGTTAATTTATTATTATCATGAACAAAGCCCGACTTGAAGCATTCAGCGATGGAGTTTTTGCTATCATCATCACTATTATGGTGCTTGAAATAAAAGTGCCGCACGGTGAAGATTGGGATGCGCTGAAACCTTTGCTGCCACAGTTTTTGAGCTATGTGCTCAGTTTTTCTTTTGTTGGGATTTATTGGGTGAACCATCACCACCTTGTGCATACAATCAATAGAGTGAACACGCCCATTTTGTGGAGCAATATCTTTCTGTTGTTTTGGTTATCACTCATTCCTGTAGCAACTGACTGGATGGGCGAGTCGCATTTTGCTCCACATCCGGTTGCCGTGTATGCATTGCTGTTATTGCTTTGCGGCATTGCATACAGTATTTTTGGGCTGCACCTCGAAAAAAAAGCTAAAAATCCTGAAAAATTTGAAAAAGCATTCTCAGGTCTGAAGAAGAAAAGCATTATATCACTCATACTATATACAGTTGCTCTAATTTTTGCATTTATCAACACAAGAGTTTCAGGAATTCTTTTTTTAGTGGTTGCAATTACCTGGTTCATTCCTGATAAAAACATAGAACAAGTCTTAGGTGAGGAATAAATTTTTTGCAAATGGATTACACGCACATTTTAAAAAATATTTCAAAGCACATTCAGCTCGATGCGAAGGAAGAAAAATATTTCACATCGCTGCTGAAAGAAAAAAAGATAAAGCGCAAGCAATTTATTCTTCATGAAAATGAAATTTGTTATCATTCCACTTTTGTAATCAAAGGCTGCCTTCGCGGATATAATATCGACCAGAATGGGTTTGAACACATCCTTCAATTCGCGCCACCTGATTGGTGGATTGCTGACATGTATAGTTTGATTTCTCAAAAACCGGGCAATTTAAATATCGACGCTATTGAAGAAACGGAAGTGTTATTATTATCTCGCAAAGACCAGGAAAAATTATTTATTGAAGTGCCGAAGTTTGAACGTTTCTTTCGTGTGCTCACAGAAAAGTCTTTGGTTGCAAGCCGTCAGCGCATTTTGGATAATATGAGCCTTAGTGCGCTGCAGCGCTTTGGAACTTTCTGCCATCATTACCCCACATTGATTGAACATCTTCCACAAAAATTGATTGCTTCTTATATTGGCGTAACGCCGGAGTTTTTGAGTAAAGTGAAAGCGGATTATTTCAAAAAGCTGTGAGCTATCAGCTATGAGCTATGAGTGGCTCGAAACTCGTGGCTAACAGCTCATAGCTATTTCTTAATCTACCTTATTGTTTTCGTCCTCCGCTTCTTCCGAAATTTGTGTAACAAAAAAATAAATTATGGCAAACACAGTACTTCATAAAGCAGCAACCCGCGGTCATGCAAACCACGGCTGGCTTGACAGTTATCATAGTTTTAGTTTCGCGAATTATTATAATCCGGAACGCATTCATTTCGGCGCGTTGCGTGTGCTGAACGACGACACCGTTATGGAAGGAAGAGGTTTTGGAAAACATCCACATGATAATATGGAAATTATTTCCATTCCGCTGGAAGGAGATTTGCAACACGAAGACAGCATGGGAAATGTTGCTGTGATTAAAAAGGGTGACATCCAGGCGATGAGCGCAGGCACCGGAATTTTTCACAGCGAGTATAATAAGAATAAAGACAATGCAGTGAAATTTTTACAGATTTGGATTTTCCCCAACAAAAAAAATGTTGAGCCTCGTTACAGTCAGGTGACATTGAATGTGGAAGACAGGCATAATAAATTGCAACAGGTGCTATCGCCAAATGAAAACGAGGGCGGCGTTTGGATTCATCAGGATGCATGGTTCAGCATGGGTAAATTTGATAAGGATTTTTCCGTTGATTATGAACTGAAGAAAAAAGGAAATGGCGTTTATGCATTTGTGCTGAATGGAGATATTACGATTGATAGTCAACAACTCAACAACAGAGATGGTTTCGGGATTTGGGACACAGATAAAATTTCTATCAAAGCGAACTCGCAGGATGCGGAATTGTTATTGATGGAAGTGCCGATGAGTTTGTAAGAAGCCGTCATTTCGAACGAAGCCAGCAAGGACTTGCCAAATCATCATTTTAAGGCGAAGTGAGAAATCTGCTGAAGATTTGCGGTCAGATTTCTCATCCCGCACAAATTTGATGTAGTTGCAAATTGCTGATGCGGGATTCGAAATGACGATTACCTGCTAGCATGTTTCTTTTTATCCCGAATTAAATAAGTAACACCATGCAAAAAATTCAAATCCTTGTTATATGCATGCACGAAGAAATTCTGCAAACAATTCTTCGGTTGATTAACAATAATGAAAACTGGAATGCAACCGGAACTTCGAATGTTGAAAATGCGATTGAATTTTTTCATCAGCATGCGTTTGATTTGGTTTTATTAGGAAGTGGCATTAGTGATGAAGAAGAAAATAAAATCAAAAAAATATTCACGCATCAAAATCCGCAGATAAAAATCATTCAGCATTTTGGTGGCGGAAGCGGTTTATTAAGCAATGAAATATTTGCTGCATTGAGTGATAATAAAGGTGGTAATTTTAATGTGATTGATAATCCGTTTGAAAAATAAAATCATACTTAACAGCATGGCAAAAGTCAGCGGGCATATAAAACAGGAGCATTTCAAAACCATATTAAGCAACGGTAAACATGAATTGATTGGTGATGAACCGGCAACAAATGGCGGCAGCGATTTAGGTTTTTCTCCAAGCGAGTTGCTTTGCAGTGCGCTTGCAACATGCACTTGCGTTACGTTGCGCATGTATGCCGACAGAAAGGAATGGAAATTAAAAGAAGTGAAAGCGCATATCACATTCACGAGAAACACGGAAAAAAATATCAGTAATATTAAAAGGGAAATTGAACTGATTGGTGATTTGACAAATGAACAAAGAGAGCGGTTATTGTCAATCGCGAATCAATGCTTCATTCATAAAACGCTGACGAATCCAATTGAAATAAATTCTACTTTAATTTAATTAGCAAAACCTAACAGGTTTTGAAAACCTGTTAGGTTTGTTTACATTCATTACAGATTAATTATTAAAATTCATGAAAGACATCACAAAAAAATATACCAACGGCGAAGTGACGATTGTGTGGAAACCGGCTACCTGCATACATTCCACTATTTGCTGGAAAGAAGCAACAGGCTTGCCAGAAGTATTTAATCCATTCGAGCGTCCCTGGATAAAACCTGAAGCATCAACCACAGAAAAAATGATTGAGCAGGTAAAAAAATGCCCGAGCGGTGCGCTAAGTTTTTATATGAATGGTGAAGAAGAAGAGAACAAAGAAATTTCTGCAGAAAGTATTGTCGAAGTAACTTCAAATGGTCCGTTGTTAGTTTATGGAAATATTACTGTGAAAGACAGTGAAGGAAATGAAACACACAAGAATAAAGTGACTGCATTTTGCCGTTGCGGCTCATCATCCAACAAACCTTATTGCGATGGAACGCATAAGAAAATTGGGTTTCAGGGATGAGGTGGTGAGAAGTGAATGGGCAATGGTGAATAAGAAATTCATTATAAAATAAAACCAGCTGCAAACCGGTTTTATTTTTTGAATTATGTGGTTACATAAAAAAATGTTCTGAAACTATTTTACCATCTTTCACATTATACACACATAGTTCTTCCATATTGCTGCGTTGTTTTCCTTTCATCTGCATATCCATTGTCATTTTCATAGCGAAAGAGTTTCCCGTTACAATAGGTTCGGATGTTTTGACACCGTAAACTTTTTCCGTCATAGATTCAAACTTGTGACCTTTCTCGAGGATTGCTTTTAACCCTTTTGTTTCCTTCGCGAAATCAGATGATGCTGTCTGTTCAATGCTTACTGCATCATTTGCAAACAATTCTTTTTGTGCAGTTTCAAAATCACCATGATTGCAATAGTCTGCCAGTTTTTTTGCGATTTGTTCTGTTTTCATGATAATAAAATTTAGAGATAAACAAATTATTTATCATGATACTTTTCACAAGGATGATGCCATGAAAACAATTGCCTGCTCAATTGCTGTTAATAAACTTTTATCACTTGCCCGTTAACAATTCCCAGCACACTTTTTAAATATGCAGAAACAACTTTATCCATCGTAACAGGAATATGTCCGGGAAAAGAAGAAAAATAATGCGGCGAATCTTCCACAACACCCGGGCTGATTGCATTAATGCGCACCTGGTTATCCAGCTCATAAGAAGCAGCAAGCACAAAAGAATTAATCGCACCATTCACTACAGCAAGATTTGCACTTCCGCGAACAGGGTCATCAGAGAGAATGCCCGAAGTGAGCGTGAATGAGCCTTTTGGATTGATATAATGCTGACCAATCAAAATCAGGTTCACTTGACCCATCAATTTGCTGTCAATACCAATCTTAAATTCTTTCTCAGTCATTTTATTAAAAGCACCAAAATATCCCGAGCCTGTTGCGCTAATCAGCGCATCAAATTTTCCGGTTTTCTTAAACAATTCTTCAATGGAAGATGCGGAGCCAATGTCAACCTGAAAATCGCCGCTCTTTGAGCCGACTTTAATCACTTCATGATTTTTTTCTAATGACTCTGTAATCTTTTTGCCAAGTGTTCCTGTTGCGCCAACGATAATAATTTTCATACTGAATTATTTTTTAAGAGTTATTATTTTGTCCTGAGCGGCATTGCTACTATTGAGCATCGTTGCGTCGCACTCTTCAGCTTCAACAATTCTATTTAGCAATGTGCAAGCCGCTACTGCAAATTTATCATTCAACAGTTTTCGATTTTAATTTGTTCACGCAAAATAAAAACCGGCAGAAAAAAATCCTGCCGGTTCTAACCCATCGAAATCTGCTAATAGAAAAACTCTTCTGAAACGACTTTGCCATCAGCAACTTTGTACACAGCAACTTCTGTCATCGTCATCCTACCCATGCCTTTCATTGTTAAATCAATGACTGCGGCAACACTGAAATAATTTCCAGCAATAATCGGGTCGCTTACGGTGCTGCTGTGAACAGCTTCAACCATGCTTTGAAACTGATGACCTTTTTCAATGATGGCATTTTTGCCACTCACGCTTTGCAAGCCCGGTGCATGTTCCGGTTCAGTGCTTGTAGCATTGTCTGCGTACAATTCCTTCTGAGCAGTTTCATATTGCCCCTGACGGCAAAGCTCTGTCAATCGATTTGCAATTTGTTCAATTGTCATAGTAATAAAATTTTAGAAAATAAAGTTGTGGGAATTTTTTGAGAAGAAGGATTATTATTTTGTTAGCAAAATGAAACCAATGTGCGAATTAGGCACATAGCATATCTAAAATCTAACATCGTACATTATAAGGATTGCAAAAATTTCAATATCTGATTTCTTTCGGTGCTGCTCAATTGCATAAACTGTTGTTTGCTTTTTTGAGCTTCACCGCCGTGCCATAAAATTGCTTCTTCAAAACTTCTTGCGCGACCATCATGCAGGAAAAAAGGAGTTCCGTTTGCGAGGTCGAGCAAACCGATTCCCCAGAGAGGAGCAGTTCTCCATTCATTGCCATTCGCTAAAAAGTCGGGGCGATTATCTGCAAGAGCCGGACCCATATCATGCACTAATAAATCAGTATATGGATGTATACGCTGATGATTAATTTGCGAAAGTGTCAGATCGATGCCGCTCTGCATCGTTGGCCTGTGGCAACCGGAACAATTAATTTGGCTGAACAAAGTCGCACCTGCTTTCACATCAGCATTTGCAACATTCCTTCGTGCAGGAACGCCGAGTGTTTTTACATAAAATACTACATAATTCAAAAGGCTATCTACCAGCTCCGGTTGCACATCACCGTGAACAATATCCATTTGCGGTTGCCCCGCTGCGCTCTCTGATGTTTGTACGTAACTTGTAATGCCCATGTCTTGCTGATAAGCTGTTGCCACCTGCAAAGACAATGTTGATGTGTTTGCTTTCAATCCAAATCTCCCAAGCACAGTTTTCTTTGTGTATTCATCATATACATAATTTGCTTTTCCTGTTATTCCATCGCCGTTTTTATCGCCTTCATCAACAAAAGATAAAATTGTGCTTTCAGGAATATTTTCAAGAAATCCCATTCCTACCAACGGTGGCGCAAGTCTCGGAGAAAAAAGACAATTTGATGGCAACGAAGTGTAAGGATTTTGAATTGCATAAGAAGGTATAATAAGATGCACAACTGAACCATCAGGGTAAATAACGATTGAATCAGCATAAGAAATATTCACGTTCGCTTCGGGTTTCGCTCCGGCAACAGCCTGATCTTGCAATTGAGTTCCAAAGCCCGGAACAGCCAATGGGCCACCGTTCGCATCCATTCCAGGCAAACTCAATCTTACTAATAAACCTGAATTTGAAAAACCTGAGGTAGGTAGTCCTTCTCCATCATGGCGATGGCAGTTCACACAGGAAACATTATTAAATATGGGGCCAAGCCCGGTGAAAATAGGCGATGGCGGCGCAACAAAAGTTTGAGAAAAAGTCTGGTCGCCCAAATCATGAACGCGTGCATCACGAGCGCTTAATCCATCCATGGCATTGCCGAGCGCATGCGAGGTTGCATCAAACACAGTAGCAGCACCTGCGCTCAATCGTTCATCATAACCAGCATCAGAAAAAACACTTGCTTTGTTGCACATGCTGAATGCAGCAACAAAAATGGCGAGAGATGTTATGATATAAAATTTCTTCATAAAACTTTTGGTGAATGGTGAAATTTTTTATTGACTATTCACAACTCACTAATTAATCCTGTACATATTGATTGACAAAATTTTTCAAATCATTATCCAATAAATCTTTCACTGCATTGATGGCATCCATGGTCTGTTGGATTTGTGTGCGTTGCGTGAAGATTGCCTGTTCGTAAGTGACAGTTATATTATTGAACGAATTGATAGCAGCAGTAATCGCAGCCTGAATCTGGTTATCAAGGTTTTTATTTTTTGAAGCCACCAAATCTTTAATGCCAGTTCCGCCATTTAAACCTAAATAAACATTTTGCACACCCGTGATATTGTCCTTAAAATCGCTTGTGGTATTGTTTGAATACGGAGATTCTGTAATAGTTGAATCACGTGCGGCAAATGGTTCGTACATTTTTCCATTAGCAACTTCTTCGCATATATCGCTCATTGCTCCAACAATTGCGAGGAACAAATCTTGTTTTTTTGGAAATTTTGTGCTGCCATTTCCTGCATTTAACACCTGCAAGCCATAACTATCTGATGATGTGGAAGACCATGCTTCATAAAGAGGTTGCACATTATTATATAAAATATCAGATGAAAGGCTCGTTGCATATTGAAGCAATCTCGGAGTAAGCTGTGCAACCGTGCGACCATCGCCACGACCGAAAATCACATATTCCACAGGATGGTAGCCGCGTATGGATTGCTGAAGATTTGCAATATCTGAAACCTGCAAAGCATTGCTGCTTGCAAGCACAGAATCCAGTTGTACATAATCCGTGGGCCATGTGTCGGTGTTGGGGTCATAATCATTGTCCTCAACTGGGCCGAATAGAAATCCTTCGCTTTGTTCCCAAACATGCCTCATATTTTTCCAGGCAGTTTGTGCAGCAATTAGATTAGCATCATTAGGAGTAGAACTTAGATTGATAACAGCACCATTTAAAGTAACGGCAGCATTGCTAAGATTACTATATTGACCAACAGCAGTATTATTTTTAAAATCTTTTATTACCGTTCCTTCAATATCAGCAGAATCAGTTGTTGGATTGGATGGCGCTTTATGACACGAAACAAAAACACTAAAAATTAAAATATAAAAACTAAGATATATTGCTTTCATAGTTAATCATTTCAGGTAAATTATTAATTTGTCTTTATCAAGAACCGTATTATATTTTTTTAAAGAATTTTCTGCAGGACCCTTAGTTGCTTTCCCGTTTTTATCAAATTGACTTCCATGTAAATTACACGTGTAGCCATGACCGTTAGGCACAAGTTGATTGTTCTGATGTGTGCATTGCAAAAGCAAAGCTTCATAGGTATTGTCTTGTTTTCTTTGAACCGCGATATCATACAACCATCCTTTCGGGCGAACAAATTGCAAGGCTGATTGATTGAATCCATCAGTCGGAATTGCTATCTCATCATTCACCACTTCCGTTTTCAATACCTGATGTGCCGGGCTGCAGGCAGAAAGCTCCGTTAATAAAAACCCTGATGTTGCCAGAAGGCAAAAGTTGCAGGATGATTTTATAAATTTTCTTCGTTGCATATTTTGTGATTTGCGAGTCGCAAATAGCAAAGCGCTTATTGACCATTCACCATTGACTATTCACTTTAAAATGAATACCCAATCCCGATATTTAAGAACTGATTGCTTTGTTTATACGGCAATGCATTCGGTGGCGGATTAATCACAAGCTCATTATTCTGCGGACCTGTGTGCAATAACCTTACATCTGCTTTTATCACAACATTTGGTATCGGCAAATAACTGAAACCGGCAATGATATGTGTTTGCTTTTCAGTTCCATCATATATTGCTTTTGGCGGTGTTGGGATTGTCGCATTCATATCTAAAAATTCTGCGCGGGCGAAAGCAATACACTGCGCTTTCTTTTGTCTGTGATATAATAAATCATAACCTGCTTCAATATAACTGCCATACATACCCGTAGAAATATTTTTCGCATAAGCAGCATTTATTTTTTCTGCATCAGGATAGTAAATACGGGCATAAATTGCTTTAGCAGAAAAACCGCCATTAGCATACTGAACATTCGCTTCGCCGAGATATAAAGGCGTTCCAAAACCTCCGCTGTTAAGCCCGAGGCTGTCTGCAGCAGTTTTGCGAAGGCCGACTGTACCACCCATATAACCCGAAACCTGAAATTTGAGATCGCCTACGGAATATTGAACTGATGCAGTAACAGCAAGATTATTAGCAGTTGCCAGATTGCCTTCGGCACGTGCATCACGAATTCCATTGCCATGAGAAAGGTCAGCGCTATTCAAACCATTCAATAATGCGATTGAATAATTTAGCGGCAATCTATCGGATGAACCATAAAAGCCAATTCCAAGTTCTCTCCATGTTGCAGGTATTATCAAAGTTTCAACCATTGGTCTTTCAACTCCATTGAAATTTACCGGCAAATGGTTTTCATTTAATATTCCAATTCTCGGCACGAAC
>Ga0209060_10002401_pt1 | contig 17534 bp, 13 predicted proteins | sample Coa_R1_8_FD_187155 | JGI IMG/M metagenome (GOLD analysis project Ga0209060, IMG submission 187155) | Surface soil microbial communities from Centralia Pennsylvania, which are recovering from an underground coalmine fire - Coalmine... | ecosystem: Environmental > Terrestrial > Soil >...
GAGGCCAACGCCGGCCCCGATCAGGGTCACGACCAATCCCTCGCGCAGGATCATGCGCAGCGTATCCATCGCGTTTGCCCCGAGCGCCATGCGGATGCCGATTTCGCGTGTTCTGCGCGCGACCGTGTAGGCGCGCACGCCGTAGAGCCCGACCATTGCCAGAATGAGCGCGACGGAACCGAAAAGGCTGAATAGCGTCGCGCCGGTGCGGACGATCCACAGTTCGGCGCTGCTGTCCAAATGTTCATGCAAAGTTTTCAGCGTGAGGATAGGCAGCCGATTATCCATGGCGCGGATCTCACGGCGAATGGTCTCGAGCATCTGCGCTTCGGCTTCTTTAGTTTGCACCCCGGTCTTTAGGTGAACATGCATATCGGCTTGGTACTCCTGGCCGAACGGCACATACAACCGCGCTTCGGATTCGCCGCCAAAAATGCTGGCCTGGATGTTCGATGCCACGCCGACAACTTCGGCGTCCTGCGTTTTGGTTCCTTCGCCCGTAATCATCCGGACGTGTTTTCCTACCGCGTCTTGATTGGGCCAAAGTTTCTGCGCAGCGGTTTTGTCCAGAATTACAACGGGCGTTTTGGTATCGGCCGCGGTAAACGCACGTCCCCGCAGCATGGGGACTCCGAGCGTTTTGAAATAATCCGGACCGATGATGTTGAAGCCCATCGACAGCACGGTTCCCTTCGCGGATGGATCGGCGGCCGATGGCGCCGCATCGCTCGATCGTTGCACGGAACGTCCGAGCGAGACCATTCCGAATGGAACCGTCCCGGCCAAACTGACGGACTGGACGCCTGGAATGCCGCGCAACCGTTCTGTAAGTGTTTGGAGAATCTGCCGGCCGCGAGCTTCGTCGTATCCGGCCATGCTGGGATCCACTTCCACGATCATTCCATTGTCCAAGCGGAATCCCGGTTCCACATTGGCCGCACGCTGCGCGCTGCGCACAAACAAACCGGCGGATGTGAGCAGCACCAGCGACAAAGCCACCTGGCTCATCACCAGAACATTTCGACGCGAGAAAAGCCGGCTTCGCTTGCCGCTTGCGATCTCTTCGTTTTCGCCATCTTTCAAATTCAAAGTCAGGTTCGGGCGCGAAAGATTCCAGGCCGGTCCCAGGCCGAACAGCAAAGCGCCGAACAAGCAGAAACCCATGGTTGCCGCAAGAATTCGCACATCCGGCGTGCCGGAGTAAAACAGATCAACCGGGATGAGGCGGGGTAGGGTACGCATCAAGGCCGTCGTGCTCCAATAAGCAACGATCAAACCGGCCGCGCCACCCACCAGCGCGAGCAGAAAGCTCTCGGTGAATAGTTGACGGACGATGGTCTTGCGCGCGCCGCCAAGCGCGAGCCGGATGGCGATCTCCTTCCGGCGCGCCGATCCGCGTGCGAGCATCATGTTGGCGACATTGAGCGCGGCGATGAGCAGAACCACGGCTGCCATTGAGAGCAGAAGAATGGCCGAAACCCACACCTGGTTGTCATTCTGCGGATTTGTCGAGATGCTCATGCGCGAAAGAGAATGCACGATCAGCGTTTGATCCTTGTTCTCGGCCGGGTAAGCCTTTTCCATTCCGGACGCGACGGCGGCGAGTTGAGAATCCGCGGCTTTTTGGGTAAGTTCGGGTTTCAAACGCCCAATCAGAATCAGAACATGATTGGAGCGCACGGCGAGCGACCGGCCCACTCCTTCGAAATCGTTGGTCATGGCGTCATGCAGACCGAGCGGCATGTACAGTTCAGGACTCAACAGCGCTTGCGTGCCGGTGAAACCTTCCGCCGTAATTCCAACAACGGTGAGCACTCGAGAATTGACGCGCAGCGTCTTCCCGATGAAATCCGGGTCGCTCCCATTTTTCTTCCAAAAGCCGTGACTGGCGATTACGACATCCGCGGAACTGCCCGGCCGCTCTTCGGCTGGCGTGAAGGCGCGCCCTCGATAGAGGGGAACTCCGAACGTGGAGAAGTAATTGGCCGAGACCAGATCGGCGAACACGCGGCGTGTGGTGGCGCCTTCGGCGAGGCCGACCATTGCCATGTTGTGCGCGGCCAGGCTGCTGAAGACCGCGTTGCCTTCGCGCAGATCCACGTAATTGGGATAAGAGAAGGCCCGGTAGGAGTCAGCCTTGTGAACGTTGCGGCTGAAGACTCCGACGATCTGATCGGGATTTTGGATGAGCAGCGGCCGCAGAAGAAAGGCATTCACCAGGCTGAAGATGGCCGAATTAGCGCCGATTCCGAGTGCTAGAACCACCACCGCCGTGATGGAAAACGCCGGTTTGCCGACGAGCATCCGGACGCCGTAGCGAACGTCTTTGATCAGATTTCCCATTCGAGTCCTCCCCTGTGTCAATAGAAGTACGCGGGAGGTTGAGCAAAAGTTCAGTTGTCTTGCGGCCGCCGCGCCCGAGCTTGCGCAAAGCGAGTCTTATTGGCGGCTACTCCTTGAACCGCTTCCAGCAGGTGGCCGGTAGAATCGCGGACGCCCTCGCCGTGCACGCGAAGGTACGCATAGAGACTCCTGGCATCTTTCACCACTCGTTTCAGGTCGGCGCCGGTGAAACCGTCCGTCGCATCGAGGATAGCATCGACGTCCTTTAAGAGGGCTCATTCTGGTCTCCCCGCTCAATCCGGCGGATCGTTTTCCTGTCGCATTGACTTTTTCGAACTAACACCCGGCGCACGCCCGGATTACCCGCGGCTTCGTGCGGCTGGATGGGGCGGTACTCCATTTGGAACCAAAGGTCCCCGATCTTTTCGAATTCCATCATCTCGCTCACGGCCACCACAGTCAGCTCGCGGCGTTTGGGTTGCGCTGCGCGACGCTTCGCCATCCGGATAATTCCGGTCACCGGATGTACGTACAAGCCGCGAACTTCGCTCGGGTAGCGCCAGCCGCGATCGAAGACTTTGCCGTTTTCGATAAATGTATCGAGCGCGATGAAGCCGTCCACGTGCTGCAGAACATGCAGTCCGATCGCGGACCGAGTGTCGATGGTCCGGCAGATTTCGCTATACACCTTGTCCCAGGGGCGTCCCACTTGCGCCATCAGATAGCGCTTCAGCGGTGCCAGATTTTCGTTCAGCCATTTGTGATGACGAGCGGACGAGGCTCGGGCGTGGCCGCTATCATAATCGTCCGCAGCGTGAACAGCTTCGGCGCGTTCGCTTTCACTTAAGCGTCGCGCGGTTTTCAAATTCTTCCATTTTGAACGCAAAATACGTGGGCGTTCCACAATTACTTTGTGCATGTCGGATCGCATGTTCTCCAGCCTTTTCTAACCGGGTTTGCACCGGGGCCGGCAACATGCGCTAAAGGCGCATTACCGGCAACTTATCGAAAGTTGTGTAATGTCATTGGATGTGACGTGGGCTTAATTGCCCGGTTTTTATAATAAGGCAACTTTCCAAAAGCATTCAAGAGAAAAGTGCGGAGATGTCTGAATTTTAATTACACTGGGCGGGTGAAGACTTTCGTACCGCTCCTCATTGTTGCCGCCGCGCAAGCGCAGAGTTGGACGCCGCGGCCAAGTGGAACTACAGCATCCCTACGAGGGGTCAGCGCGGTGAATGCGAAGGTTGTCTGGGCCAGCGGAACCGGCGGAACGTATCTGCGATCCATCGACGATGGGGCGATATTTCCTGCGGCGGCGGTTCCGGGAGCCGAACAACTCGATTTTCGCGGCGTGTGGGCACTGGACGAACGGACCGCCTATCTGTTGAGCAGCGGCGAAGCCGATAAATCGCGCATCTACAAAACTGTGGATGGCGGGGCGCATTGGACTTTGCAATTCACGAATCCGGATGCGAAAGGTTTCTTCGATGCGATCGCGTTTTGGGACGCGCGGCATGGAATTGTATTAGGCGATCCGGTGGATGGGCGATTCGTGATTTTGACGACGAGCGACGGCGGAGAACATTGGATGCGTCAGCCGGGTCCGGCGGCGCTCGCGAAGGAAGGTGCATTCGCGGCGAGCAACAGTTCTCTCGTCGTAATGGGTGATCGGGAGGCTTGGTTCGCGAGCGGCGGCCCGGATGGCGCGCGCGTGTTTCACTCCAGCGATGCCGGCGTGAGCTGGACTGTCGCTTCCACACCGATTCGCAGTGATTCCGCGAGTGCCGGCATTTTCTCGCTGGCGTTTTCGGATGCGAAATATGGCGTGGCGGTGGGAGGCGACTACTCGAAGCCTAGTGATGCGTCGCACAATATTGCGGTGACGAACGACGGCGGTGCTAGTTGGCTGGAACCAACGGGAGCGCATCCTGGCGGGTATCGTTCGGCGGTGGTGTTTTGGAAACAGCTTGGTGTTTGGATTACTACTGGGCCCTCGGGATCGGACATTTCGAAAGACGGTGGCGCGACTTGGAAGCAGTTTGATGGTGGAGCGTACAACGCGCTCGGCATGGGATGGGCGGTTGGTCCGAAGGGGAGCGTTGCGAAGTTTAATTCGTTGCCGATAGCGACTGGACAACGTTAGTGCGTAGCAGTGCGCTGGCTTCTTCCGGACCCATCGCGGGGCCATAGACGTGGCCTTGCACTTTGTCGCAGCCTAGGACGCGCACCAAATCGAGTTCGCTTTCGGTTTCGACGCCTTCCGCTACGACGTTGAGTTGCATGCTGTGCGCGAGGCGAATGATGCTTTGGACCACCGGCAGCGAGCCTCTGGGCTCGAGCAGACGGCGGAGAAAAGATTGATCGATCTTCAGCGTGTCCACGGGAAGTTTGCTCAAATGGCTGAGCGAGGAGTAACCGGTGCCGAAATCGTCGATCGAGATGCTCACGCCCAGCTCGCGAATTTCATGCATCCGCCCGATGGATTCGGGGAGGTTACGCATCAGATAGCTTTCGGTGAGCTCGAGTTCCAGGCGATCCGGCGGGAAGCTCGCGGCGCATAGTGCGTTCGCGACTTGCGCTACAAAATTGCTCCGTTCGAACTGGCGGCCAGACACGTTCACGGAGATCCGAGCGTTGCTATATCCGGCCGCGATCCACTGAGCGCCTTGGATGCACGCCTGTTCCATGACCCAGGCTCCGATTGGAACGATCAGACCGGTTTCTTCAGCAATATGGATGAACTGGCGCGGTGGAAGGACTCCGAGGTTCGGATGACGCCAACTCAGCAGAGCTTCCAAGCCGTCCACGGTTTCATCCATGTTCACTACCGGCTGATAGACGAGATGGAGTTCCCGATTTTCGAGCGCGCGGCGCAGCGCGTTTTCCAGATGCAGCCGGTCGGCTGAGTACACCAAGCCACCGGGCGCAAATACCTCCAGCGTGTCTCGGCCTGTGGATTTGGCGCGCGACATCGCGAGGTCGGCATTGCATAACAACTCGGCCGCGTGACGGCCGTGCCATGGGAAGTTCGCTACGCCGATGCTGGCGGTTACGAACAGTTCGTTTCCGCTAATCGGATAGGGCGCGCGCAGGGTTTTGAGGAAGCGCTCGGGACGTTCAGCAGTAAGAATCGCGAATTCATCACCACCCACACGTCCCGCCAGATCGCCATCGCCTAAGAGCTCTTGCAATCGCATGGCAACGATTTGGAGCAGCGTGTCGCCTTTCGCGTAGCCAAGCGCACTATTGATTTGCTGAAACCGGTCGAGATCGATGAAGAGCACCGACCGCTCTTCGAATCCAACGGCCAGCGCCGCTTCCAGTTGCCGAAGAAATTCCATCCGGTTCGGCAACCCGGTGAGTGCATCAATATTTTGATTCACCGCCTACCCTTCTACAATGAATGGGGACTCCGGCACAACAACAATCGCACAAATATTTTCGGGTAGGCGTACCGGTACCGCGCGGCGCTTGATAAGATTGGTCCCGATGCGGCCTACGATTCTTGCACTCCTGATAGTCTCTGCCGCAATCGCGCAGGAGCCCGCCAATCTCGGCGCCCGAGCTGAACGTTATTTGATCGATCTGATTCGATTGGATACCAGCAATCCGCCGGGGAATGAGACGCGCGTTGCGGAGTATTTGAAACGCGTCGCGGCGGCGAATGGAATCAGCGCGGAGCTGCTGGGCGCCCCGGCCCGGTTGAATTTCGTCGCTCGCATTCCCGCGGCGGTGCATTCCGCTGAGTTGCGGCCGCTGCTGCTAATCGCGCATAGCGATGTGGTTCCCGTGGATCGTTCGCAGTGGAGCGTGCCGCCATTTTCCGCCGAGCTTCGCGGTGGATTCATCTATGGCCGGGGCGCGCAGGATGACAAATCGCTGCTGGCCGCGGAGCTGGCGGTGATGGTGGAGCTGAAACGGCGCGGTGTGAAGTTAACGCGCGATGTGATTCTGCTTTCGGAATCGGATGAAGAGGCGGGTTCCACTGGGATCAATTGGCTGGTCCGCAATGCGTATTCGAAAATCGACGCGGCGTTTGCGTTGAATGAAGGCGGCGCGGCGCTGGATCTTCACTCGGGAACGCGGATCTTTCAGATTCAGACGACGGAAAAAGTTCCCACGCGGGTGGTGCTCACGGCGAAAGGAACCGCGGGTCATGCATCCTTGCCGCGTCCGGATAACCCGGTGGTGCATTTAGCCCGCGCTATCGCCGCACTTGCGTCCGCGGCCCAGCCGGTGCAACTCAACACCACCACCCGCCGCTATTTTTCCGATCTCGCGAAGCTCCCCGACTACGCCTGGCTTGCGCCGCTATTGTCAAATCTGGATCAGGAATCGACAGCCGTGGCTGCAGCGAATAAAATTGAGGCGGTGGATCCGGAACTGAACTCGATGTTGCGGACTTCGGTTACTCCGACCATGCTGAGCGCGGGCATCAAGGTAAATGTGATTCCGAATCAGGCAACCGCGCAGGTGGACGTTCGGCGTTTACCGGCGGAAACGCGTCAGGAGATCGAAACGCGATTTCGGAACATCATCAACGATCCGGCCGTCACCATTTCGCCAACGCCCGGGCAAGAGATGCCCGCGACCGAACCAAGCTCGCTGACGAGCCCATTATTTTTAGCAATGGAAAAGATTTTCCGCGCGGAGCATCCAAATGCATTGGTGGTTCCGTACATGTCGCGCGGCGCAACGGATGGATCGTATTTGCGGCAAAAGGGCATGGCTGTGTACGGCGTTCCGATTTTTTTGCGCGAAGGCGGCGAGAGCCGCGCCCATGGGAATGACGAGCGGATTTCGGCCGGAAACTTGGGGCGGGGGACGGAGTTGTTGTGGAAAATCGTAAACGCTGCGGCAGGGATTGGGGATTAGGGATTGGGGATTGGTGGGGGGTGACCGCGTTCCGCGAATCCCTAAGCCCTAATCCCTAATCCCAACACCTTTGCTCCGAGCAGATCTTCGAGCAACGGAGTCTCCGGAAACGGATGCCCCGCGTACCGGCGAAATCCTTCGCCGAAGTCGATGCCGGCCAGTTTGCCGCGGGCGCGGGTCCAGCGTTCCATGGTTTGGATGGGATCTTCGATGCCGTGCTGCCGTTTTAGCCATTCGCGCTGGCTCTCGTGGGCGGCGAGCATCATGCGCTTGGCCTTGAAGGTGGATTTCACGTTGACGATAAAATCCGGTTGAATGTGCGCACCCATGCGGTCCACGCCGGCGATGGAATCCACGTAATAAAGATGGCGGATGGAGTGGAGCGGCGCGGCCGGATCTTTGGCGTTGGTCGAATAGTTAGGCACCGAAGCCGCGAAGCAAGCATCGCGCACCAGGACGCTCGTGGCTTCGTGATCGCAATGATAATCGGCGGGCGAGGCGGTGAGAACTACATCGGGACGGAGCTTTCGGATTAGTTCCGTCACGCGGCGGCGGGATTCGTCGTCGTTGAAGATAGCGAGATCCCTGAATTTGGCGCACTGATATTCGGCTCCGATGACTTTCGCCGCCGCTGCCGCTTCCCGCTGGCGAATGACCGAAATTTCTTTTGGGCTCGCCGATCCACTGCCGCAGTCGCCGGCGGTCATACTCACGATGGTGACTTGGTTGCCGGATGCGGCAAGCAGGGCGAGGGTGCCTCCGGCGAGGATTTCGGCGTCGTCGGGGTGGGCGTGGATGCAGGCTACGTGCATTTCTCTAGAGTACAAATCATTTTTGAGCCACGGATGGACACGGATTATTGCCGGAGAAACGCGGCGCGGTCCGGATCGCAGACGCGCGCGGCTTGGTGTAGCTCGCTTGCCTGCATCAGGGCGACTGATGCGATCAACGCGAGGGCAAAGCGCATGCGCTTATAAGGCGACGCGATTCCAGTGCTTGGATTCCTGCACTTGATCCAACACGGTGTCCACCCGGGCGGGGGGCTTTTTCATCACTATGTCAACTTTGCGCTTTACCCTGCTGATAGGCACATGCAGGATGATCGAAAGCACCGTAAACCACAGCGATTGACTCCGTACTACAACCTTCATGGGGGAGGTGACCTGCTACATTCAGTATAGTCCACATGCGAGAGAAAAACAAAGACTTCTTGAATGTCAAAAAGGCCCTAGGTACCAGTACAGAGCCGAGGTGGCCGGCAGTAATAGCGATTCTCGCGGTGGCGGCGCTGAACGCGATACTCCCAGAGGAATTAAGCTTTGGGCCCTACTGGTTGCTACTGGCTGTCGTCTCAGTGCTTTTGATTCCGACGGCGATTACGCATCGGCAGGGGCGCCACGATCTAAATCAGGTGCTGGGGCACACCGTTCTCGGGACCGTTACGGTGGGAATGATCTGGTCGCTCGGGATGCTGATCAAGCGCCTGCCCGATCACAAAGACTCGCCGAAGACGCTGCTGTTTTCAGCGGCGGCGTTGTGGTCGGCGAATATTCTGGTTTTCGCCTCCTGGTATTGGCGGTTGGATGCGGGGGGTCCGAACGCGCGCGATACGCGGAAGTTCCACACCGATGGCGCGTTCCTGTTTCCGCAGATGATGCAGGAAGATTGCGATACGAACTGGCGGCCGGGATTTGTCGACTATTTGTTTCTGGCGTTCAATACCAGCACGGCCTTCTCGCCGACGGACGTTCCGGTGTTGTCGCCGTGGGCGAAGCTGATGATGATGGTGCAGGCGTCCATCTCGCTGATGACGGTGGCGTTGATTGCGGCGCGGGCGGTGAATGTTTTGTAGCGAAGTAAGACGACTGCGCTCGTGATTCGGCGGATTCTTTCCGATGCGTCCGAAGTTTTCGCAGTCAGGTCCGCCGCACAAAACCGTTGCGGTTCCTTTGTTACGCGGCAACCGAACCGCGACCGCAAGGGAGCGCTACCAAGAACGATTTGGGTAGCGCTCCCTCCGGTAGTCACCGACGCTCACGTCGGCAATCCCAGCAAGCGGGCCGATGATCCGGCCTACGAAACTCCTAAGGGAACGGGTACACTAGGAGTTCCCATGAAACTTCAGAGCTACACCATTACGCAGGGCAAGGATCGTGCGCCGGCGCGTTCATTCTACAAAGCGATTGGGTTTACGGATGAGGATCTAAAGAAGCCGATCATTGGGATCGCGAATACTTGGATCGGGACGATGCCGTGCAACTTCTTGCTGCGCGATCTGGCGGTGAAGGTGGCCGAAGGAATCCGCAAAGCCGGCGGAACTCCGATGGAGTTCAACACCATCGCGATTTCCGATGGCATCACGATGGGCACCGAAGGAATGAAGACGTCGCTCATCAGTCGCGAAGTGATCGCGGATTCCATCGAACTGGTAGCGCGCGGCTACATGTTCGATGGCCTCGTGACGCTGGTGGCGTGCGATAAAACCATCCCAGGCGCGGCGATGGCGCTGCTGCGGCTGAATATTCCGAGCGTGCTCTTGTATGGCGGATCGATTTTGCCCGGTCATTATAAAGGGCGCGACTTAACCATCCAGGATGTGTACGAGGCGGTGGGCGCGAACGCGGCGGGGAAGATTTCGGACGACGAGCTGCTCGCGATCGAGAACGCGGCGTGTCCGGGGCCGGGCGCATGCGGCGGGCAATTCACCGCGAACACGATGGCGACCGTGATGGAGTTGATCGGCCTTTCCCCGATGGGGACGGCGGCCGTTCCGCAGGTGGATCCGCAGAAGCGCGATGTGGCGGAGCGCTGCGGCGAGCTAATCCTGAATGTCGTAAAGCAGAATCTGCGGCCGCGCGATATCGTGACGCGGAAGTCGATGGACAACGCGATTGCGGGGGTGGCGGCGACGGGCGGGTCGACGAATGCGGTGCTGCATCTGCTCGCGATCGCGCGCGAGGCGGGCATTCCCCTCAACATCGACGATTTCCAGCACATCAGCGAGCGCACTCCACTGCTGGTGGACTTGAAGCCGGCCGGGAAGTTTGTCGCCGTGGATGTGCACAAGGCAGGCGGAATTCCGGTGGTCGCGAAGCGGCTGCTGGATGGCGGTTACGTGGATGGGTCCGCGATGACGGTGACGGGAAAGACGTTCGCCGAAGAAGCTGGAGCGGCGAAAGAGACGCCGGGGCAGGAAGTGATCCATGCGCTGAACAATCCGATCAAGAAGACCGGTGGCCTGGTGATCCTGCGCGGATCGCTCGCGCCCGATGGATGCGTGATCAAAGTTACCGGCATCGAGCGGAACGAGCAGCGGGGTCCGGCGCGCGTGTTTGATTCCGAAGAATTGGCCATGGCGGCGGTGATGGAAGGGCGCATCAAGGCGGGCGATATTGTAGTGATCCGGTACGAGGGACCGCGCGGTGGTCCGGGGATGCGTGAGATGTTGGGAGTGACGAGCGCGATTGTGGGCGCCGGCTTTTCGGAAACCGTGGCGCTGATCACCGATGGGCGATTCAGCGGAGCGACGCGCGGATTCTGCGTCGGTCACGTCGCGCCGGAAGCGGCGGTGGGCGGACCGATCGCGGCGGTGGAAGAGGGCGATATCATCCGGTTGGATATCGCGAATCGCGTGATTGATTTGGAAATTCCGAAAGAGGCGCTGGAGGCGAGGCTCAAGAAATGGAAAGCCCCCGCTCCGCGTTACCGGACGGGGGTCTTTGCCAAATACGTTTCGCTCGTCGGATCGGCGGCCGAGGGCGCTCCAACTGCGCCGGGGCTTTAGTGGGGCGGCCAATTCTGGCCGCTGCCGCGTTTCTACGCGGCTCACGCCGGCTAAAAGCCGGCCGCAGCCAAGATTGGCTGCCCCACGGTTAGCTATTGACCGCTGTATTGACGGGCGCGCTGACATGCGCGTCCAGCATCTTTTGGACGTCGGCCTTGCCTACGGCGCCGACTTTTTGCTCCACCACTTTGCCGCCTTTGAAAAGGAGCAGCGTGGGGATGCCGCGGACGTTGTAGCGCATGCCGGTGGGGCCGTTTTCATCCACGTTCAGTTTGCCGACCTTGGCGCGTCCGACGTATGCATCAGCCACGGCATCTACGGTGGGCGACATCATTCGGCAGGGGCCGCACCATTCCGCCCAGAAGTCCACCAGTACGGGGACATCCGAATTCAGGACCTCTTTGTCCCAGGTTGCGTCAGTAAAAGTGAGTGTGTTGACTCCAGACATATTATTCTGTTCTCTCCCCTACATAGATGTGATAGAGATAAAAAAGATTCATGCAGCCAAAAGCCGTTGATAGAGCGCGATATATTCGACGGCGGCTGTGCTCCAGGAAAAGTCCCGCCGCATTCCGCGCTGCATCATGCTCAGCCAATTGCTCCTTTGCCGATAAACGGTCAGAGCTGACCGAAGAGCCTCCAACAAAGCAGTTCCAGAGTAATCCTGAAACTTGAACCCAGTCTCTTTATCAATGGTATCATCCAGGCCGCCGGTGGCGCGGACTACCGGAACCGTTCCGTAGCGCAGGCTGTAAATCTGGCTCAAGCCGCACGGTTCGTATTTGCTCGGCATGAGGAACATGTCGGCGCCGGCTTCGATGCGGTGCCCCAGCGGATTGTCGAAGCCTTGCCGCAGTCCCACTTTGTGCGGATAGGCAGCGGCAAGATCGCGGAACATGGTTTCGTAATGCGGCTCGCCGGACCCGAGGACGGCCAGGCTGACATCCTCTTTCATCAGATCGGAAGCGACGTCAGCGATGAGATCGAAGCCTTTTTGTGAAGCGAAGCGCGAGACGATTCCGATGATGGGACGGTCAAGATCGGCGGGGAATCCGAATTCGGCAAGGAGATCCCGCTTGCAATCGCGTTTGCCGGAAAGATCCGTTACGGAGTACTTGCGCGCGATGTAGTGATCGCGCTCCGGGCTCCACTCTTCGTAATCCACGCCGTTGACGATGCCGTAGATGGGCGCGCGTTTGGCGAGGAATCCGTCGAGGCCGAAGCCATATTCGGGAGTTTGGATTTCCTTGGCGTAGCCCTTCGATACAGTGCTGACGGCGTCCGCGAATCCGATGCCCCCTTTGAGCAGATTGAGATCGCCGAAGAATTCGAGCTGTTCCGGATTGAAGAGGCGCGGGCTCAATCCGATTTGCTGCAGCGCTTGCGCCGCGAAAATGCCCTGGTATCCGAGATTGTGGATGGTGAAAAGCGTTTTGATTCCGATGAACGTGGGGTCGGCGCCGAAATGTTCGCGCAGGTAGACGGGTGTGAGCGCGGCTTGCCAATCGTGCGCGTGGATGATGTTTGGCGAGAAGAGATAGCGCGCGATGTCGAGCGCGGCCATGGAGAGCACGGCAAAGCGGAGATGATTGTCCGGATAATCCGATCCGGCGGCGGAGTAGATTCCGGGGCGGTCAAACAGGGCGGGGCAGTGGACGAAGTAGTAGGTGACGCCGCGCTCGGTGGTCTGGTAGATATCGGTCATGAATCCGGGACCGATGGGAATCCAGAGATTGCGGTACGCGACGGTGGGCGGCGTGGGATAAACGTTTTCACGATAATCCGGGATGACGACGGCGACGTTTTCGCCACGCGCTGCAAGCGCCGGAGGCAATCCACCGAGGACGTCTGCGAGTCCGCCGGTTTTTGCGAAGGGCGTGGCCTCGGAGCCAACCATGAGAACGTTCATCGTTTTTCGTTTCTCGTTTCTCGTTCGCGCTTGCGGCCGCTCACGTGTGATTCAGCCTTTGTGCACGGCGTCGAGAATGCCATTAATAAAAGACACGGATTCTTCGCCCGAAAATTGCCGGGCTAGTTCCAGGGCTTCGTCGATTACGACGGCGGCGGGGGTTTCATCGCGCGACATTTCGTAGATGGCCATGCGGAGGATGTTGCGATCCACCGCCGGCATTCGTTCCAGGCGCCAGTTTTCGGATTTCGATGTGATGCGATGGTCGATGTCGACAGCCATATCGGACGTGCCTTTGGCGAGCTCTTCCATGAATTCGTCGCGGCCTGGTTTGTCGTCAGTGGCGGGGTCGGCGGATTCACTTTCGCCGGAGTAGAGCGTGTCGTAAAAAGAGGAGATGGCTTTTTCTACGGGCTGCTTGGTCATGTCCCATTGATAGAGAACCTGCAACGCGCGCTGGCGGGATCGATGACGTGCGGCCATTTGGTCTAACTGCTATTTTCCCAGACGGCGCAGGAGGTCGGCCATTTCGATGGCGGTGATGGCGGCGTCGTAACCCTTGTTTCCGCTCTTGCCGCCCGCGCGATCGATGGCTTGTTCGACTGTGTTTGTCGTGAGAACTCCGAAAGCGACGGGGATTTTGGACTCGAGCGCGACGGCGGCGAGTCCGCTGGACGCCTGATTGGCGACATGATCGAAATGCGGTGTGTCGCCGCGAATTACGGCGCCGAGCGCGATGATGGCTTGAAAGCGTTTGGTGGCGATGAGCGCTTTCGCGGTGAGCGGAAGTTCCCAGGAGCCGGGCACTTTGACGATTTCGATGGCTTCTTCCGCCGCGCCCGAGCGCTTCAGCGCGTCGAGGGCACCGGCGAGCAGACGGTCCGTAATGAAGCTGTTGAAACGGCTGACGACGATGGCGAATTTGAGGCCGGACGCGTCGAGATTTCCTTCCGTCACTGGGGACATATGGGATAATTTGGTTTCGGTCCTCATTCTACCTCAATGGATCCCGCGTTCATCCGCAACTTCTCTATCATCGCGCATATCGATCACGGCAAATCGACTTTGGCGGATCGTTTACTCGAGTTCACCGGCGCCCTGCAGCAGCGCGAAATGATGGAACAAGTGCTGGATTCCATGGACCTGGAACGCGAGCGTGGCATCACCATCAAGGCGCACGCCGTTCGGCTGGATTATCGCGCTTCCGACGGTCAGGATTATCAGCTCAACCTCATAGACACTCCAGGTCACGTGGATTTCACTTACGAAGTCTCGCGCAGCTTGCAGGCTTGCGAAGGCGCGCTGCTGGTCGTCGACGCATCGCAGGGCGTGGAGGCGCAGACGCTGGCGAATACCTATCTCGCGCTGCAAAACAATCTGGAAATTATTCCGGTGATCAACAAGATCGATCTGCCGTCGGCCGAGCCGGAGCGGATTCGCGAGCAGATTGAGCAGGTGATCGGGCTTCCGGCGTCCGATGCCATTCTGGTGAGCGCGAAGCAGGGAATTGGCATCCAGGAAGTGCTGGAAGCGATTGTGCATCTGGTGCCTGCGCCGAAAGGGTCACCGGATGCCCCGCTGCGCGCGCTGATCTTCGATTCCTGGTTCGATCCGTATCGCGGCGTGATCATTCTCGCGCGCGTGCTGGATGGCCGGCTGCGCAAAGGGCAGAAGATCAAGCTGTGGTCGAACAACACCATGCACGATGTGGAAGGGCTCGGGTATCAATCGCCGAAGCCGATCCCATGCGACGAGTTATCCGCCGGCGAAGTGGGATTTCTGTTCGCCAACATCAAAACGGTTTCCGATGCCAAGATCGGCGACACCATTATGGACGCGGCGAATCCGGCGGAGGAGCCGCTGCCGGGCTTCCAGGAAATCAAGGCGATGGTGTTCGCCGGATTGTATCCGGTGGAATCGCACGAGCATGGCCGGCTGCGCGAGGCGCTGGAAAAGCTGCGGTTGAACGATAGCGCTTTTAGTTTCGAGCCGGAGAATTCTGTCGCGCTCGGATTCGGATTCCGCTGCGGGTTCCTGGGATTGCTGCATCTGGAAATCGTGCAGGAGCGGTTGGAGCGCGAGTTCGAAATCGATTTGATTACCACCGCGCCGGGCGTGCGGTATCGGATTACCAGATCGGACGATGTCGTGATCGAGGTGGAGAATCCCACCAAGTTTCCGAATCCCACCGAGATCAAGCAGATCGAAGAGCCGATCATCGACGCGACGGTGATTACGCGCGAGGAGTATGTCGGCGAGATCCTGAAGCTGCTCGAAGAAAAGCGCGGGAAGCAGAAGAAGTTCGAATACATCGGCACGGGTCGCGTGATGCTGCTGTATGAATTGCCGCTGAACGAGATCGTGCTGGATTTTTACGATCGGCTGAAATCGGCGTCGCGCGGATATGCGTCGCTCGATTATCATTTCTCGGGATATCGCGTGTCGCCGATGGTGAAGCTGGACGTGCTGGTGGCCGGTGAGCCGGTGGATGCGCTGACCATCATCGTGCACAAGGATTTTGCCTACGAGCGCGGCAAGATGCTGATCGAACGGCTGCGCAAGCTGATCCCGCGGCAGATGTTCGAAGTGGCGCTGCAGGCAGCCATTGGGAACAAAGTTGTGGCGCGCGAGACCATCCCGGCGATGCGTAAGAACGTCCTGGCCAAGTGCTACGGCGGCGACATCACGCGCAAGCGCAAGCTGCTAGAGAAACAGAAGGAAGGCAAGAAGCGCATGAAGCGGGTGGGCAAGGTAGAGATCCCGCAGGAGGCGTTTTTAGCCGTGTTAAAAGTGAGCGGTGGTGACGCCGATTAAGAAAAAACCGGTGACAGGATACTCAATTCCCAATTTAATGTTCCGAACCTGAGCCCGGAAATCGGGATTTGGGTATCCTGTCACCGGATTATTTGATGCTGATGCCGGCTACGAAGCCGTCCACTTTCCCTGCAGCAGACGTTTTCGTGACGCCCTTGAGCGCCTTAAAGATTGGTCCGCTCGTGTAACCCACCACGTAGATATTGTCCTTGCCATCGAACGCGATTCCGTACCCGACTTGCAGTCCATCGCTGCCCAGGTAAGTCATATATTTCACCCCACCCGCCGGATTCAAAACCAGCGCGAAAGCATCTTCGGAGCCGTCCCACTTCGGCTGGGCCGCATTCGCGGTAGTCGGAAGATCGCCGGCGAGCGTCATCCCGGTGAGGTATAAGTTGCCCTCGGCATCCAGCTTCAGATCGGATGGAATGGTCGGACCGGTGCCCCCGATGTAGGTGGAGTAAGTCAACTGCGGATTTTTTGTCGTGTCCAGGATGCTCAAGAAGCCATTTCCGCTGCCGCCATACTTGGTCTGCAGCGCGGTGGATGTCACCGGGTAGTCGGACGAAATGGTCCAGCCGCTGATAATCACTTGTCCCTGCGCATCCACAACGATGCTGGAAGCTTCTTCCTGATCGGAGCCGCCCAGGAACGACGAGTAGAGAAGCCCGCTCGATCCACCCGAAGGCTTGATGTGCGCGACAAACGCATCGCCGCCTCCGCCGTAGGTTTTGTCGTACGAATTTCCCTTCATCGGAAAATTGAACGAGTAGGTTCCACCCGTGACCCAAATGGTTCCATCCGGCGCGAGCGCAATGGCGCGGCCAATGTCAAAGTTGCTGCCGCCCAGGTACGTGGAGTACACCAGCGTCGCTGCACCGGAAAGCGACGGCTTATACTCGGCAACGTAAGCATCATCTCTTCCGCCGGTGGCGCTTTGCAGCGGCGCTCCGGTTGGAAAATCCGTGGAATCGGTGCCGCCGGTCACGAAGATTTCGTTTTCCGAATTGAACGTAACGCCTAACCCGGTCTCGTCGCCCTTGCCGCCGAGAAACGTCGAATAGCCCAGCTTGCGCGAGGAATTGATCCAGGCGACGAATGCGTCGTTGGTGCCCCCCAGCACCGTTTGCGCCGCGTTGACCATGGGGAAATCCGCGGAAAATGTAGTTCCGGTCAGATACACATCGCCGTTCGGGCCAACCGCCATTCCGCCGAGCGTATCATTCGTCCCTCCGCCCAGATAACTGGAGAAGACAATCTGATGGCCGGCTTTTGCATTCGGATCGATCTTCGTGACGAAGATGTCCGTCCCGCCGCCCTGCTTAGTTTGGAAGGCGCTCCCGTTGGGGAAGTTGGTGGAATACGTGGTGCCGGCCACCCACAAGAACCCGATCCGGTCTAGGCCGATGGTCTGAGCGACGTCTTGATTCGAACCGGACAGATATAACGAAAATGTCAGCACGGGATCGATCACCAGAGCGCGATCGTGATCGTAGGCGCCGAGCACAAAGCCATAACTGCCGTCGGCATTCTTGCGATACCGGCTCGCCACGGAAATCCTGGATCCGTCCGCGGCAAGTTGATACGCTACCGGCCGTTTCTGAATCAGCCCTGCGATGAGATTGCCGTCATGGTCCACTCGCGCGCAAGTTCCGTCCAGACGAAGCCGGATGGTCCGGGGATCGGCGCCGGGCTTCACGGTAAGGTCATATTCCAGCTCGCCCTGATTTCCGTAATAGACCAAGTCGATGCCGCGATAGAGTTCCCTCACTTGCAAGCGGCCATAGTTAGGGACTTCCGAGCGCC
>Ga0209060_10002405_pt1 | contig 17512 bp, 10 predicted proteins | sample Coa_R1_8_FD_187155 | JGI IMG/M metagenome (GOLD analysis project Ga0209060, IMG submission 187155) | Surface soil microbial communities from Centralia Pennsylvania, which are recovering from an underground coalmine fire - Coalmine... | ecosystem: Environmental > Terrestrial > Soil >...
GTCGCCGGTGTAGAGCCAGCCGTCGCGCAGCACGGCCGCCGAGGCTGCCGGGTCTCTGTAATATCCCGCGAAAAGTGTGGCGCTTTTGATGAGCAGCTCGCCATCTTCGGCCAGACGCAACTCGACGCCAGGCAGCGCGACGCCGATGCTTCCGGATTTCGGACGATCCAGTGGATTGAGCGTGAGCACTCCGCCTTCAGTCAGCCCGTAGCCTTCGATGAGAGGCATTCCGATGGCCGCGTAAAATCGGCCGAGCTCTTTGCCGAGCGGGGCGGCGCCCGAAGCAGCGATGCGCAGCCGTCCCCCCAGCCGCGCGCGGATTTTTGAGAACACCAGACGCTCTGCCAGCTTGAGCGTGTTCTGCATCCACCCCGGAACCGGTTTGCCTTCTTCCTTGAGCCGCGCAACTTCGGAACCCAAGCCGACCGCGCCGTGGAACAGCCGCCGCGCGATCGCGCTTTTTTTCTTCACCTCGGTATTGACGCTCGCGAAAATTCTTTCCCAGACGCGCGGCGGCGCGAGCAAAAACGTCGGGCGAATGGTTTTCATTTCAGCCGGCAGCTTGGCCAGGCTTTCTGAGAACCAAACCGGAACACCCATGCCGATGGGCAGCAGCTCGATCACCACGCGCTGCGCAATGTGCGCGGAAGGCAGGAAGCTGATGGTGCAATCCTGCGGCGTTAGTCCGAGCGCGCCGGGGCCCATGTCTACATTCGCGACCAGGGCGCCGTGAGTGGTGAGTCCCATTTTCGGCTCGCCTGTCGCACCGGATGTGAGGTAGAGAATCGCCGGATCTTCGGGGCGAACCTCCGCGTGAATCTTGTCGAAAAATCGCGCGTCCGCGTCTAGCAGTTGACGGCCCTGCGCTCGAAGCTGATCGAGCGTCAACGCTCCTTGCGCCTGGCCCGTGAGCAAAATCCAGTGCACGTCGAGTGTGGGCTGGCCTGCCGCGGCGATGAGCGCTTCCCTGGTTTTCGCATCTTCCACGAAGACAGCTTTGGCGCCGCTTGCGCGCAGGTTGCCCACCTGATCGGGCATGGGATACGTGGTGTAGAGCGCCGCCGCGATGGATCCGTTCGCTAGAATCCCGAGATCCGCCAGGTAGAATTCGGCGCGTGTCTCGGCGTGGATTGCGACCACATCGCCCTTGCCCATTCCGAGCGCACGGAGTCCGCAGGCGATTTCCATCACCGCCCTTTTGTACTCGTTCCAGGAATAAGTCTGATACTTGCCGTTGCCAATCGGCTGATAAAGCGCGGGGGCGTTCCCGTGGCGTTGGGCGGCCTCTTCGAGGACCGCGAACATGGCGCGAGGACCCATGGGACTATCTTAAGTGATGGCATGGTTACGCGAGTTGGAAGTAGCAACAAAGGCCGCCAGGAAGGCCGCTGAAGTCGCCCAGAAAATGCAATCGGGGATTACGGCGGAGTGGAAACCAGACCACTCGCCCGTGACGGCGGCCGATCGCGAATGCGAGCGCCTGATTGCCGGAATCTTAAGCGACGCATTTCCGGAGGACGGAATCTTGGGCGAAGAAGGCGCGCGTTCGGAACCGCGCAGCGGCCGGACGTGGATCATCGATCCCATCGACGGCACGCGAGACTATCTGCGCGGCAATGCGCTGTGGGCGAATTTAATCGCGCTTGAAGCGGATGGTGAAGTGGCGGTGGGCGTTGTGAATCTGCCCGTGCTGGGCAATCTGTACATGGGCGGCCGCGGAAGCGGGGCGTTTCGCGACAACTCGCCGATTCACGTGTCTTCGAAGAACTCGGTGGAAGAATCTGTAATTTGCTTCAACCAGTTCAGCCGGATGAATCGCATTCCGTTCCAAGCGCGGCTAGAAGATTGGATGAACCGTTGCTGGGCGGTGCGCGGATTAGGCGGCGCTGCGGATGCAATGATGGTGGCGTCCGGTCAAGCGGAACTTTGGCTCGAGCCGCGCGCGGCCGCTTGGGATTTCGCGCCGCTCAAAATCATCGCGGAAGAAGCCGGCGGCAGATTCTTGAACTTCGACGGCGCAGCCAGCATCCGCGCCGGAAACGCGCTCGTCTTCACCCCGGGAATCGAAACTGAAGTGCGGCGGATGCTTGAACTGCCGGGCTGAAGGGGAGCTTTCCCTAAACGTTATATACTCGGGGGAAAGGGAGATCCTGCATGTTTTTCCGCGGTAGTTTGCTTGTATTCGTGTCCGCGCTGGCATCATTCGCTCAGACTAAAGTCACATCCGTCGAAGGCATCACGGAATATCATTTCGACAACGGACTGCGCCTCTTGGTGTTTCCCGATTCCTCAAAACCGAACATTACGGTGAACATTACTTATCTCGTCGGTTCGCGGCATGAGGGTACCGGCGAAGGCGGAATGGCGCACTTGCTGGAGCATATGGTGTTCAAAGGCAGCACCAAGCACACGAATATCCCGCAGGAATTGACCGAGCATGGATCGCGGCCGAACGGCACTACTTCGTGGGATCGCACGAACTATTTCGAGACCTTTGCCGCGACGGACGAAAATCTGAAGTGGGCGCTGGATTTGGAATCGGACCGGATGGTCAACTCCTTCATCAAGAAAGAGGACTTCGACAAGGAGTTTTCGGTGGTGCGCAACGAGTTTGAAATGGGCGAGAACAATCCATTCAACGTGACTTTCCAGCACACCATGGCGGCGGCGTTTCTGGCGCACAGTTACGGACGGCCGGTGATCGGCAACAAATCCGACGTGGAACGCGTACCCATCGATAAGCTGCAGGCTTTCTATCACAAGTATTACCAGCCCGATAATGCGGTCCTGATGGTGGCGGGCAAGGTGGATGAGGCGAAAGTAGTGGCGCTGGTGACGGAATATTTCGGCAAAATCCCCCGGCCTTCGCGCACGCTAAGTCCCACTTATACGGTGGAACCCGTACAAGATGGCGAGCGCTTGACCACGGTGCGGCGTGTGGGTGACGTGCAAGCGATCCTGGCTGCTTATCACGTCCCCGATGGCGCGAATCCGGATATGCCGGCCATTGAAGTTCTGGGAAGCATCCTCGGTGAAGCGTCGTCCGGGCGGCTCTACAAGGCGCTGGTGGACAACAAGAAGGCCGCGCAGGTTTTCGATTTTGAATTGCAGTTGGATGAACCGGGTCTATTGATGCTCGGAGCGTTGTTGAACAAAACGGATTCGCTGGAAGGGGCGCGCAGCGCCATGCTCGACACCATCGATGGCGTAGTGAAGGAGCCGCCCAGCAAGGAAGAAGTGGATCGCGCGCGCAACCGGCTGATGAAAGATATGGACATGAATCTGCGGGATTCCGAGCGCATTGGCCTGTTCATCAGCGAATGGAACGCGAAGGGCGATTGGCGGCTGCTGTTCCTAAATCGCGACCGGCTGGCGAAAGTGACGCCCGCGGATGTGCAGCGCGTCGCGGCGGCGTATTTGAAGAGCGCGAACCGGACCATCGGCGAGTTCATTCCCGATGCTAAGCCGGATCGCGCGGAAATTCCGGCCAAGACCGACGTCGCGGCGGCGGTCAAGGATTACAAAGGTTCGGCCACGGTGCAGGCGGGCGAGGCGTTCGATCCGTCGCCCAAGAATATCGATGCTCGCACGGAGCGCTACACGCTTCCCTCCGGCATGAAAGTGTCGCTGCTTTCGAAGAAAACGCGCGGCGCGAGCGTGCACGCGACCATTCGCCTGCGCTTCGGCGATGTGGACAGTCTGAAGGGCAAGGACACGATCGCATCGATGGCGGGCGAGATTCTGATCCGGGGGACGGAGCACAAGAACCGGCAGCAGATTCAGGATGAAATCGACAAGTTGAAAGCGAAGTTGAACGTGGGCGGAGATGCCCAGGGCGCGAACGTCACTATCGAAACCACGCGCGAGAATTTGCCCGCGGTGCTGCGTTTGGCGGGCGAGATTCTCAAGGAACCCGCGTTTCCGGAAACGGAATTCGAGCAGATCCGCAAGGAGCAGGTCACATCCGATGAGTTTGGCCGTATGGAACCGCAAGTGGTGGCGTTCAACAAACTCAATCGGACGCTTTATCCCTTCCCCAAGGGTGATGTGCGCGGCCAGCTTTCAATTGACGAAGAGATCGAGGAGCTGAAAGCGGCCAAGCTGGACGATGCGCGCGATTTCTATAAGAAGTTTTACGGGGCATCGAATGGAGCGCTGGCGGTGGTCGGCGAATTCGATGCGGCGGAAGTGAAGAAAGCGGTGAGCGATCTGTTCGGTACGTGGAAGAGTCCGGCGAAGTTTGAGAGAGTCAAGACGGGCTTCCAGAGCATTGCCGCGGTGAATGAATCGATCGAGACTCCGGACAAGGCGAACGCCGTTTTCGCGGCCGGCGAGCGCTTGAACATGAGCGATGACGACGCGGATTATCCGGCGATGCTGTTCGGCAATTACATGTTCGGCGGCGGATTTCTGAATTCGCGGCTGGCGTCGCGCATCCGCGTGAAGGATGGGCTGAGCTACGGAATCGGATCGCGCTTTTCAGCGAAGTCCGATGAGAAGGACGGGCAGCTTCAGATCTTCGCCATTGCGGCTCCGCAGAATGTCGCCAAGGTGGAAGCGGATTTCAAAGAAGAGCTGGACAAGGTGTTGAAGGACGGATTCACGCAGAAAGAGATGGATGCGGACCGCAGCGGATGGCTGCAATCCAGGCAAGTGAGCCGGGCCGAGGATGGGTCGCTGGCGGGCATGCTGATCGCGCACGATCTGGACGGACGCAAAATGGCGTGGGATGAAGAGCTGGAAAAGCATGTGACGGCGCTCACGCCCGAGCAAGTGGCGGCGGCGTTCCGGCGAAATGTGGATCCAGCGCGCGTCTCGATCATCAAGGCGGGCGATTTCAAAAAAGCGGCCGCGGCGACTAAGTAGCGCACGCACTTTGCGTGCCGTGTTCGCACTCTTGCGAACAAGAAATTAATCAGGAAGAACAACTTCTAGGGCGTTCCCACGAGTAGGAACGCGGCACGCAGGAGTGCGTGCGCTACATATATCGTGATACGATATTATTGTATGAAGGATCTTTCGCTCGCCGAATACCGGGCGCTGGCTGAATTCCGGCAGAGCATCCGCGGTTTTCTGCATTTCAGCGAAGAGCAGGTGCGGGCGCAGGGCCTGGAGCCGCGGCAGCATCAGCTTCTGCTCGCCATCAAAGGGCTGCCGGCAGGAACCGATTCGACGATCGGCGAACTGGCTGGCCGCATGTTCCTCAAGCATCACAGCACGGTGGAACTGGTGGATCGGCTGGAGCGGCAAGGCTATGTTCGCCGGGCTCATGCTGACCTCGATCACCGGCAGGTGCTGGTGCATCTCACGCCCGCCGGTGAAAGCGTTCTGCGAAAGTTGTCCTTGGCGCATCATCAGGAATTGGAAACAGCCGGTCCGGCGCTGGCGCGCGCGTTGCGCAGATTGATGAGGCCGGCGGCATGAAGCGCGCGAAACCGCACGGATTAGGGGATTTCACCGCGGATTGGCGCGTCATTCCGATTTCACTCCTCGCCATTCTCATTGGCGTAGTGAGTTCGTTTGTTGCTTGGCTGCTGCTGCGCCTGATCGGACTCTTCACGAATCTGTTTTATTTCCAGCGGTGGGGCACCACGCTGGTTTCGCCATCCGGCAATCATCTGGGCGCGTGGGCCATTTTGGTGCCGGTGGTGGGATCGCTGATCATCGGACTGATGGCGCGCTACGGGTCCGAGCGAATTCGCGGCCATGGGATTCCGGAAGCGATCGAATCTATCTTGATCAATGGGAGCCGAGTTCCCCCGCGTCTTGCGATTTTGAAACCGATCTCGTCGGCGATTTCCATTGGAAGCGGTGGACCGTTCGGCGCTGAAGGTCCCATCATCATGACGGGCGGCGCTTTTGGATCGATGATCGCGCAGTTCTTTCATCTCACGAGCGTGGAGCGCAAAACGCTTCTGGTCGCGGGCGCGGCTGCTGGAATGTCCGCGACATTCGCGACGCCCATCGCGGCTGTGTTGCTCGCCGTGGAATTGCTCCTCTTTGAGTGGAAGCCGCGCAGCTTGATACCAGTGGCGCTGGCCAGTGCGACAGCGGGCGCGGCGCGAAGATACATTCTCGGATTAGGGCCTCTGTTTCCGGTTCCGGCGCATCCTGTTTTCATCGGACCGGAGGGATTGTTGGGGTGTGTCGTTTGCGGCCTTTTGGCCGGGCTGCTCTCGGTATTGCTGACGGGCGCGGTTTATGCGGCGGAAGACGGATTTCAGAAGCTGCCAATTCATTGGATGTGGTGGCCGGCGATCGGCGGGCTGGTCGTCGGGGTCGGCGGACTGATTTTTCCACAAGCGCTGGGCGTCGGATACGACACGATTGGCGCTCTCCTGCAGGGCAACGTGGTCAAGTCGACCATCATCGGAATTCTGTTGGTGAAGTCAGTGATCTGGGCGGTTTCGCTCGGATCCGGAACGTCCGGCGGCGTATTGGCGCCGCTGCTGATGATGGGCGGGGCATTGGGCGGCGTGGAAGCGATATTTTTGCCTGCGGTTGGAGCGGGTTTTTGGCCGTTGGTCAGCATGGGAGCGATTCTCGGCGGCACCATGCGGTCGCCGCTCACCGGCATCGTATTCGCGCTGGAATTGACGCACGATATCAACGTACTGCTGCCGCTGCTGGTGGCGGCGATGATTGCGCACGGATTTACGGTACTGGTTCTGAAGCGATCGATCTTGACCGAAAAGGTTGCGCGCCGCGGCTACCATTTGAGCCGCGAGTATGCGGTGGATCCGCTCGAGATTCTTTTCGCGCGCGATGCGATGCGCACGAACCTGGTAGCGTTGCCCGCTGTGAGCACGCCGCAACAGGCGCGAGGAGTGGTCAACGCTCCGCAAGGCACTCGCGGCCAGCATCTTTATCCGGTCATCGACGAGTCGCAGCGGCTGTGCGGCGTGATTACGCGGAAGAAGCTTTTCGAATTGGCGCAGGCGCCGGAATCCGGGCGGCCCACTTTGCAGGAAGCCGCATCGGAGGCGACGGTCGCGCATCCGGATGAGCCGCTGCGCGTGATCGTGAATCGGATGGCGGAATCCGGACTTACTCGCTTCCCGGTAGTGGATCGCGGAGACGATCGCAAATTGCTGGGCATGATTTCGCTGCAGGATCTGCTCTCGGCCCGGAGTCGGAATCTGGAAGAAGAACGGACGCGCGAGCGGGTGTTGCGCATCCGTCCGCCTCTTCCGGCGGCTCAAACCCGCGCGTGACGCGGCGTCAAGTCAATTTCACATCGAAGGACAAGTCTTCGATCATTTTGTCCAACGCTGCCTGGGCGGCTTCCTTCTTTGCTTCTAATTGCGCGCTCTCCTTGCGCAGCGCTTCCAGCCGATTCTCCTGGTCGTTCAACTGCTGCGTGTAGCGCTGTAACAGCGCCTTTTCCTCGGCGCTGCCTTTGAGGGCTTTCATGTTTTCTCGCAGCCGCTGTTGATCGTCGAAGATTTTTTCCATTTGGCCATCGCGGTCTTCTTTTTGCGAATCCAGATCGGCGATTACGTCCCGCTGGGCGATGATGCGCCGCAGTGCGGCTTCGATGGCGCCGTTGATGGAGCGTTCGCGCAAAAAGAGCGCAACTTGCGCTTCGCCGACATTCTCGAGCTTGTAAGTATTCGAGATCGGACGGACTTCATCCACAACCAGCGATGCCGTCTGCTTGGCGGGCACCTGCACGCGGAAGCGCATCCAACCCGCGCTGGTTTCCGCTGGTTGAACTTCGCTGCGCAGCGTGTATCCGGCGCGCACTGGATGCTCCACGATCACAGTCCGCGGGGTGCTGTCCTCATTGCGAAACGTGTAGGTCTTGCTCTCGCGCATTTCGCTCTTCTGCGTCATGACGCCGTGGCTCACTAGCACTTGCGAGACGCGCTGCGCTTCGCTCGATTGCTTTGCTCTCACGTTGAGGGCGAGATCCGTGGCGTAGGAGATCAGGCGTTTCTCGCCGGGGCGAATCGGATCAAAGATGCCTTCGCCCGCGAACGTTTCGTCTTCCAAGACACTGAAGCTCCCTCCATCCAGAGTTAAGCCGCTCGAGTTGTTGAGCCAAAGCGCTCGTTGCGGGCGAGGCAATCCGGCGGATTCGTTCCACACGGAAACTTTTTCACCAGCGATTGGCGACTGGACGATTGGGACAAGCGCGGAGCGATTTTTCGGGATTGAGATGGAGTCTTTGAGTTTGTATTCAAACAAGTCGCCCAGTTCTTGTGCGCGTGTGGCGGATTCCATAGTGGCTCGCGCGGCGGCGATTTCTCCGGCGCCCCCTGGCCCGCCCCCGGGGATTGCCCCAGCCCGTTTATATTTGGCTGCGGCGCCGAGTCCCGCGCCCGATCCGAGCATTCTTCCGCCGCCAACGCCCGAGCGCAAGACGCTCGTGTCCGTGTTCATTGTCTGGAGCGGATAGCCGCTAGCCTGCACTGAAACCGTTTCAGTTGTCGATCCAACCTGCAGCGTCGCATCCTGCTGCGACGCTCTTCCCGCCGCGATCATCACGTTGTTGATCACCATGTGCTGAAAGCCCTGAGCCTCCACCTGCAACTGCATTGGACCATCCGGCAGGGACTGAAATTCGTAACGCCCACCCGCATCGGTCCTCACTTCGCCCACGCGTGATCCGTTGGCGATGGCGCGTACGGTCGCGTTAGCGATAACGCCGCCGCTCGGGTCGGTGATGATCCCGGTGAGTCGCGCAGCGCCAGGCACCAACGTGGCTTCGAAGGTCTGCGGCGAGTTCATCACGCTTTCCGGAAGCGGAACCACGGGCCGACGGGAATAGTAGGGTTGCGAGAGATTTTGGATAAAGCTTTGCGGCGCACCGGCCACCAGCGACAACTGAATGTTCTGCCAATCCTGGCCGGTGGTGTTGTCGACAATGGCCCAGCCTTGCAGTAGGTGGTCCGAGCCTTTGGCGTTGATGACGATGCGATACGTTGCCTTCCACACCGGAACTTCGCTGATGTAGCTGACGAAGAGCGAACGGTCGCCGGTGCCTTGGGTCGAGACCACCATGCGGCGGATGTCGGCTTCGCGCTCCGTCGAAACCAGATCCAGCAGGCGATCCACTTTACCGGTAAGGCCGTGCTCCAGCAATCGCACGGAAAACGCGGGCGATACTTCGGTGGTTTTGATTTCGCCCGTATCGGTGATCAGCGAAATATAATCCACTTCGAGCGTCGTGCCTCCGGCGACGCGCGTTTTGTGTTCCACGCTGAGCAGACGGCCCGTGATGACGCTGGTTCCGTTGCGGGCTTCCAATTTGGTTCCGCGCAGGGCGCCGAGGAATTCGGCGAGCGTGGTTTTATCGCTGGAGGGAAGCCGCAAATCTCCCAATTGGCGATCGAGCGGCGCCGAGCTTCCATAAGCGACACCGGCGATACGTCCGCCGTTGAGATCGAGCACGGTCAGCGTCTTCAGCACGTCGTTCAACTGGCCGGAGGTGAATGGAATGGCGACGTCCTGGTTGTCGTGAACCTGGCCGAGATGTTCGAAATAGCCGACGCCATTTTTGTAAAGAACGACGCGCTTCACGGGCAGCTTGCTGTTATCGTTGGTTTCTTGCGCACTCGCTGGAGCGAGTGCTAGAAAAAGACACACTACGGACAGAGCGTGAATTCGAGACACAAGTCCTCCTCGCTGACTGGATTCTTTCCCCAAACATGCGGCCATCCGCGTTGGATACCGCCGCACGAAGCAAATTTGTTGAGAACAGAATATGCCTTTCGCCCGCGCAAAGCAAGGGGCAAAACGCCCTCACGTCCGTCCTTCCGATACACTGAAAAACGACGATGATGAAGCGGCTGAGGCCGGATTCCTTAATGCTAGGGATTGCGGCGCTGATTCTGGTGGCGATCGTTGCGATGTTTCTTCGGGACTGGGCGCAGTATCGCCGCGCGAGCGCCGATGCGGATCGCACGCGCGAAATTCTGAGTTCGATTCAAAGACTCTTTTCCACCATGCAAGACGCGGAAACCGGTCAGCGGGGATTTCTGTTGACGGGCGAACAGAGATACCTGGCGCCATACGATCAGGCCATTCAACTTGCTTCCACTGAAATGGCGAAAGTGAAGAGTCTGCTCACACGGCCCCTGGACCAGCCCGAGGATGCAGCGCGGCTGAACACGCTATTGGAACAAAAGCTCGCGGAACTTCGTCGCACGATTGAAATCCGTCGCGCACAAGGGTTACAGGCCGCGCTTGACGTTGTGTTAACCGATCGCGGGAAAATTCTCATGGATGAAACCCGCGCGCTCTGCCACGCCATTGAGAACCGTGAATACTCAGCGCTGATCGATGGATCGCGGGCCGAGGAGAGTTACGCCCGCCAAACGGAGCTGGTGATGATTGCGGGATCGTTGATCCTGTTTCTGTTTCTCAGCGCCGCAAGCATTGCGACCAATCGCGCGGTCCGGGCTCGCGATGCATCTCTCGCCGAGACACGCGAGGCTCGCGATTTGCTGCAGATTACCCTCACCAGCATCGGCGATGCCGTTGTCGCCACGGATGCGCAAGGGCGTATCGTGTTTACCAATCCCACCGCCCGGGCGTTGCTTCGGGGCGAGGAGGCGAACCTCAGGGGCCGGCCGCTCTCGGAAGTTTTTCGCATCGTCAATGAGCACACTCGCGCCGTTGTGGAAAGTCCAGTGGACAAGGTGATTCGGGAAGGCAAGGTGGTGGGGCTGGCCAATCACACCATTCTGATCGCGCAGGATGGAACCGAAATCCCGATTGACGACAGCGGCGCCCCGGTTCGCGATGCGGATGGGAACATTCGCGGAACGGTGCTGGTGTTTCGTGACATCACGGAGCGGAAAGAGGCGGAGCGAACCAGCCAGTTGTTCACTGGATTGGTGGAATCCAGCGATGACGCGATTATCACCAAGGACCTGAACGGAATCGTCACAAGTTGGAACAAAGGAGCGGAACGAATCTTAGGCTATTCGGCCGAGGAAATGGTAGGCCGGCCGCTCGCGATTATCGCTCCGCCGGATCGCAAGCAGGAAATGCCAAAAATCCTGGACCGCATCAAACGCGGCGAACGGGTGGAGCACTTCGAGAGCGTCCGGCGCGGAAAAGACGGGCGTTTGGTGAACGTCTCGCTAACGGTCTCGCCGATTTTGGACGCCGCCGGCAATATTGTGGGCGCATCGAAGATCGCGCGGGATATCACGGAGCGCGCGCTGGCCGAGCGCGCCATCGCCGAACACGCGGACCGTTTGGCGCGTACCAACGCGAATTTGCAGCAATTCACTTATGCCGCCTCGCACGATTTGCAGGAGCCGCTGCGCACGGTGGTTACGTTTACCCAACTGCTGGCAGATCGTTATGGGGAGAAGCTGGACGGTGAAGCGAACGAATTCATGAATTACGTGATTACGGCGGCTCGCCGAATGCAGCAGTTAATCACGGATTTGCTGATCTATTCCCGTTCGGTACATCACGAAGACGTGCCGCTGCGAGAGGTGGCGCTCAACACCTCAGTGGATTTGGCGATGCATAACCTGCAACTCGCAATTCAAGAAAGCGGAGCCGCGATCGAAACTGAAGCGCTGCCCACGGTTTTCGCCGACCACGTGCAAATGACGCAACTTTTTCAAAACCTTTTGGCGAACGCCATCAAGTACCGGGGCGAAGATTCGCCGCGGATCCGGATTTCCGCCGAACAACTTGAAGACGAATGGGTGATAAGCGTATGCGATAATGGCATGGGGATTCCGGCGGAGTACAAAGAGTACATTTTCGGCGTATTCAAGCGTTTGCATGGAAACGCGAAGTCCGGAACCGGCGTCGGATTGGCAATCTGCAAAAGTATCGTGGAAAGGCACGGCGGCCGCATTTGGGTGGAATCGGAGCCAGACCGCGGAGCTGCTTTCAAATTTACGATTCCCGTCAAAGGAGCCTCGGGCGCGGGCTAGGGGTGAGATGGCGAGAGTTTTAATTGTTGAAGATCATGCCCCAGACGTTTACCTTGTCAAGGAAGCGTTACGGGCAAGCGGAATTTCCTTTGAGCTGACCCAGATTAACGACGGAAACGCGGCGCGAATTTACTTAATCGATGCCACGGCCGGCGGCGTTCCCGATCTTATTTTTCTGGACATCAATCTGCCTAAGGCCGACGGGCTGGAAATCCTGCGAATGATCCGATCCTGGCCGCATCTCGCGCACGTTCCGGTGGCCATACTCACGTCGTCGAGTTCACCGGAGGATAAAGACAAAGCCTACAGGTTGGGCGCGAATTTGTACATCACCAAGCCGGTGGGGCTTTCCGAGTTCCTGAGCGCGGTGGGCAGCGCGGCCAAGCAACTTCTGACGGAGCACGCGGCGGGCGAGGCTGCGACGCCTTCGTAACGCGGCCCGGCTGTCTCAGTGGAAGATTACGCTGCTTACCGAACGGCGATCGCAAGGAAGCGAAACCACGAACGTAGAATCGGTCGCGGTTCCGTCAAGATCTCAAATGCGCATCGTGCGGAATATTTCCGCATGCGTCGCGAGGATGCGCGCTTCCGCGGCGAGATCCGGCGTGAGGTCCCAGTTTCCTCGCTCATGTGTTCCGCCGAGCAAAATGCCATCGCGGCGGGGGAACATGTAGAGACCATCCGGCGGCAGTGTCGCATACTCCACTTCCGGCTGCGGCAGCAAAAACGTGAGCTGACCCTTGATCGGAACCAGCTCCGGATCATTCACCAGCGCTTTCGCGCCGAGCCCGGTGCAGTTCACGATTACGGGTTGCGGCAGATCCAGCACTTCGCGCATGTCGTGCATCTCGCGCACCAGCACAGTTCCGCCCGCAATGCGAACTTCACGCAGCATCGACTCGAGATAGACGGCCGGTTGCACGAACATGGTGTCAAAACGCCGGACGTAGGGAAAGGCGAAGGGATGCTCTTCTGGCGCGAGATCGCGCAGCTCTGGGATCAGATCGGCGATCGGACTTTGCTTGCTGGATAATCCAGTGTCCGGCAATGGCTGGCGGTCCATTTGGTAATTCGGCATCCAGCGGATCCCGTAATACTCGCCGACCATCGATTGGTAGCGCCGATACGAGAAACGCGCCGCTTGCACGAATTGGGCCCGAAAGGCGGGCGTGATGGAATCCTGCGCGTATACGGTAACCGGAAAAACTTGGGCGCCGGCGATGTTGGATGTCGTGTCCGGCGGCAGAGCCTTTGCGTAGATGGTCACTTCCACGCCATGCTCCTGCAGCAGCCTTGCCGTGGCCAAACCTACTGCGCCAGCGCCTAATACGGCCATGCGTCGAGCGTTGCTCGCGAGCGCCTGCTCCACGGCGAGATGCGCGCTGCCCCACGACAGCGTGACGCCGCCACCGCCGTGCCCGTAATTGTGGACGATGGTTTTTCCTTCGATTGATTCCGTGCGCACCACAAAACCAGTTGGCCGGTATGGGCGCAGACCGGTGATGGTCCGAATGATGCGGTCTTTTGCGACGTTCACCGGAAACAATCGCTTGGCGGCGGTCAACGGCGCCGGCGTGGCAATCCGCGTACGCCGCGCCGAACATCCCGTGGTGAGCGCGAGCGCGCTTAAGAAGTGACGCCGATTCATGGAAGCTATCCTTAAAGTGTATGAAAATCGGGTTCGTTGGATTGGGAAGAATGGGCGCTGGCATGGCGCGGAATTTGCTCGCGGCCGGCCACGACGTCGCCGTTTACAACCGCAGCCGCGACAAGGCCGAACCATTGACCAAGGACGGCGCGCGTCTGGCCGATTCTCCCGGCGATGTTTGCCGCGGAGCCGAAGCCGTGCTCACGATGTTGGCGGACGATGCTGCTGTGGAGCAGGTGGTTTTTGGAGAGCGTGGCATAGCCTCGAGTCTCGCGCAAAGCGCGATCCACATTTCGTGCAGCACCATCAGCACGGCACTGGCCCGTAAACTCACTTCGGAACACGCTACGCGCGGACAGGGTTATCTGAGCGTACCGGTTTTCGGAAGGCCGGAAGCGGCCGAATCCAAGAAACTGCTGGTCGTCGCTGCCGGGAACGCAGAGTGGATTGAACGCTGCAATCCATTGTTTGAAGCCATGGGACGCCAAACTTTCATCGTGGGCGCGGAGCCGTGGCAGGCCAATGCAACAAAGGTATGCGGAAATTTCATGATCGCGAGCATGCTGGAAGCTTTCGCCGAGGCCTTCGCGACGCTTCGAAAAGCGGGCGTTGCGCCGCATTCTTTTCTCGAAATCATGAACGCGCTGTTCGCATCGCCTGTTTACGCGGGCTATGGGCGATTGATAGCGGATGGAAAATTCGAGCCGGTTGGATTCGCTCTCCGATTGGGCTTGAAGGACGTCCGGCTGGCGCTGCAAACGGCCGAGGAGTGCTCGGCGCCCATGCCATTCGCGAGCGTGATCCACGATCAGCTGGTGAATGCCATGGCGCATGGACAAGCCGAGCAGGATTGGGCAAGTTTGGCGAAGGTTGCCGCGCGCAACGCCGGGCTATAGCCACTTCGCGCGCGACACGCCGAACGCCATTTCATGCGGATCGCGCAGCACCGTGAGTTCGCCGCCTTCGGGGAGGATCGCGATGGGTTGACATCTTACCCGAACCGGGCGCATACTCCTGTTAGATGCTAACCCGAGAAGAAAAAGACCGCGTGGCCTTGCTGCAAGGCACGCTTGACCTGCTGATCTTACGGACGCTCCTGTTCGGCTCGCAGCACGGCCAGGGTATTGCCCGCGCCATCCAGGAGCAATCCCAGGATGTCCTGCTGGTGGATCATGGCGCGCTCTATCCCGCGCTGCAGCGGCTGGAGTCGAAGGGCTGGATCGCAGCCAAGTGGGGAAATTCGGAGAACAATCGAAAGGCCCGGTTCTATTCGTTGACTAAGGCCGGCCGCAAGCAACTGGTGAATGAAACCAGCCAGTGGCGCAAACTGGCGGCCGCCATCGGGCGCGTTCTGGGTCCGGAGGAGGGATGAACGTATGTTTGGCCGCGGCAAGAGAGATCCGCAGGATTTTTCCGAAGAACTGAGAGCGCACCTCGAAATCGAAATCGAACAACTGCGCAAGGACGGGTTGAGCGAGGTGGAAGCGCGGCGCACGGCGCATCGGCGCGTAGGGAACCTGGTGCAGAGCGAAGAGAATTTTTACGAGTCCAGCCGATGGATCTGGCTGGAGCAGCTCCAAAAGGATATATTCTTCGCTTTTCGGCAACTGGCTCACAGCAAGGGATTCACGGTGGTTGCACTGCTGACGCTCGCGCTTGGAATCGGCGCGAACACGGCGGTCTTCACGCTGGTGCACGCCGTGATGCTGCAGTCGCTCGCGGTCGCGAATCCGGGGGAGCTCTACCGGCTCGGCGACACGGCGGAATGCTGCACGATCGGCGGACACCAGGCGCGTTTTTCGATCTATTCTTATTCGCTGTACCGCTATCTGCGCGAGCACACAGCGGAGTTCGACGAGCTGGCCGCATTCAACGCGGAGCCCGGGCCGTTCAGTGTGCGCCGCGCCGGCGTAGCCGGTCCCCCGACACCATTGAAAGGCGAGTTCGTGTCGGGCAATTACTTCAGCATGTTCGGAGTTCACGCCGCGGCCGGGCGCGTTCTCACCGCGGCCGATGACTCGAGCACCGCGCTACCCGCGGCTGTGTTGAGCTATCGGACGTGGGAACAGCGCTACGCCCGGGATCCTGGCCTGATTGGTTCCGCGTTGATCATCAATGGAGCCGGCTACACCATCGCCGGAGTTGCAGCATCTGGTTTCTTTGGCGACACGCTACGCGCCGATCCGCCCGATTTTTGGCTTCCGCTTTCGGCCGAGCCCATCGTGCGCGGGCAAAGCTCCATCCTGAATCACGATGGCGACCATTGGCTGTACATCATTGGGCGCCTCAAATCCGCAGCGAGTCCCGCGAGAGTGGAAGCCGAGGTGAATCTCGAACTGGAGCAATGGTTTCTGAATCAAGAGGGCGCCAACATTTCTCCGCAGGCTCGCGATGAGATCCGAAAACAGCACATCCGGATCACGGCTGCAGGCGGCGGCGTCGGCACGTTGAAAAGCGAATACACCGATGGTCTGCGCCTGTTGATGGTGGTTTCCGCACTCGTGCTGCTCATCGCGTGCGCCAACATCGCGAATTTGCTGCTGGCGCGCGGCACCGCCGGACGCATCCAGGCTTCGGTGCGCCTGGCGCTGGGAGCGCCGCGCCACCGGCTGATGCGACAAAGTCTCATCGAAAGCATATTGCTCTCGGTTTGCGGAGGCGCCGCCGGTCTGGCTGTTGCATATATCGGCACGCGCGCGATTCTGCTGCTGGCATTTCACGGTTCCAAGTTTGTTCCGATCCAAGCCACGCCTTCGCTGCCCGTTCTTGGATTCGCATTCCTGCTCTCACTTCTCACTGGCCTCGTGTTCGGCGTCATTCCGGCATGGACTTCGGCTCACTTCGAACCGGCCGAAGTTCTACGCGGCGCGAACCGCTCCACCGGAAATCGATCATCACTCCCACAAAAATCTTTGGTGGTTTTGCAAGCCGCGTTGTCGCTGGTTCTGCTCGCTTACGCTGGAATCCTCACCAAGAGCTTGCGTAACCTGGAACATCAACAGTTCGGCTTTGAAACCGCGAATCGGGTGATGATTTCAGTGAGTCCTGCTTTTACGGGCTACAGTCCCGATCGAGTTTATGCCGTCTATCAGCAGCTTCAAGAACGCTTGCCGCAGGTCCCGGGGGTTCAGAGCGCGAGCCTCTCGCAGTACAGTCCGATGGAGGGCACTAACTGGAGTTCCGGTATCCACTTCGAGGGTCGTCCCGCTTCCGAAAGTGCCGGGGCGTCCTGGTTGCGAGTGAGCCCAAATTACTTCGAGACGATCGGCACCCATCTGATCCGTGGCCGCCTCATCGACCAACGGGATACGCCCAACTCGCGCGGCGTCGCGGTTGTAACCCAGAACTTCGCGACGAAATTCCTCAAGGATCAGGATCCCATCGGAAAGCGCTTTGGAATGGATAATCCGAGTGATTACGAAATTGTGGGCATCGTCGAGGACGCGAAGTATGCCGATCCGCGCGATAATCCATGGCCCACGTTTTTTCTTCCGCTGCTGCAGATGACCAAAGCTCAGTGGGCCTCGCCGGGCTTGGCGCGCTCCAACAACATTCACGACATCGAGTTGAGAGTGACAGGCAGCGCCAAGGATTTGGAACCGGCGATCCGTAATGTCATTGCGCGGATCGATCCGAATCTATCGGTGCTGAAGGTTCGCAGTTTCTCCGATCAAGTGAGCGGCAACTTCAATCAGGAGCGGCTGCTTGCTCGATTGACCGGCTTGTTCGGATTGCTGGCCCTGATCGTTGCCACGGTCGGCCTGTACGGAATCACCTCTTATTCCGTGGTACGCCGCACCAGCGAGATCGGGGTGCGGATTGCGCTGGGCGCGTCGCGCGCTACCGTGGTCGGGCTGATCATACGCAGCGCGGTCTTTCAGATCGGGCTCGGATTGGCCCTCGGAATTCCGGTCGCTCTATGGGGAGGTAGCATCTTGGCCAATCGGCTTTACGG
>Ga0209060_10002406_pt1 | contig 17504 bp, 14 predicted proteins | sample Coa_R1_8_FD_187155 | JGI IMG/M metagenome (GOLD analysis project Ga0209060, IMG submission 187155) | Surface soil microbial communities from Centralia Pennsylvania, which are recovering from an underground coalmine fire - Coalmine... | ecosystem: Environmental > Terrestrial > Soil >...
GTTCCTTTCGACGTGGGAGAAGGCGTTACGCGGATCACGGTGGATTGCTCTTATACGGAGCGAGAGAAGCACACGGTGATCGATCTGGGGATGTTTGACGGAGAGCGCTTTCGCGGGTGGAGCGGGGGCAACAAGAGCTCGTTCACGATCTCAGAGACGGATGCCACGCCTTCTTACTTGCCGGGGGCTATTCGCCCGGGACGATGGAAGCTGATCCTCGGGGTTCCGAACATTGAGCAGGGTGTGAGCTCGGAGTTTACGGCTAGAATTCATTTCGAGCGCAAGGGCGATGTCGCCGCAGTGTCGACCTTCAGTGCGGCGCCTCTACGTACCGGCAATGCCTGGTACCGAGGTGATCTGCACATGCACGATGCTCACAGTGACGGGTCATGTCTCAGCCGTTCGGGACATAAGGTTCCGTGCCCGCTCTATAAGACAGTTGAGGCTGCGGCATCGCGTGGGCTGGACTTTATTGCTATCAGTGACCACAACACGACCTCGCAGTTCAATGTTATGCGCGAGTTGCAGCCCTATTTCGACAACCTTCTATTAATGCCTGCGCGGGAGATTACGACGTTTCAAGGGCACGCGAATGTGTTTGGCACAACGGCGTTCCTTGATTTTCGGCTGACGAGTCCGTCAGTGCCCGACATCAACACACTGCTGCAAAATGTAAGGGAAGTGCATGGAATGTTTTCGATCAATCATCCGGGGCTTCCGTCGGGAGCGGCGTGCATGGGGTGTGGTTGGAGTGTTCCCAATACAGACTTCAGCAAGGTGGATTCGATTGAAATAGTTAATGGCGGTTCGGTAGAGGGACCCTACTCCGGTGTTCCTTTTTGGCAGGAAGAGTTGAACAAGGGGTTTCGGATACCGGGGATCGCTGGGAGTGACAATCATAATGCGGACCTGCCTCCAGAGGCGCGGTCTGCCGTGGGCCATCCGACGACGGTGGTCTATGCTCCGGAGTTGTCGGAGCGGGCGATTTTACAGGGGATTCGCGCGGGCCATGTTTTTGTTGATGTGGATGGAACGAGGGATCGGGTCATCGAATTTACGGCGCGGGTAGGCTCGCAGTCTGCTTCGATGGGAGATGTCATGAGGACTGCTTCTGGCGAACGGGTGCAGTTTGCGGTCAGGACGATCGGGCTTGCAGGGTCGCATGTCGAGATCATTCAGGATGGCCGGGTAACTGATCTGTTGGATGCGACGCCAATCAAACTGGCGGACCAGACCAGGGAGTTCACCTACCAGAGCGATGGGGCGAAGCACTGGATACGTGTGAATGTACGGTCTGAGACCGGAGCGCTTCTGATCCTTGGGAACCCTGTTTATCTCAACTATTGAATGATGTCATCCTCGCGCTGAGCGGACGGCTGCGGCTAGCTCGCGCAGGCAGTTTTGGGTCTCATCCCAGCCGATGCAGGCGTCGGTGATGCTTTGGCCGTAGCAGAGCTCTTTGCCGGGGATGAGTTTCTGGGCTCCTGCGACGAGGTTGCTTTCGAGCATCACGCCCATAATGCGCCGGTCGCCGCTGGCAATTTGGCCGGCGACGTTGCTGCAGACGGCGGCCTGCTGGGTGTGATCCTTGTGGCTGTTGGCGTGGCTGCAGTCGATCATGATGCGTGGTGGGATGCCGGCCTTTTCCATCTGGCGGCTCGTGTCTTCGACTGATGCGGCATCGTAGTTGACGGTCTGACGGCCGCCGCGAAGGATGATGTGGCAATCAGGGTTGCCGTTGGTGACGAAGATGGCCGACTGGCCGTTTTTGGAGTGGCCGAGGAAGGTGTGGGGGTGGCCGGCGGACATGATGGCTTCGATGGCGATCTGGACGTTGCCGGAGGTTCCGTTCTTGAAGCCGACGGGGCAGGAGAGGCCGGAGACGAGCTCGCGGTGGACCTGGCTTTCGGTAGTGCGGGCGCCGATGGCGCCCCAACTTACGAGGCTGGAGACGTATTGGGGGGAGATCATGTCGAGAAATTCGGTGCCGGCGGGGACACCCATCTCGGCGAGGTCGAGGAGGAGGTGACGAGCTTTGCGGAGGCCATCGTTGATGCGGAAGGACTCGTCGAGGTAGGGGTCGTTGATGAGGCCCTTCCAGCCGAGGGTGGTGCGCGGCTTCTCGAAGTAGACGCGCATGACGATGCAGAGATCCTGCGAGAATTCGGCGATAGCGGATTTGAGGCGCGTGCCGTACTCGCGCGCGGCTTCGGTGTCGTGAATGGAGCAGGGGCCGACGACTACGACGAGGCGATGGTCCTTAGCCTGGAGAATGTCGCAGATCTCGCTGCGCGTCTTGAAGACGGTTGATGAGGCCGTCTCTGTGATCGGCAGCTCTTCTTCAAGAAAGATTGGCGGAAGGACAACTTTGGTCCATTTGATGCGAAGGTCGTCAGTTGGATAGAACATAGGTCGTATTTCGGCAGAATCGAAGCCCCAAGGGCTGGCCCAGGGTGACGCGAAAAATCCTCTCCCTTCTAGGCTATCAGCCTTCGGGGAATGAGTGGGAATGGGTTGCTATTTGGTGGCTGAGGGAGTGATCCGAACAATGAGTGCGCTTGCTGGTGCTACGGTCAGGTGGGCGCTGGAATTGTGGCGGACTTTGGTCCAGCGGCCCGACCAGCGGCCATCCGATTGAATGGAGGCTCCGCCGAGTTGGATTCCGGTGGTGGCTGCTATGTCTGCGTTCGGTGCTGTGAGTGCCATGGTTTCAACGTCGGCATAGCCTTGCGGGAGAGGAATTTTGAGGCTTTCCGGTTTGGCTGTGCTTCCGAAACTCTTGTTGATTGCCGTGAGATAGATGCTGCCGTCGCCGGATGCGGTTGCGTAGGTTTCGAGCGAGTCTGATTTAGACGAGAGATCGATTGGGATGAGCTTGCCGTGTCCTGCGATGTGAAAGGCGGCGAGAGCGTAGGCGATGGGATGGATCTCGAGGCCTTGAGGGGCGTTCCAGAAGATGGCGTACCAGCACGGGGTTTGGGTTTCGCCCGCTGCGACTTGATCGCCGGTGTGGAAGTTGATGCCCTGGGCGTCGTGTGCGAGCCACCAGTACATGTAGCTGAGTGCCCATAGCGAGCTGGCGAAGGTGTTGCTTACGTTTTTGGCCCCGCCGTTGTAGTAGCTGTTGGTCTCTTCGATGCGGTACTGCACGCCGGAGGAGAGAGCGGTGGGGACGAAGGTGTCGTAGAGGTGCTGGTAGTCGTGCTCGAAGCTGGCAGAGAGCATGTTGGCGCGTGCTGCGGCCGGGTCGGTGACCTTGCGGCTGTTTCCGCCGGGGTAGGAGTGCTGCACGACCTGGTAGAGCTGGGACATCTGGTGGAAGTCTTTGATGTAGCTGTTGACCCATGTGCCGGAGCCGGGTGTTGTGCTGGGGCCGCAGAATTTCGTCTTGGGTGCGACGGCGAGGACTGCCGGATAGAAGGCTTTGAGGTCTTCGGCGTATTTGGGGTAGGTGTGTTCGTAGACGTTGGGTTCGTTGCCGACGACGAGGCAGTCGACTAGGTCGGGGTAGTGTTCCATGATGTGGCTGGCTGCTAACTGGACCTGTGGCGGGGTGGAGTCACGCAGGCGGAGGGTGTAGATCACATGGACGTTGGCGCTTTGGGCGAAGGCGAAGACCTGATCGATGTCGACCGTTGCGGGTATGGGCACGGATGGGCGGTCAGAGGTATTTCCGCCGATGCGGAGGCTTTTGACGCCGATGGTGTTGAAGAGCTGGATCAGGGGTTGGTTAGCGGGGTCGAAGTAGGGATGGTGGCCCTTTGCGTCGGGCAGGGTGGCAGAGGTCTCGAAGCTGAGGCCGAGGAAGTTCTGAGGGATGGGTTTGCCGGGGGCGTGGGGGTCTAGATGGACTGTGACCTGAGCGAATGCAGAGCCGAGGGAGAGTGTTGCAAGGGAGGCGATTGACAAGAGTCTGTGCAGCGGGCGCATCGGGTCTCCAGATTGGTAAATGCTCGGAGCGAACCTTTTAGCGAGCCGCCGGCATGTTTTGAGGGTATGTAATGAGTCGTTCGATTACAAACTATGGTGAAAGTAGAATTTTACTATTCAAAAATTACTCGTGCACCTCTTGGCACGATAACTTGTGTTCACGTATAAAGCTGTTGTCCTTCCAGACACTTTTTGACGAAATCTAAATGGGTTCGATTGAGGAGTTATCGATATGAGATTGTCCACGTTACGCGTGACTTGCCTTTCCGTTGCGGCCTTATCCATGTTTGGTTCCTTCATCGGTAATGCCCAGACGGATGGTCTCGCATCGCGACCACCGATGGGATGGAATAGCTGGAACCACTTTCATCGCAATGTGGATGATGCGGCGGTAAGGGCTCAGGCGGATGCGATGGTTTCGAGTGGGATGCGCGACGCGGGATATGTCTACGTCAACATCGACGATACCTGGCAAGGCGAGCGGGACGCGCAGGGGAATATTCAGGCCAACAGCAGGTTTCCTGACATGAAGGCATTGGCCGACTACGTTCATAGCAAGGGGTTGAAGATTGGAATCTACTCGTCGCCCGGGGCGTTGACTTGCGCTAAGTTTGCGGGAAGTCTCGGCCATGAAGTGCAGGATGCGCGGACGTATGCTGCCTGGGGAATGGACTATTTGAAGTACGATCTGTGCGGTCTGCGCGAACAGATGAAGGTGGCTGCGACGCCGGAAGAAGCGCACAAGATCATGTTCGATGCGTATATCAAGATGCGCGATGCGCTCAAAGCTACTGGACGGCCGATTGTGTATAGCCTTTGCCAGTATGGCAATGATGCGGTGTGGAGATGGGGCACGGAGGTTGGTGGGAATCTGTGGCGTACGACCGGTGACATCTCAGACAAGTATTCGAGCATGGAGGCGATTGGATTTAGCCAGGCGGGCTTGGCGAAGTTTGCAGGGCCGGGGCACTGGAACGATCCTGACATGCTGGAGGTGGGCAACGGCGGTATGAACGCGGATGAGTACAGGACTCACATGAGCTTGTGGGCTATTCTTGCGGCTCCGCTGCTGGCGGGGAACGACCTGTCGACGATGACGGCGGAGACCAAGGCGATGCTAACCAATCGCGATGTGATTGCGGTCGATCAGGATGCGGCGGGTAAGCAGGGCGATCGTGCGTGGGTGGAGGGGCCCCTTGAGATTTGGGTGCGACAACTTGCGGATGGATCGAAGGCTGTCGGAGTCTTCAATCGGCATCCTTCGGCGCTGACGGCTACGGTCGACTTCAAGGCGCTCGGATTTACTCGTGCCGTGAAGGCGAGGGATATCTGGCAAGGGAAGGATATGGGCACGATCAGCGCACCTTATACGGCTAGGATTCCCGGACATGGCGTTCTGTTTCTGAAGGTGTCGCAGTAGTTCGGTTTTCGTAGCACTAGTCTTCGTTTAGCTTGGGAGACCGAATATGCAGGTTGTTGATGAAGCGCTGAATCGGCGCGCGTTTCTGAAGCTGAGTGCTGCGGGGCTTGCGGCGGCGGGCCTGTCGTCGCGGGCGGTAGCGGAAGAGATAGGGACGAGAGGTGCGCCAACGCGTCCGCTGATGCTGCGTTCGGCCTCGGTTGAGTTGTTGCTCGATGCGGAAGATGGGGTTCCGTTCGAGTATCGTCTGCGAAAGAGCGGCGTGCGTTTTGCCGGAGAGGGCTTAGGTGAGGCTCTCCGGGCTACGGTGCATTGCAAGGAGCCCTTTGGGTTTGCGACTGTGACGGTGAAGCCTAAGGGAAGTAGGGTTTCGGGCAATGCTGTCGACTTTCTGTTCACGGCGATGTATGCGGCGAATGCTCCAGCGGCGGACTTTACGCTGCGTTATGCGCTGGAAGGAGCTACGCTTCGGCTGACGCTCGAAGATGTGAAAGAGCGCGAGGGTTTTGAGTTCATCTCGCTTGTTATGCCGTCGATAGTGACGGTGCATGAGCGTGAAGAGGATACGTGGCTTGCGCATGGTGATGCTGGCGGCGATTTGGTGGCATTGCGCGATGCGAAGGCAGGGAAGCTAAAGCCCAATACGTTTTGGGGTGAGATCAATGGCATTCTTCCGGTCATTATGACGGGACACTCGGGTGCGGTGTGTGTGCAGGAGACGACGGCGTTTATGGATGGAACGCTGTTGTCGATTGTGGGCGATGCTCCTAATCGGCGGGCCATGATGGGGACGACGAAGGTTCATCGTGTGGATGGGATCGCTTGCTTCGACATGAACCTGGGTCGCGAGGCTCCGAAGAGCTGTGGTGGCAAGGCTACGCCGAACATGCTTGTGGAGCAGAAGTCCGCGGTGCGGCTGGATTTTCTGGAGCCAGAGGGCGGAACGAAGCTGACGTGGATTGACGGAGCCAAGCTGGTTCGTTCAAGGATGCCCGCAATTCCGAATCACTTCTATGACGATAAGTTCATCTATGGGATTCGGACGGATGAGCCTACGTTTCCTAAGCCTTCGGCTACGTTTGAGCGGGCCGAGGAGATGATTCGCGAGATGCATGCGCTGACTGATGGTTCGCCACAACTTGTGCATGTGTGGGGATGGCAGTTTCGCGGGAAGGATACGGGGTATCCCGCGGTGAATGTGGTGGACGAGCGCATCGGTGGGTATGACGGCATGATGCAGTTGATGGAGCGGGCTAAGCCGTTGAATGCAACGGTGAGTCTATCGGACAACTATGACGACGCTTATCGCAGCAGCCCGGCGTGGGATGAGGCAATGATTGCGCGTAAGCCGGATGGAGATCTGTGGAAGAGCCGCAACTGGACGGGCGAGGTCTCCTATATCCAGGGGTTGGCGAAGTATATGGAAGGTCCTGGAGTTGAGCGCATCCGCTATACCATCGAACGGTACAAGCTGCCCGGAACAATCCATGTGGATGTGTTGTCCTACTTTGCGATTCGCAATGATTGGGATCCGAAGAAGCCTGCAAGTGGTATTCGGAACCTGTATGAAGGACGTTACAGGATTCTTAAGGAGTTCAAGAAGCATGGCGTCGATGTGACTTCGGAAGGGCTCCGCTATCCGTACGTCGGCAAGATGAGCATGTGCTGGTATGCGGGTGGACCTGCTCCGTGCCCTTTTGGTGGCAAGCCTGTGCCGATGTTGCCTCTGGTTTATCGCAAGAGCACGACGTGGGGACGCGCGGGCAACCGTGGCGATCTTCCGTTGCTGTTGATGATGTTCTACGGCGAGGCGCAGCACAGTATCTTCAATGGCGATGCCTCGATTGCGCAGCGATTGGACTCGTTCTACCTGGCCATGGTGCCATGGTTTCGGCAGCACATGTTGAACATCGAGGACTTCGAGCGCACCGGTGAGAAGACGGTGACGCGGCTCGAGGGTGCAGGCAATCATGTTGACATTGATTGGGAGAAGAAGAGCTATAGCATGACGCTGGATGGTGCTGAAGTCGCTCGGGACAATACAACATTTTGTCCTCTGGGCAATGACCGCATCGCGATGTACAGCGTTACGGATGGACCGCTGACAGCGACGCTGCCGGCGGGTTGGAATCCAAAGGAGATTGCGGCTTCTGTGTTGTTCCTTGATAGAAAAGAGGCAGCGGCTTTTACGCTTGCGGATAGAAAGGTTACTGTGCAGATGGTGGCGCGCAGGCCGGTGATGATCTACCGGACGAAAGCAATAGCAATTACAAAAACAACAACAGAAGCAGATCCCCTTCGGGGATGACAACAAGAAAGGCAAGAACAACAGCAACAACGGAAGCCACAGCCATTCTTAAGAGGCGTCACGTGCGATTTTTTGATGGGGATGGGTCGCGGGCAGGAGGGCGTTGTCGATCAGGCGGGTTTTGCCGATCCAGGCGGCGACGGCGATGAGGGCCCCGGCCTGGAGGTCGGCGATAGGTTCGAGGGTTGTGGGGTCTACGATTTCTACGTAGTCGATCTTGAGGGTGGGGGTGGATTGGAGGTCTTGCAGGATGGCGGATTTTAGCTGGGAAGCGTCGTGCATGCCTTTGGTGGCTTGAGCGGTTGCGTTGGCTAGCGACCTGGAGAGGGCCAGGGCTTGGGTGCGTTCTTCGGGGCTCAGGTATTGGTTGCGTGAGCTGAGAGCGAGGCCATCGGCGTCTCTGACTGTGGGGCAGACGATGACTTCGACGGGGAAGTTGAGATCGTGGACCATGGCGCGCAGGACGGCTACCTGGGCGGCGTCTTTTTGGCCGAAGTAGGCGCGGTCGGGCGAGACGATGTGGAAGAGCTTGGCGACGACAGTAGCGACTCCGCGGAAGTGGCCGGGGCGGGAGAGCCCGTCGAGGCGGTCGCTGATGCCGGGGACCTCGATGAAGGTCCGGGAGGTGCCGGTTGGGTACATGTCTTCTACGGAGGGGGCGAAGAGGATGTCGACGCCTTCGGCTTCGAGAAGTGCGCAGTCAGCGACGAAGGTGCGAGGGTAGCGAGAGAAGTCTTCGTTGGGACCGAACTGGGTGGGGTTGACGAAGATGGTTGCTACGACTATTTCGCACTGTTTTTTTGCTGTACGGATGAGGGAGAGGTGGCCTTCGTGCAGAGCCCCCATGGTTGGGATTAGGCCTAGAACGGTGGGTTTTGTTGCGGATGCGCGTGCTTTGGCGCAGGCCTGCCTTGTTTCTTTGATGGTTTGGAGTATCTGCATTTCGGTTTAGATTGGTTGCGGTTCGGTGGTTTCCTGGTGGTAAAAGCTGGTTAGCACTTCGGTGGAAAGGTGGTAGCTTTCGGCGTCGCTGGGGAAGGTGCGGTTGGCTACGGCGTGCTGGTACTGCTCGATGCCCTGGCGGAAGAGGGTAGCTGCGTCGCCGAAGGTGCGGACGAACTTGGCGTGCGGGGCAAAGGTGAGTTGGAAGAGATCGTGGAAGACGAGGATCTGGCCGTCGCAGTCGGGGCCGGCTCCGATGCCGATGGTGGGGATGCCTGATGCGGCGGTGATGCGGGCTGCGACCTCGCGGGGGACGCCTTCAAGCACGATGGCGACGGCGCCGGCGGATTCGAGAATGGCGGCGTCGGTCATGAGTGCGTCGATGGCGGCCATCGAGCGGCCCTGGACGCGGTAGCCGCTCATGCGGTGGAGTGACTGCGGGGTTAGGCCGATGTGGGCAACGACTGGGATCTCGGCTTGGGTAAGTTGCTCGACCAGTGGGGCTCGGCTTGCGCCGCCCTCGATCTTGACGGCCTCGGCACCGCTTTCTTTGATGAAGCGGGTGGCGTTGCGGAGGGCGTCGTTGGTGCCGGTGTGGTAGCTGCCGAAAGGCATGTCAACGACCAGGAAGGACGAGCGTGCGGCGCGGCGGACGGCTCGTGTGTGGTGGAGCATCTCGTCGACGGTGACGGCCAGGGTGTTGTCGTGGCCGAGGACGGTCATGGCGAGGGAGTCGCCGACGAGGATGATATCGATTCCGGCTTCGTCGACTAGCCTTGCGGTGGGGTAGTCGTACGCGGTGAGCGCCGTGATGGGCTGGTGGGAGTGCTTTTTATCGAGGAGATGTTGGATGGTGACTTTGCGTGCAGGCTGAGAAGCTGCGTCGCGAGGTTGTGTGAGGCTCATGGTCTTCTCCAGTGCCACTCCGCCAATGTTGCAGCGGATGCAGCCCGAACAGAGCTAGTATAACTCGCCTGGCCAACACTTTACTCATCGAGCGGTGCCAGGGAAGGCCGTTCTCTGTCGTGCGGTTGAGTCATCCGAGTTTTTCATGAGGCTGTGCTATGCTTCTCGCTCATCCGAGGAGAGTGAATAGTGAGTCACGAGATAGGTCTTTCACCAGACCATATCATGCAGGTAGGTCTGGGCTTTTGGGCTTCGAAGACGTTGCTGAGTGCGGTTGAAATGGGCGTGTTCACGGAGCTAACGCATGGTCCCGCGGAGTTGGATCATTTGGCTGGGCGAGTTGGTCTGCATCCGCGATCGGCGCGGGATTTTATGGATGCGTTGGTAGCGCTGGGGTTTCTGCAGCGAGTGGATGGTGAGTATTCGAATACGCCGGAGACTGCGCTATTTCTCGACCGGCACAAGCCCAGTTATATCGGCGGGATTCTGGAGATGGCGAATGCCAGGTTGTTCGGGCACTGGAACCATTTGACGGAAGGACTGCGCACGGGACGGCTGCAGAACGAGGCCAAAGATGATTCCACCGATTCGCCTTTTATGGCTTTGTATGCGGACCCGGAGCGGCTGAAGGGGTTCCTGAAGGGGATGACGGGGGTCAGCCACGGCGCGAATATGGCGATTGCGAAGAAGGCTCCGTGGGCGAAGTACAAGACGTTTGTGGATGTGGGTGCGGCGCAAGGTGATTTGGCGGTGCAGATTGCGCTGGCGAATCCTCATTTGACGGGGATTGGGTTTGATTTGCCGCCGGTGGGTCCGATCTTTGATGAGTATGCAGAGGTCAATGGAGTGAGTGACCGGGTAAGTTTTCAGCCGGGGGATTTTTTCACGGAGGCGCTGCCGGACGGCGTTGATGTGATCACGATGGGACACATTCTGCATGATTGGGATGTGAACGAGAAGAAGATGCTGGTGAAGAAGGCTTATGACGCGCTGAATCCGGGGGGAGCGTTTGTGGTTTATGACGCGATCATCGATGATGAGCGGTCGAAGAACGCCTTTGGGTTGCTGATGAGCCTGAATATGCTAATCGAGACTCCCGGAGGGTTCGACTACACAGGTGCGGAGTGTATTGGATGGATGAAGGAGGCCGGGTTCCAGGATGCGTATGTGGAGCATCTGGTGGGGCCGGATTCGATGGTGGTTGGGTTTAAGTAGGGCTTTTGCTGCTCCATCTTCGCGGCACTGAAACTGTCGCGAAGATGGGTGCAGGCTATTCGACCATGTGAAAGGTTCTGCGCCAGCGGGTTTGGTCGAAGAAGTGGACGAATTCGTGAAGCGCGAAGCTGGCTTGCTCCGAGGGGCTCGTCTTGTATTGCTGGTCTTCCGGGGTCTCGAAGGACCAATAGACGAGGAGGGGACGTCCGATGAGGTTGCTGCGCGGGACTAAGCCCCAGTAGCGGCCATCGAGACTGTTGGTGCGGTTGTCGCCCATGACGAAATAACTGCCGGGAGGGACGACGAGATCTTCGTCCTGGATGTGGGTGGGGAGGTCAAGGGACCACTCGGCGGTGACGTTGGATCCGCGGGCGGGTGGGATGGAAGGGAAGTCGTCGCGGTAGGGGTCGTAGTTGGCGTAGGTTGGCTTGGCTGCGTAGGGTTCGTTCTGGGCTACTCCGTTGAGATAGACGATGCCGTGGCGGAGGTGGATGCGGTCGCCGGGGATCCCGATGACCCGCTTGACCAGGATGTTTTCGCCGTTTGCGTCTTCGACGGGTTTGTAGAAGACGACCGGCTCTCCGCGACGAAGCTCACGGTAGGGCATGAAATGGGCCAATGAATCGGGAGGCGCAAGGGTTGCTCGCTCGACGAGGACATGATCGCCGACGAGCAGAGTGCTCGCCATGGAAGCAGAGGGAATGGCGAAGTTTTGAAAGACGAAGGTAAGGATGAAAAGACCGACAGCGAAAGTGCCGCAGAGCGAAGCGAATCCTTGAAGGCTGCTTTCGTTGGTGTCCTTTTGTTCTTCGGTGCTTCCTGGCATGAGTATGACCTCTGTGCGGTTAGACGGAAGTGTTGAGGATAGCGCGTTGGGCGGTGAGGAGTTCGTGAATTCCTTTTTCGGCGTAGTCGAGCATGTCGCTTAGCTGCCTGCGGGAGTAGGAGTCTTTCTCGGCGGTGGCCTGCGTTTCGACGAGGCCTCCGTTGGCAAGCATGACTACGTTCATGTCGACTGTGGCGCGGGAGTCTTCTTCGTAGGCGAGGTCGAGGAGGATGTTGCCGTCGACGATGCCTACGGAGGTGGCGGCGACCATCTGGCGCAGGGGTGAGGTCTTGAGGGTGCCGGCGGCTACTAGCTTGTTGATGGCCAGGGCGAGGGCGACGCAGGCTCCGGTGATAGCGGCGGTGCGTGTTCCTCCGTCGGCCTGGAGGACGTCGCAATCGAGGATGATGGTGCGCTCGCCGAGGGCCTTCATGTCGACGACGGAGCGGAGACTGCGGCCGATGAGGCGCTGGATCTCGTGGGTGCGGCCGCCTACTTTGCCGCGCTCGGATTCGCGAGGGGTGCGGGTGAGAGTGGCTCGGGGGAGCATGCCGTATTCGGCGGTGACCCAGCCGCGGCCGGAGTTGCGGAGCCAGCCGGGGACACCCTGCTCGACGGTGGCGTTGCAGAGGACACGGGTGTTCCCGGACTCGATGAGGACGGAGCCTTCGGCGGTGGCGACGAAGTTGGGAGTGATGCGGGTGGGGCGGAGGGCGTCGGCGGGACGGTGGTCTGGACGGAAGAGCGGCGAGGCTGGCGCGGACATCCGGTGATTATAGCTTTTGGCTGGGGATTTTCAGGTGTTGGATTGCTTTGTGGATGGTTCACATTGGATCGTGGGGCTTGTTCTGAAATGGGATTGATTCCGTTTTGGGAAAAGATGATTTGGGGATTTTGCTGGAGTTTATTGGGACAGCGTGGCGGGGCAGTTTCAATTTGGGAATTGTGGCTTGCAGGATTGAGCTATTGTGTTGACAGCGAATGGGGGCCAAACTCATATTGATCATACACTTAGTGAAAATGTCCCAGTTTGGCACTTGGATTGATTACATAAGTGCATCCGCGCAACAGCAGAGCAAGCGGAGTGGAGTTACGAATCGATGCAGGCAACGCAGAGCAGTACAGCAGTTGTGGGTGTTCGGGAAGTTCGGGATGCTCAGGGAACATGGGATCAGGATGGCGGGGCACTTGGACAGGTGAGCCGCGGGCTGCAACTCGGCTGGGGTGTGTCACCGAAGGAGTGCAGCCATGAATAGTGTCCTGGTGGGGACGGATACGAGTGAGATGAAGCAGAGGGAGACGACTCGTGCTGGAGCGCGGGATGTCGCGCCTTCGGGGGTGTTGGTGGGCGTGTCGCCGCTTGGGGTCGATGGCGAGCCGCGAGTAGTTTCGACGGAGGGAACACCTTCGCTGCATGTGCTAGTCGTGGACGATGACGCGGCGGTGCGGAAGGCTTGCTGTGTCATCGCTGCTGGCAAGGGCTTTGCGGTGGGTGAGGCAGGGAGTGTCGCGCAGGCGAAGGCGATCCTGAAGCATAGGAAGATCGATCTGCTGCTGCTGGATCTGAAACTGCCGGATGGTGGCGGGCTGGCGCTGCTGGAGCAGGTGAAGGCGCTCTATCCCGATACGGCTGTGGTGGTGATGACGGCGTTTGCAACGGTGGCGTCGGCTGTGGAGGCGATGCGGATCGGCGCGGGTGACTACCTGACGAAGCCGTTTGCGCTTGAGGAGCTAATGACGGTGCTGGATCGTGCGGCGCAGCGGCGGCACTTCGATTTGGAGAGCAGGTTGCTGCGGGAGAAGCTGCGAACTCAGCAAGGCGCGGGTGGACTTGTGGGGCAGTCGCCGGAGATGGAGAAGCTGTACAGGATTCTGTCGAAGGTGGCGTTTTCGACGCATCCGGTGCTGATTCTGGGGGAGAGCGGCACGGGCAAGGAGTTGGTGGCGCGGTCGATCCACTTCAATGGGCCGAATGCTACCAAGCCGTTTGTGCCGGTGGATTGCGGGTCGCTGGTGCCGACGTTGATAGAGAGTGAACTGTTCGGGCATGTGAAGGGAGCCTTCACGGGGGCTGATCGCGCGAAGGAGGGGTTACTGGCGACGGCTGAGGGCGGCACGGTGTTTCTGGATGAGATTGGCGAGTTGCCGCTGGATCTGCAGGCGAAGCTGCTGCGGGCATTGCAGGAGAAAGAGGTGCGTCCGGTAGGGTCGACGCAGGCGAGGCCGATCTCGGCGCGGGTGTTGGCGGCGACGAATCGGGATCTGACGGCGATGGTGGAGCAGGGGCGGTTTCGTCGGGACCTCTACTTTAGATTGAATGTGGTGAATCTGCGGATTCCCCCGCTGCGGGATCGGCGGAGCGATATTCCTCTGCTGGCGATGCATTTTCTGGAGCAGATGAAGAAGGAGTCGGGGATGGCGTATGAGTTCTCGGATGACACGCTGCGGGTGATGGCGGAGTATGACTGGCCAGGCAATGTGCGCGAGCTGGAGAATGCGATTGAGAGGGCATGTGCACTGTCGTCAGGGCCGGTGCTGCATATGGGCGATCTGCCGACGCAGTTGCAGGACTTTCGCATGCAGCGGGTGCCGACGGGTTATGGCTCGGAGACCGATGCTGTTGCACAGGTGGAGGGGAACGGTGTTGGGATGGGCGATGGCGGGATCGTCTCGATTGCGGAGATGGAGAAGCATGCAATTCTGGGGACGATTCGACAGCTCAAGGGCGATAAATTGATGGCCGCGCGGCTGCTGGGGATCGGAAAGACGACGCTCTACCGTAAGCTGAAGGAGTATGGGATTACGGATGGTCTGGGTGACTAGGCCGGCGCTCATAGATGACGGTTGGAGGTAGCGCGGGGTGAGTGAGAGATTCGGACGGGATGAGGCTCTGGCCTTGTTGCAGGAGTGGACGAAGGGTGAGTCGCTGCGGAAGCATGGGATGGCAGTTTCGGTTTGCGCAGAGGCCTATGGGCGGATGGAGGCTGCGCGGCTTGGACTAGCGGGCGCAGAGGCTGAGGCGTTTGTCGAGCCGTATGCCTGTGCGGGGCTGTTGCATGATATGGATTATGAACGGCATCCCTCGCTGGAGGAGCATCCGTTTGTTGGGGTGACTCATCTGCGCGAACTTGGATGGCCGGAGACGGTGTTACAGGCGATTCTGGCGCATGCGGATTACTCGGGTGTTGCGCGGGCGTCGCATCTGGAGAAGGCTCTGTTTGCCTGTGATGAGCTGGCGGGATTTTTGACAGCTTGTGCGCTGGTGAAGCCATCGAAGTCTATCAATGACGTTGAGGTTGCCGGAGTAAAAAAGAAGATGAAGGACAAGGCTTTTGCCCGGGCGGTGAAGCGCGAGGATATTACCGGGGGTGCGGAGTTGCTTGGGGTTCCGCTGGAGGAGCATCTGGGGAATTGTTTGAAGGCTATGCAGGAGCGGGCGGGGGAGTTGGGTTTGGCGGGGAGTTCTACCTGAAGCCTCCACTTAGATAAACGACAATCAGAATAATCAAGGCAAAGGCAACTGGGATGCCGAATACCAGTAGCTTATTTACATCGGAGCCACGTACCTCTGGATAATAGCTTTGCTTGGGATTGGCGGGGTTATATCTGATTTGAATCGAATCGTTGGGCTTCAAGCATGACTCGGTGGTGGAATCATAATCAGAGAATTTTCCTGTATAGATTTCTTCACCGACACGGTAGGTATAAATAACGTCGTAGTGACCAGAATTACCCCTTGTAGGCTCGGTCAGATCCACGGTGTAAATATTTGCCGTTGTCAGCCGCCAATCAGCCTTTCTTGAAATCATTGCTTTTCAATCTCCGCTATGTTTGATCTGCAAATTTGATTATGTGCAAAGGCTGCGTTTGTCTCCTCGATGCTACCGGGCAAATTCACAGGGCGGGTGGCGTCTTCGATGACGATGGTTTCGAAGCCCACGTGTTTGCCGTCGATGGCGGAGTAGCGGACGCAGAAGTCGTAGGCGAGGCCGCAGAGGAAGAGGCGCTTGAGACCGCGCTCGCGGAGGTAACCGGCGAGGCCGGTGGGGGTGGTGTGGTCGTTTTCGAGGAAGGCGGAGTAGCTGTCGATGTGCCGGCGGAAGCCTTTGCGGAGGATGAGTTCGGCGTGGGGGATCGAGAGGCCGGGATGGAAGGCTGCGCCGTCGGTGTGCTGGAGGGAGTGATCGGGCCAAAGGGTTTGCGGGCCGTAGGGGGCTTCGATGGTTTCGTAGGGTTGTTTGGTATGGGTGCTGGCGAAGGAGATGTGGGCGGTGGGGTGCCAGTCCTGGGTGAGGACGACGTGGTCGAATTTTTGGGCGAGGGTGTTGATGATGGGGACGACGGCGTCCCCGTCGGTGACGGGTAAGGCTCCGCCGGGCATGAAATCGTTTTGGACGTCGATGACGAGGAGGGCGTCTGTGGGCTGGAGTATGTGCATCGTTGCTTCGATGGTATTGCATCGGGGAGGAGCGCGGTCGTTTTGCGAGATACGCAACCTTCGTGCGATCAGGCGCGCTCAGGGTAGGGTGCCCGGCATTTATGGTGAAGGCTGCTTCGTGCCCGGGTTGGTGTTGCTTTGGATGGTGCCGACCTTGATGTCGGGCGGCTTGCAGGCGTTGTCGATGCAGAAGCCGGTGATCCAGACTTCGCCTTCGCCGAACATGGCTCCCTGATAGTTGACGAAGAGGTCTTCGTACTTTTGATTTTGAATGACGGCCACGATGTCGGGAGTGATGATGTGGTCGTAGTTTTTGACGAAGGCTTTTGCGTTATTCAGGTAGGTGGGCTTGCCGTGGAGCTTGACTCGAATGGGGTAGTGCACGAGGGCGGCTACGGCGACGGCATCGTGTTTGGCCACGGCTTGCTGGAGGTCGGTGACGAGCTGACGGACTTTGGTGTGGTCTCCGAGTAGGGTGTCGATGGATTGGTCTACGTTTTTGGGGTCGGCAGGAGTATTTTGCGCGAGGGCGGGAGAAACGAGAACGGAGATCAGGACGATAAGGCTTGCTAGTTGGGTTCGGATTTTCATTTCCGTCTCCACTGAAAACCTAGATTATTCCTTTCAAGGATAGGCTACAAAGTGCCTGTGTGGGGAGGTGTGTCGAGCGTCGAACGCGATCTGTGACTAAGATGCTATGCTGACGGGTTTTTGGGGGATGATGGGATGGCGGAGGGTTTGACGTTGGACAACGCGTTGGGGTCGAAGGTGGATGTGAAGGCTGCCCGGTTTGCAGCGAACAGGGCGGCATTGGTGGCGTTGTTGGGTGGAATGCGAGAGCAGGAGGCGGTGATTCGCGCGGGTGGCGGGGCGAAGGCGGCGGAGGCGCAGCATGCCAAGGGGCGGCTAACGGTTCGGGAGCGGTTGAAGCTGTTGTTGGATGAGGGCACGGAGCTGACGGAGTTGGGGCTTTGGGCTGCGTATGGGATGTATGAGGAGTATGGCGGGGCTCCGGCGGCAGGGGTAGTGACCGGGCTGGGCAGGGTGAGCGGACGGCTATGCATGATCATCGCGAATGACGCGACGGTGAAGGCGGGTGCGTTCTTTCCGATGACGGCGAAGAAGGTGCTGCGGGCGCAGACGATTGCGCTGGAGAATCGGATTCCTACGCTGTATCTGGTGGATTCGGCGGGGGTGTTTTTGCCGCTGCAGGAGGATGTGTTTCCGGATACGGATGATTTTGGGAGGGTGTTTCGGAATAACGCGGTGATGAGCTCGCTGGGGATTCCGCAGATTACGGCGATTATGGGGATGTGTGTGGCCGGGGGGGCGTATCTGCCGGTGATGACGGATACGGTGCTGATGACGGAGGGCTCGGGGTTGTTTCTGGCGGGGCCTTCGCTGGTGCAGGCCGCCATCGGGCAGAAGACGGATCCCGAGGAACTGGGCGGCGCGGCGATGCATGCGGAGATTTCGGGCACTGTGGATTTCAAAGAGCCGGATGATCACCATTGCATTG
>Ga0209060_10002407_pt1 | contig 17495 bp, 16 predicted proteins | sample Coa_R1_8_FD_187155 | JGI IMG/M metagenome (GOLD analysis project Ga0209060, IMG submission 187155) | Surface soil microbial communities from Centralia Pennsylvania, which are recovering from an underground coalmine fire - Coalmine... | ecosystem: Environmental > Terrestrial > Soil >...
AGATTTAGCAGGAATAAAGAAACTCGCAAACGAAAGAGCGAAAAAAGCAAATCTTCATAATAAGAAATTGCGCGATTGCCGATATCATTATAATGATGAAGCAACAGGAAAAGATAAAGAGGCTATTCTTGAACGACAGAAAGAAAGCACGATTTTTATTACCGAAGGTGATTCTGCAAGTGGTTCTATTACCAAAGCAAGAAACGTTGAAACGCAGGCTGTGTTTAGCTTACGGGGAAAACCGCTAAACTGTTTCGGTCTCACAAAAAAAGTGGTGTATGAAAATGAAGAGTTCAATTTGCTGCAGCACGCATTGAATATTGAAGATGGATTGGAAGGCTTGCGGTATAATAATGTAGTGTTCGCTACAGATGCCGATGTGGATGGTATGCATATCCGATTATTGCTGATGACTTTCTTTCTGCAATTTTTTCCTGACCTCGTTAAGAACGGACATGTATATATTTTAGAAACACCTTTGTTCCGTGTTCGCAATAAGCAAAAGACAATTTATTGCTATGATGAAACGGAAAAACAAGCTGCTGTGAAAGAATTAGGTAGCAAGCCGGAAATCACTCGGTTCAAGGGTTTGGGAGAAATTTCTCCGGATGAGTTTGCTCGTTTCATCGGACCGGACATGCGCAAAGAACCCGTGATGGTGATGCCCGAAACTCATATCCAACAGATATTGGAATATTATATGGGCAAGAACACGCAGGAAAGACAGGAATTTATTATTGGAAATTTGAAAGTGGAGATTGATTTGGCAGAAGAGGAAGTTGCAAAAAATTAAGAATTAATAATTAGTAATTAATAATTCTGTGAAACAGAACAACCTTATTCTTGACAAAACATTTTTGTTTGCATTAAGAATTATTAAATTATTCGCTCATCTAAAGTCAAAGAGAGTTGAGCGGGAATTATCAGTTCAAATTTTAAAAAGCGGGACTTCAGTTGGAGCAAATACAGAAGAGGCCATTGGAGCTTCTTCAAAAAGGGATTTCATTCATAAATTAGAAATCGCATACAGAGAAGCAAGAGAAACGAGATATTGGTTAAGGCTTTTAAAAGAAAGCAAATTGCTGGAAGAAAAATTAGCTGCATCATTCATTCAAGAATGTGAGGAAATTATGAAAATCCTGACGGCAATATTAAGGTCTTCGAAATCCTGAAGCATTATTAATTCATAATTACTAATTATTAATTTAAACAATGATACATATTGTCTTTAACGAAGCTGACATAGAAGCCCTAAGAAAAAGTTTTGAATTAGACGAAACATTGAAAGGCGAAATCATTCAGATAAAAGATGATTTTGCAGTCGGTCCTTTGAAAGATATTTTTTCAGAAGAAGGCTGGGAAAGTCGCAAACAATGGTGGAGAGAAGTTTTATCCGGCGGTGATTATAATGGAATTGTTGATGATGGCTCTGTGCCTGATGATAGAAAAACTGTTGCGGAATTAATAGAGAAGCTTCAGAATGATGAGAAAGAATCAATCTGGATTTGGGCTGCGCAAAATAAACATGATGTAAGCGGATATTATTGGCTGATGAGCCAGTTCAAAGACTTTCAGGGAAGGATTTTTATTTTATATCTAAACAACCTTCCTTTCATCAATGAGAAAGGAAATATTTTTTATCCGACCTGGCTACACACCATTCCGGCAAAAGAATTTGTGAAAGCAAAAAAATTAGCCAGACCAATCACTTTAAGCGAGTTTGAAGTTGACCCCGATGAATGGACAAAATTATGCAACGAAGAAAAAGGTGTTCGCTTGCTTGAAGGCGGAAAGAAATTGGTGCAGCGCGATTACGATTTTTATGATGCTGAGCTAAAAAAATTCATCACCTCAAATTGGCAAACAGCTCATAAAATCATCAGCACATTTCTTCACAAAGCCGTGAATACTACCGGGGATGCCTATCTGCTTTGGAGATTAAAGATTATTCTTTCATCAGGTGAATTTGATGTTCAGGGCGAACAGAAAAAGATGAAAGATTTTGAAGTCAAGCAGAAAGCTGCACAGCCGGAAACAGAGGCTTCACCTGCATAATATTTTTGTATGCAAAAAATTGCCTGTTGCATATTCATTCTCTTTTCATTTATACAAGCCACCGGGCAAACGACTGCACAGGAAATTGACGAATTATTAAAAGCTTATTCAAATCAAAATTCTTTCAACGGCTCAGCATTGATAGCACAAAAAGGAACAATATTATTAGAGAAAGGTTATGGATATAGGAATGCATTAATAAATACTTTGAATGATTCGAATACTATTTTTCAGATTGCATCGCTTACCAAACAATTCACTTCTGCTTTGATTTTGCAATTGCAGGAACAAGGAATGCTTTTAGTTCATAATAAGCTATCAAAATACATTCCTGATTATCCGAATGGCGACAGTATTACTATTGAAAATCTATTAACACATACTTCAGGCATTCATAATTTCAATGATGAGGCATTCATGAAAAATAATGCTACCAAACCGATGAAGCTGGAAAGTATTATTGCATTGTTTAAAAACGCGCCGCCGGATTTCAAATCAGGAACAAATTATAATTACAGCAATTCAAATTATATTTTATTGGGTTTTATTATTGAAAAAATAACCGGCAAATCTTATTATCAAAATATTTGGGAAAGAATTTTACAACCTTTGCAAATGAACCATTCCGGTTTTGATTTTGCCTCTTTAAAAAGTACAGATAAAGCAACTGGTTATTCGAAACTGAATGCCAAAAATAAAAAGCCGGCGCAAATTTTAGATTCTTCTATATTATATGCCGCTGGTGGAATGTATTCGACTGTTCGCGATTTATATAAATGGGATAAGGCTTTATATACTGACAAAATAATTCATAATTCATCGCGACAAAAAGCTTTCACCTCATTCAAAAATAATTACGGTTATGGATGGCTGATAGATTCGGCATATAATAAAAAAGCAGTGTTGCATGAAGGCGCAACACCGGGTTTCACTTCTTTTATCGGTCGCATACTTGATGATAGCACTTGCATTATTTTGCTTGATAATAAGCAGTCAACCGGCTTATTAAAAATCGCTGAGGATGTTAATGCGATTTTAAATCATCAACCTTACGATTTCCCAAAACCAAGAACGGAAATTGAAGTTGATTCGGCTATATTAAAAGAATATACTGGAGATTATCAGTTAAGCCCTGAATTAATCCTGACCATTGCATTAGAAGACGGGCAATTGACAGCATCAGCGAAAAGTCAGGGCAAGGCTGAACTGTTTGCTGAAAAAGAAAATTTCTTTTTTGTGAAGATGACAGATGTTCAGATTGAGTTCACAAAAAACGCGTTAGGCAAAGTGACCAAACTGATTTTTTATCAAAATGGTCAGCAATTGCAGGCATTGAAAATAAAATAACCAATGAAAAATATTCTGAAGCTCGAAGAACTCGCGATGTTTTTGTTCAGCATCTATCTTTTCAGTCAACTTCATTTTGCATGGTGGTGGTATCTTGCATTAATTTTGCTGCCAGACATTAGCATGATTGGGTATTTAGTAAATAATAAAATCGGTGCAGCTTGTTATAATATTGCCCATCATAAAGGGATTGCACTTGTTATTTATGTAGGCGGTTTTTATGTGCACAATGAAACCATTCAACTGATTGGGGTTATTTTATTCGGGCATTCATCAATGGACAGAACAATGGGTTATGGATTGAAATATAATGAAGGATTTAAGTTCACTCATCTCGGAGAAATCGGCAATAAATAAAATGAAAATAAAATCGATTCATCATATTGCAATTATCACCGACGATTATGAGAAGAGCAAAAAATTTTATACAGAAGTTTTAGGATTTGAAATCGTAAGAGAGGTTTATCGCAATGAAAGAGATTCATATAAATTAGATTTATCGGTGAATGGGAAATATCAGATTGAATTATTTTCATTTCCGCACCCGCGTGAACGAGGCTCGCATCCTGAATCAAAAGGATTAAGACACTTGGCATTTGCAGTAGATAATATTGAAGAGCAGGTAAAAGAATTAAAATCAAAAGGTGTAGAAGTGGAAGACATCAGAATTGATGAATACACGAATAAAAAATTTACATTTTTCAGCGACCCGAACGGACAACCGTTGGAATTGTATGAAGAGTGAGTTGTGAATGGTGAGTAGTGAGTGAGGGTTCGTTATTCACCACTGACAACTCACCACTCACAAAAAAAGATATTATAATCAGACACTAAAAAGTTATGGCAAAAAGTAAAAATATAGCAGAAGATTTTCACCTGAATGAATCAGGAATAACCGGTCAATACAAAACATGGTTCCTGGATTATGCATCTTATGTAATCCTTGAACGTGCAGTGCCTGCAGTTGAAGATGGGTTGAAACCCGTACAGCGCCGCATTTTGCACGCCATGAAAGAAATGGATGACGGCAGATTCAACAAAGTCGCAAACATTATTGGTCAGTCGATGCAATATCATCCGCACGGAGATGCAAGCATCGGCGACGCGTTGGTGAACATGGGACAAAAAGATTTATTAGTTGAAACGCAGGGAAACTGGGGCGATGTGAGAACCGGTGATGAAGCTGCAGCATCGCGATATATTGAAGCAAGATTATCAAAATTCGCATTGGAGGTTGCATTCAATGCAAAAACAACAGAATGGCAATTAAGTTATGATGGAAGAAAAAATGAGCCTGTTGTATTGCCAATGAAATTTCCTTTGTTGCTTGCACAAGGCGCAGAAGGAATTGCGGTTGGTCTTGCTACAAAAATTCTTCCACATAATTTTTGCGAACTGTGCGAAGCATCGATTAAACATCTCCGTGGAAGAAAATTTGAACTGTATCCGGATTTTCAGACAGGCGGCATGATTGACATCACGAACTATAACGATAGCAAGCGTGGAGGCAAAGTGAGGGTGCGTGTGCATATCGAAGAAGTCGATAAAAAAACGTTGCTCATCAAAGATGTTCCTTATGGAGTGACGACATCGCAGTTGATAGATTCCATCATCAAAGCAAATGACCAGGGAAAAATTAAAATCAAAAAAGTAACCGATAATACAGCTGCCGAAGTGGAAATTCAGATTGACCTTGCTCCGGGAATTTCTCCTGATATTACGATTGATGCATTGTATGCTTTCACAGATTGCGAGACAAGCATTTCTCCCAACGCATGCGTGATTGTTGAACAGAAACCACAGTTCCTCAGCGCAAATGAGTTACTAAAAATTTCAGTCGAGAATACCAAAGAGCTATTAAAGAAAGAGCTTGAAATAAAATTAGCCGAGCTACAGGACAAATGGCATTATACTTCTTTGGAGAAAATATTCTTCGAAGAAAAAATATATAAAGAACTCGAGAAGAAACATGAAACATGGGATAAAGTGCTGGATGCAATTGCCAAAGCATTTGTTCCTTTCACTAAACAATTGAAAAGAGCGATTACCAAAGAAGATATCATTAAACTAACGGAGAAGCCTGTACGCAGAATTTATAAATTAGATATTGAAGAACTGAATGCACAGATAAAAGCTTTGGATGCGGATATCAAGCAGGTGAAACATGATTTGAATAACCTCGTTGATTTCTCTGTTGCTTATTATGAAAACCTATTGAAGAAATATGGCAAAGGTCGTGAGCGCAAAACTGAAATAAAATTATTTGATACCATTCAGGCAAAACAAGTTGCAATTGCGAATACCAAATTATATGTGAACCGTGCCGATGGATTTATCGGAACCGGATTAAAGAAAGATGAATTCGTAGTGGATTGTTCTGATTTGGATGATATCATCGCTTTCACGAAAGCCGGAAAAATGAAAGTGGTGAAAGTGGCCGACAAAACTTTTATCGGCAAAGACATTATTCACATCGCGATATTTCAGAAAAACGATGAGCGCACTACTTACAATATGATTTATGCAGATGGAAAAAGCGGAATCAGTTTTGCCAAACGTTTTAATGTAACCGGCATCACACGCGACAAAGAATATGATTTGACGAAGAATGAGGAAAAGTCTAAAGTGCATTATTTTTCGGTTAACCCTAACGGTGAGGCGGAAATAGTGAAAATAATTCTGAGCCCGAATTGCACTGCACGTATCAAAGAATTCGAATTTCATTTTGACACGCTCGAGATAAAAGGTCGGAGTAGCATGGGAAATCAGGTGACGAAATATCCTATCAAAACAGTGAAGTTCAAAGAAGCAGGCAAAGCAACATTGAGCGGGCGCAAACTCTGGTTCGACGATACTTTCGGAAGATTGAACGCAGAAGAAAAAGGTGAATTCCTCGGCAGTTTTGAAAGCGATGAAAGAATTTTGGTGATTTATGATGATGGCAACTATGAAATCACCGACACAGAATTGACACAGCGTTTTGAAAGCAAAAAAATAAAACTGATAGAAAAATTCAATCCTGAAAAAATTATTACTGCGGTTTATTTAGATAAAGAAAAACTGCAATACAATATCAAGCGGTTTAAAATTGAGACAACAACATTGCATAATAAATTTCTCTTCATCAAAGAAGGCGATGGAAATGAATTGAGAGAAGTAACGACCGATGATGAACCGATTTTAATTGTCCAAAGCGGTCGCGGTTCACAGGTGCGCAAAGCAAAATTCAAAATAGTGAAAGTGGCTGAGATAATGGGATGGAAAGCTGTCGGCAGCAAGCTCGTTGATTACACCAAGAGCATCGAAATGGAATGGGAAAAGAAAAAGGGAGATGATAGGCAGGGAGAATTGTTTGAGTAGCGGGTTTTCAGAGGTGACTTCTTTTAGAAAGGTCTCACATTTAAGGGCATTTGAATAGTAAAGTCTTTAGCTGTCTATTTTCTTTGTGTTTGCTAATAACCACGAAACTATCTCGTTAAATTTAGTAATGCCTGACGCAACATTAATAATAAATTCGTACCTATTGTCACCAGAAGCTGTAATGTCAATATTATTATGTAATAGGAAAAGCCTGAGCAAGAAATATCCGATTCGTTTATTACCGTCTATAAAAGGATGATTTATTAGCAAGCTTTCTACTAAGGCAGCAGCCTTTTCGATTGGAGATTGATATAAACTAGCATTGTCAACGTTTGAAATGGTCTTGCTAATGCGGATTCCAGGGCAGCCTTGTCCCGAATCGCATGCGAACCGCCAAATTTATCAATAAGTAGTTTTTGCAGGCGTTCAACTTCAGTAATAGAAATCATTTTGCAAGTTTCTGGAGAAGTTCTTTGTCCTCACTTAAAATTTTTTCAATAGTCATTTTGTCGAATAAAAATGAAGGTTCATCATTATCCAATCTCTTAAGATAGCTTAATAGTTTTTCTAATGCCTCATCTGGAAGATGGTCAAGAACTTTGTTTATTTCATATTTTATTTCATCTTTCGACACTTGTAGAGATTTACTTTAAAGATAGTTATTTTTAAAGAATTATAGATTGACCCGGCGGGTTAGCGCCTTTTATGGATACACATAAAACGATGGCGGCGTATCATTATGATGAAGTTGCTGCGATTGAGGAAATGGACTGAGCCTGTTCGGAGAGATGACATCTTCTTAAAAGATGTCATCTCTCTGCGAATGTCTACACTTCCGCCAACTGCACTTCAGCGATTTTCACTTTCTCTTTTTGTTGCAATTTTATCATCCTGCTCACACGATATACCATGAAAATGCAAATGATACTTAATCCAACTATTACTAATCCTAATGTATTGTAATGTTCAAGCGGACTGAATTTATCTTTCTGATAAACAATCATGCCGCCCACTCCTGCAGCAATGCCGCCGGATATTTGTTGCAGCGATGAACTGATGCTCATGAACGCGCCACGGTCTTGCAGCTTAGGCAATGCAGATACGAGCGCAGATGAAGGAACCATGCGGCTCATGATGCCAATCATAAAAAACACATTCATCATCATCACATATCCAATCGGCACAGCCGTCATGTTTGTATAAATCAGCACCATCACCATCATCCACAAAGAGGCGATGGCAAAAACTTTGAACTTATCAATCTTATCGCTCAGCCTTCCAATCAAAGGCATAATAACGAGCGAACTGACTCCTGATACCATGAACAACATTGGCAATTGATGTTGTGTGATTTTTAAATTATTAATAGCAAACGCACTTCCCCATGGCATCATCATAAAACCGCCAAGCGACAGCATCGCTGTTGCTAAAAAACCAATGCGATAATTTCTTTTTGAAATTGTGTGCAACAAATGTGTGAGCGCTGATTTATCTGTTTGCACTTTCAGGTGCGCAGTAACAGGTTTCAATTTAACCAACACAAGCAGCCACACAATGGTCGCGAGAATCACTATCATGAGAAACGGCGATTGCCAGCCCCAACTGTTTGCAATATATAAACCGATAGGAATGCCCAACACCTGGCTTGCGCCAAATGACATTTGCATGAAGCCCATCACGCGACCACGTTTTTCAATTGGAAATAAATCTGCCACAATTGCCATAGAGATAGAGCCGATGACACCGCCAAACAATCCGGTGATGATGCGTGCTGCAATCAACATTGGATATGTGGTTGCGATGCTGCAGAAAAATGTGCCGACGATAAAGCCGATATAAAAAAATAACAGCAACTTTTTTCTGTCGAACCTGTCTGCAAAACCGGCGGTTAATAAACCGGAAATGCCTGCGCTGAATGCATAGCTCGAAACAGCAAAACCAAACTGTGATGTTTTCAGGTTCATTGACTTCATAAGCATATCACCAAGCGGTGACATTACCATGAAATCCAGTATCACGGTGAATTGAGTGAGCGCAAGCATCACGATGACGAGCACCTGATAAGAAGTAAATTTTTTTAGTTGATGGTTATTATCGTTCATTGAAAATTATTTTGGCTGAATAAAGTTGGTTTTTAAAACAGGACGATTGAATTAATGTTTTATTGTAGAATGAAATTTCAATCATTCAGTTCCTCACAATTATATCCCGCGTTATTTATTAGCTTAATGACGTAATTGATATTATTGTTGAATGATTCAATGCGTAAAATGTGGTCAACATCGCTCCTGTCAACATTCCATTTAATAATAAAATGAGAAGCATCGAGCAATGGAGCAACTGTTTTTACATCTTTTTTGAATCGGATATTTGTTTTAAAAACAAGCACAAACACTGCACTGATTTTTTGCAACGATTTGGATAAAGTTTTTTGTGTAGGCATAAATAAATATTTCAGTTAGTCAATAAATAAAAAATTAGGGTTGCAATGCTTTCAATACAAGCTCAAAAGTTTCCATCATTATTTTTTCAGAGAACACAAATTTGCGACCGCCAAAACTTTTGCCAGCCTGATGAAATTTTATGAGATTATATAACGGTGCAAAAGCAATTGACCAATATACTTCAACAGACAAATTAACGAGTTCTTTCCGCTTGATGGCATTGTGCACAAACGACTGCATGTTGATTTTAAAGTTTTCATTCATCATCCCCATGTATTTTTCATGCAGCCTGGAATAGCGGATTTGCTCGAGGAACAACAACTGGTCAGGATATTTTAAGCAATATTTTGCCCTGTTCACCCATTGCATTTTCAAGCCTTCACTAAAGCTCATAGATGGGTCAAAATTTTTAAAAGTCATTTCCATCATTTTCTCCCCGGCTTCTTTACAAAGCTGAAGAAGCAAATCTTCTTTGTCTTTGAAATAGATGTATAACGTTGCAGGTGATACGTCTGCGGCTTTAGCCAATTTTTGCATGCTAAGGCTTTCAATGCCCTGCTTTGCCACTATCTGCATGGCTTTTTCTTTAATCGCTTTTTGTTTTTGTTCGTCTCTTGCTCTCATTGAAATACAAATATAAATGAATGTTCATTCACTTAAAAATATATTTTAAATTATTTTATTAACTACAGAGATTTTTTTGTGCAAACGATTTCTTGCCAGTTGTTAAGCAATAATGATTACTTTGTTTGCCAATCAAAACTATTATCGTGTCAACAACCATTCATGCACAAAGTGCCATAGAGAAAAAGAAAGATTATAGCGGAGCGTTATTTATTATCGGAACCTTATTTTTCATTTTCGGATTTGTAACCTGGGTAAACAGTACGCTCATCCCCTATTTGCAAATTGCCTGCGAGCTCTCCACTTCCGATGCAGTATTGGTAACATTCGCATTTTATATTTCGTATGCTGTGATGGCTTTTCCTTCATCATGGGTGTTGAAAGCAACAGGATTTAAAAAAGGAATGATGCTTGGCTTGTTAGTAATGTCTGTTGGCGCATTGGTTTTTATTCCCGCAGCTAAGACGAGAAACTATGCATTATTTCTAACCGGACTATTTATTATCGGAACCGGTTTGGCATTATTGCAAACTGCATCCAATCCATATATTACTATTCTCGGGCCAATTGAAAGCGCCGCAAAGAGAATCAGCATCATGGGCATTTGCAATAAAGGCGCAGGTGCCATCGCTCCGTTGATAATGGGCGCAATCATGTTGAAAGATTCTTCTGCTTTGGTTGAAAGATTAAAGACAATGGATGCAACAAGAAAAGCTGTTGAGCTGGATGCAATGGCTTCGAGAGTGATTATCCCTTATATTATTATTGCGATAGTATTAGCTGCACTTTCTATTTTCATCTATTTTTCAAGCCTTCCCGAAGTGAAAGCTGAAGGCGAAGATGATTCAAAAACTGCTTCTTCTGCAGTTGCAAACAGAGATAGCATTTTTCAATATCCTTATTTGTGGTTCGGATTTATTTCTTTGTTTTTATATGTAGGCGTAGAAGTAATGTCGGGCGATATTATTCAGGTCTATGGAAAATCCATCGGAATCAGTCTGGATATTGCAAAACATTTTACAACTTACACGATGCTCTGCATGTTGCTCGGTTATATCATTGGTATTTTAGCAATTCCAAAATATTTATCGCAGACAACTGCTTTAAAAATTTCTGCTATCATCGGCGTGATATTTTCTCTCTGTGCTATTTTCACCAGCGGTTACACATCGGTGTTATTTATTGCATTATTAGGATTGGCAAATGCACTCGTATGGCCGGCACTTTGGCCGCTTGCTATAAACGGTTTAGGAAAGTTCACCAAACAAGGTGCTGCATTACTAATCGTAGGCATTGCCGGTGGCGCTGTGCTGCCAAAAGTTTGGGCGGCATTAGGTGCTAATGAAGATATCGGCTTGCAAAAAGCGTTTTGGATAATGGTTCCATGCTATCTCTTCATTTTATATTTCGCGATTGCGGGTCATAAGGTTGGGTTGGCGAAGAAGAGTGAAAAATAGTCTTATGCTTCTTGCTCATTAAAGTGGGATTCCCGCCTGCGCGGAAATGACGGGGAGAGCACGATTAATCACAAAATGCAAGAATCTTGTAGTTAATGAATAAGCTAATCATCATTCTTATCTAAGAAAAACTGAGAGTAAAATAAAGAACTATAATCAGAAAGAAGTGAGAAATTTACCACGAAGCTGCACGTCATTCCCGCGCATGCGGGAATCCCACCGAACAAATCAACCACTCACAACTCATCGAATAAATCCTTCCAATCAGGATTCACTTCGATAATCAGTTTTTCTTTCCATTCTCTGTTCCATTTTTTAAGAATCTTTTCTCTGGCAATTGCATCTTCAATTCTTGAATAACTTTCATAATACACCAATTTGTTGCAATTGTATTTTGCAGTGAATGATTCGGGATAAAACTTTTCTTTGTGCTCCTTTACTCGTGCATATAAATTTGAAGTAACACCGATGTATAATACAGTGTGAAAATCATTCGCCATGATGTATATACAACCGCCGTATTGCATGATAAGAATATAGATTGCTCAACAAAAAAGTGGGATTCCCGCATGCGCGGGAATGACGACAAACTTCCTGATAAAATTTGACATCATGAATTTTTGAGCTCGATATAGCAAGTTATTATACACAGTAAATTTTAAATTTACTTAGATAGTAGTACGTCATTCCGGCGTAGGCGGGAATCCAACCGCACAAATTGACGAGGCAATGACGAATCACTTCTTTCTCCTCAACCTCACCGTCGAACTTTGTGTGAGGCTGCTGCTCATATAAACTTCATAACGGTTTTTCCCATCTGAAATAATCATCAGCGCTGTGTTTGGCGGGATCGTGCCGAGGTTCTCAGCGAACATGCTGATTTCATTCATATCTGTGGTGCTGTCTAATGCAACATATAGGTTAATGGCTTTTGCAGATAAGCCCTGATGTGATAACACTAATTTATTATTCAGGAAAACAGAAATGCTGTCGCCGTCAATATCACCATTATCATAAAAAGTTACTTTCACAGAATCACTTTCAATCAGCAAATCTTTATTGTAAATATTTTTTCTCTTGGCATAAGCCTCTGTAATTTTTTTAACATCACTCGCTTCTTTCAACGGAGTGACATCAGTTGTTTTCAATGGTGGACCGTCAATCGAAATTTTTTTATTCTTTTTTATTTCTTCAAAATTGATTTCTTCTTTTTTAGATTCATTAGCACTTACCACAAAATCATCCGGCTGTGGTTTCCACACTTGTTTGCCGGCAACTGCATTTGCCAATGTTTCATTGGTGTTTTCGCTGGTATCAATGGTGTAAGTAACTCTCAAATCAGGGCAAGTGTATTTATATTTTCCATCGTGATAAAAATGCCCGTTGATTTTTTTCTGCACTGCTGAAACAAATAATGTCCCGATAAAATCTGTGTTGCACTCAATGCTGTTCACTGTTGAATTCGTTCCATAATAAATAACAGGAATGTCTTGTATCGTTATCTCTTTTGTTTTTGCATTGTATGTTCCGTGAATGAAAAAACTTTGATACACATCTTTGAAATAATAACCGAAGATGCCTTCTATTTCATCGCCTTTTTGTTTGATGATTAATTCAGTGAGATAATTGCTAAAGTTGCCAGCCATGTCAACATCTGCTTTTCCATACCACGAGCCGGTGACAGTGTTGTTATTCTGCGCATGGAGAATATGGCAGATGAAAAGAAAAAGAGGTAGCAGCAGTTTTTTCATGATGTTGAGTTAAATACAATTTCACGCAACGAGGCAACGATTGCAACGAAGCAACGGGTACAAAGAAACAAAGGAATATTTGAAATCTCATTTTTTAAGACACCCGAATAAATAAGAAAATCTTAAAATGCATCTTCACATATTTTCACGCGACGAGCGCAGAGAATGCAACGAAGCAACGGGTCATTAAATTCGCTACGTTCTTATAACTATGATTATTCAGTAAGTATAATACATTCAAAAAAAATCTTTGCGCTCGTTGCCTTCGTCGCCTCGTTGCGTGAAAAAATAAAAAAAGCCCGCTTGCGCGAGGCTTCGAGAAAACTGTGTATGTTATTCTCTTATTGCTTAGGTTCTTCGCTGCTGTCTGCTGCTGCTCCGCCTTTCTCACCTTTCTCTTCCTGTTGCAGTTTTTCTTTAATGCCTGCGAGTGCGCCAAGGTCTCCAAGCGTTGGTTTTTCAACTTTCGCCTGAATGTTCTTAACAGCTTTGCGTGCATTATCTGCTTCAGTTCTTTCCGCTTTTCTCGCAACTTCTTTTTCTTCTGTTTTCGCTTGTTCCCAAATGCGTGTGTGGGAAAGAACGATGCGTTTTTCGTTGCGGTCAAATTCAATCACCATGAACTGTGCAGTTTCATCAGCGTTCACTTGCTTGCCATCTTCTTTGAAAAGATGACGGTTAGGAGCAAAACCTTCGAGACCATAAGGCAACTGAACAAGCGCACCTTTATCATCTTTGCGCGTTACAGTTCCTTCGTGGATAGTGCCGATAGCAAATGTTTGCTCGAGCGCATTCCAAGGGTCTTCTTCCAGTTGTTTATGTCCTAATTGCAACTTGCGATTGTCTTTATCGATTCCAAGAATTATCACTTCGATATTCTGTCCGACTTTTGTGTATTCTGAAGGATGATTGAAACGTTTCAGCCAGCTTAAATCACTGATGTGAATCATGCCGCCGATGCCCGGAGCGAGCTCAACAAACACGCCGTAAGGAGTGATGTTTTTCACAAGTCCTGTATGCTTGCTATCTTTCGGGAATTTAGTTTCAATAGTGCTCCATGGGTCTTCGCTTAATTGCTTAATAGAAAGACTCATTTTGCGTGAAGCCTTATCAAGCGTCACTACTTTTGCCTGATGCTCATCACCTAATTTGAAGAATTCTTTTGCATTGATAGGTGTGTTTGCCCATGTGATTTCGCTCACGTGAACAAGACCTTCAACACCCGGCATCACTTCGAGGAATGCGCCGTAATCTTCAATGTTCACCACTTTGCCTTTCACGATTGCACCTTCCTTGATTGTTTCAGGAAGCACATCCCAAGGATGCGGCGTCAATTGTTTCAAGCCAAGGCTGATGCGTTTTTTGCCATCATCAAAATCAAGCACAACCACCTGCAATTTCTGGTCAAGCTTCAGCACTTCGCTTGGGTGAGAAATTCTTCCCCAGCTAATGTCAGTGATGTATAATAAACCGTCGAGACCACCGAGGTCCATGAACGCACCGAAGTCGGTGATGTTCTTGATAGTTCCTTCAAGCACCTGCCCTTTCTCGAGCTTGCTCATAATCTCTGCACGCTGTGCTTCGATATCGCTTTCAATAAGTGCTTTGTGAGATACTACCGCGTTCTTGATAGTTTCGTTGATTTTTACAACTTTGAACTCCATCGTTTTATTAACGAACTGGTCGTAGTCAGTAACAGGCTTCACATCGATTTGTGAACCAGGAAGGAAAGTTTCCATGCCGAACACATCCACGATAAGACCGCCTTTAGTTTTGCTGGTAACAGTTCCAGTGACCACTTCGCCTGTTTTGTGAACTTCCACAATGCGCTCCCATGCACGTGTGATGCGTGCCTGTTTGCGGCTCAGGTGAAGGTGACCTTCTCTGTCTTCTTTTTCAACCACCATCACTTCCACTTCATCGCCCACTTTTAAATTTGGTGTGTCGCGGAATTCATTCAGTGAAACAAGGCCATCGCTTTTGAAACCGATGTTGATGACAACATCTGTTTTAGTGAGCGCCACAATCAATCCCTTCACCATTTCATTGTCGGTGATGGAAACGAAAGTGTTGTCGTACACGTTGTCGTACTTTTCCTTTTCTTCCTTCGTGTAAGGAGTAACATTGCGCTTGTCGATGCTCCAGTCAAAATCGTCGTGCGCAGTAACGATTCTTTCTTCAACCGGAGGAACAGCCACAACCGGAACAACCTGAGGTTCCGCTGCCGCAGCAACAGGTGCATTTGTTGTCGCTGTAACCTCTGCACTTGCAGTCGGTTCCTGTCCTTCAGCGTTTGAGTTAACAATATTGTTTTCTGACATAGTAAAACCCGTTGATTTTTTAAACGGGCTGCAAAGATAATAAAATACGGGGATTTTTAGGCGTTTTTTAGAGATAAGTTTCCAGTTTTTAGTCTATAGTTTCCAGTTCTTTGGATGCATCAGCGATTATCATTTCGTGCTGCGATTTCGAATGGAGAACTCGAAACTGAAAACTATAAACTGGAAACTACTTTGGTTGCCAGCTTTGAGCCTTGATTGAACATCGTTGCGACGCTCCGTTCATCGATTGTAGTACTATTCGGCTCCTCTTCTATAGCAAGCCACTGGCTAAGGCAAAGAAGTTAAGTAAATTTGAAATTAAAAATAAGGTATCGAACTTACTAACTAATGAGAAAGTATCAACGAGCAATAGTTTTCACAAAAGTGCCTTTAGGAGGTTATTATCGATATAAAGACATGTTCCAAATCTTTCCGGCTGATTTTAAAGACATGCCACAAAATCCATATCAAAAGCATTATCCCAATATTTTAGAATATTGGTTTACAGATGATGAAAAAATAATAAGAGAATCAGAGTATGAAAATTTAAACGAATTATTTACTTCAACTGCAACTATTGTTACCAAAGAAGACAGGATTATATCTCTTTTAAATTCGTTCACTAACAATATTTTTTTCAAATATAATTATGAAGGTATATGGGCTATTCCGGTATTATTTGATGTAAACACAAATGTTATATCGGAAGAAATAAATTCATTAACTCCAAAATGGAGTATTAAAACCTTCCATTTCCCTACTCTCTCAAATCAGCTACAAATAACAAAATTTACCAACCTCTCCTATAGCGAGATAAAGAAGATTGCTCATCTTGAATTTTATACTCGTTTTCCTAACCTAGATAATGATAACGAACGTTCAATAGTATTTCCAGAGACTTTCGATTCGATTTTGGACTCTTATTTTTCTATAGAAAAAGAATTGCAAACTATTATTGACTCTGCTATTGGATATAACATGGCTGCTATCGAGCTTTGGGGACATAAAAAAACTATAGGGTTATTAGCTTCATTTACAGCAGTTGAAACAATGGTGAACTTAGAATACCGACAACAAAAAATAGAAAAATGTGAGAATTGTGGACAGTTGAAATTCAGTGTTGCCAAAAAATTTAGAGAATACTTATTGAAATATATTGGTAGTTCGAATGAAAATAAAAAGAAATTTAATTCCTATTATAACCTTCGCTCAAAAATTGTACACACTGGAGCAAGATTAAAAGCTGAAATTTTATTTTCAGAAGTTTCAAAAAAAGAATTAGAAACCGAATACATAACAAGAGTTGAGATATTACAAATTGGTAAACTTTCAATTGCAAATTGGTTACTCTTAAATACAAAACAAACTAATTTTTTATAGCGAGAACGAAGCCATCTGCTTTCAAATTAATACAACCCAAAAATCGCAAGACCAGATTCCCGCCTACGCGGGAATGACGGCGAGAGCATGAGAAATTTTAAACTTCAGGAATTTTGAAATTACTTCGAGAGTTGCCGTCATACCTGCGCATGCAGGTATCTGGATTTGCAGAGAAAGATTTTTGCAAACATTAATCAAAACAAAGCTTTCATCAACCCGCACTCCACAGCGCGTAACGAAGCCATCTGCCATTCAAATTAATATGATGAAATCGCAAGAGCAGATTCCCGCCTACGCGGGAATGACGGCGAGTGCACACGAAATTTCAAACTGCAAGAATTTTGAAATTACTTAGAGGTCAACAGACCTGTCAGGTTTTTAAAACCTGACAGGTCTGAGCAGCGATTACTAAATTTATTTTGCACCCCACAGCGAGTAACGAAGCCATCTGCTTTTCAAATTAATACAATCCAAAAATCACAAGAACGGATTCCCGCCTACGCGGGAATGACGGCGAGAACGTGCGAAATTTTAAATTGCAAGAACTTTGAAACTACTTAGAGAGTTACCGTCATACCTGCGCATGCAGGTATCTGGATTTGCGGAGAAAGATTTTTGCAAACATTAATCAAAACAAAGCTTTCATCAACCCGCACTCCGTGGTGAGTAACGAAACCATCTGCTTTTCAAATTAATACAACCCAAAAACCGCAAAAGCAGATTCTCACCTACGCGGGAATGACGGAGAGTGCAAAC
>Ga0209060_10002410_pt1 | contig 17465 bp, 17 predicted proteins | sample Coa_R1_8_FD_187155 | JGI IMG/M metagenome (GOLD analysis project Ga0209060, IMG submission 187155) | Surface soil microbial communities from Centralia Pennsylvania, which are recovering from an underground coalmine fire - Coalmine... | ecosystem: Environmental > Terrestrial > Soil >...
AGACAGAATATCCAGCTGCAAAACTATCCGCGCGAGGCCCCTTTGCCCAGCCCAGCTGACGCAGCAACCCTCATAAAGCCAATGCGTTATGCATATGCGGAAGGGCGGTTACGCCCAACACGATGAGCGGCCGCACTGCTCGCAAAAGATGGCATCCCGCAGTTTGTGGCCGCATTCCTGGCAGTGAGAGTAATCCGACATAGAAGGTCCTCGATTTTCGTCGCTTCCCTGGAACCGAGCAAAGCCCATGCCAAAGTTCAATAACCTTGCGCGGACGTGGCAACTACAACATCCATTGGCTTTCCCCGCTCCGATGCGTACAATAAAGCTGGTTGGCGGAGCCCTACTGAATCCCAAGTCGGCTCCGATTGGAATTTGAGCTGAAGTCGTCGGAAGACTAGGCGAAGGGCCACCCGGCCTGCTGGGGGGCTGTTGACGAGTAAGCCGACGTGGTCGAATGCCTCATCAGGGTGTTCCACCACGTCGGCTTTTTTTTGTAAGGAGATACAACCATGACCACCGCAGCGAGAACGCCAGAAGCGGAGCACCGAAAACCCGAGGCCGGGAAGGACGAGAGGCGTGCCTCAACAAGCGCGCACAGGCAGGCCCTTATCGAGGGTCTCAACCATGACTTGGCCGGGGAGTACCAGGCCATCTTGATGTACACCCACTACTCGGCCAAGCTCACCGGACCGTACCGCAGGGAACTGCGAGCCCTCTTTCAGGCGGAAATTGGCGACGAACAGGGCCACGCCCAGTTCCTGGCAGACAAGATCGCCGCTCTCGGGGGCGAACCGACCACGAAACCCAGGCCGGTGCCGCACGCCGACCAGCCGCGGGAGATGCTGGAGCACGCGTTGGTAGCCGAAGAACAGGCCATTGCGGACTACAACACGCGGCTCGGCCAGGCGGAAGGCGTCGGTGACTTCGGCCTCAAGGTGGTCCTGGAAAATCAGGTCGCGGACGAGACCCGGCACAAGGAGGAGATCGAACGCATCATCGCCGGCTGGGACGAACGCTGATCGCGACCGACCGTTACGGCTGGACCACTGGCCACGTCATACAGAAACCTGCCCACCGGCGACGGGATGGACAACCCGGCGCCCGTGAGCTGCGCCCTGCACGCGGTCGAGCGCTGAGCCGGCCACCGCCGCGGGCGCAAACGAGATACGGAGGCAATGTCGATGAGCAAAGTCATGCTGAAACTGCGACAGCTTGAACAAGACATCTTGGCGACTGGCAAGGTCGATCACCCCGAGCTGCAAAGGCTACGCCAGGAGCTGTACACCCACGATAAAATCGAGCGCCCGGAGGCCGACTTCCTTGTCGAACTCCACAAGCGGGTGCAACACCTTACACCGGCCTTCGATCAATTCTTCTACCAGGCCATCAAGGACCACATCCTGGCGCACGGCCGGATCGACGCCGAGGAGGCCGCCTGGCTGCGGCGGATGCTCTTCGCCGACGGCAAGATCAAAGACGAGGAGCGCACCTTCCTGCACGAACTCAAGGGCGAAGCCAAGCAGGTCAGCCGCGAGTTCGAGGCACTGTTCGAGGAGAGCATGAAGCAGCGGCAGGAGCAGCACACATGTGGCTAAGCACGATGCTGGTTGACAGGGGGAGCGCGGCCATGACGAGCCATGAGAATCCAGGGTTCTGGTATCACATCTTGATCGCACTCGGTCGTGCGCTCAGGCGTGGGATTCTGGGTAAGTCAAGCCACGACTACATGAAGCAGTTCAGCGGCAGCGACGAGTCTTGGGACAGGGTAATCGCGGCCCAGTTGGGTTGGCCCGAGAAACAACCTCCGAAGCCTGATCCGAATCCTGTCCGTAGTTCGGGTCACGCGGTTGTGCATGCCAGGCCAGGTGATCGGAGAAATGCTTCCTCTCTTCCGCAGCGGGACTACGAACCTGTTCATGGGTGGACCCAGCGTCAATGTGACGAGTATATGGCTCGCAACCTGGGCTATCGATCCACTTACGAAGCGGAATTGCAAAAACGGTTGTTCCACAGGAATTCTCGGAGTTAACGGAGCGTCCTTTGATTGATTTGGTCTATGGAGAATCGACCAGGACAAAGCCGCAAGCAACACCGAGCCAAAGGGTGCAAAGCAAGCTCGTGAATCGCAAACCGATCCCTTGCGCGGTTTGTGATGGGTACATAAGCCCCTTTACTGGCCTTCCGGTGATCCTGGATGACAAAGAACGAATCATCGAATTCGTTCATCCCGGTTGTTGCGTTCATGAGGAATGAACGTCCTCGGTATGGCCGGCGCAAGAACGCAGCCGTCTTGGTCGGGGACATGGGGGGGGCATGGGTAATCCCAGTCGTCCCTAGTCGAGGCACGACCATCCTGGAAAAGAGGAGCTTCCCATGCTGAGCAGTTATCCGGTGGCCTGTCCGCACGCGAACTGTGATTGGACCGGTAGCCTGGTGCCTTCCCTCCTCCGGGGCGGACCGGACGCGGAGATTGTGTCCATGCACCGAGCCTGGTTTCGCTGCCCGCGCTGCCAGGCCGACTGGGAAGTGCGTATCACCGATGACAGGGTGATGGTCCTGCCTGCCGTCGAGCGCGGCGGCTGAACCTCATCAGGGGCGCATCCACATGAACCAGTTGAAAATCGGCATCCGTCTGGAATCGCTGGGGCTGCCGCTACGCCGGGCCCTCCGGGAGGCCCAGCGGCTCGGCGTGAAGGGCGTGCAGGCCGACGTGGCCGGCGATCTGTCGCCGCACACCCTGTCGCAGACCGGCCGCACCGCATTCCGCCACCTGCTGGCGTCCCATAACCTGGAGCTGACCGCGCTGGGCTGCCCGTTGCGCCGGGGCCTGGACATCCCGGAAGACCAACAGCAGCGCATCGACCACATCCAGGCGGTACTCGGCCTCAGCGTTGACCTGGGTAGCCGCATCGCTATCATCCAGGCCGGCCGCGTCCCCGAGAAGGCCGACGACCCGCGCGCTCCTCTCCTGACCGAGGCCCTCCGGGTACTGGGCCGCCACGGCGACCGCGTCGGTGCCGTCCTGGCCCTCGACACCGGCCTGGAGTCGGGCGCAGTGCTGGCCGCCTTTCTGGATCGCTTCGACACGGGCGGCCTCGGCGTGAACCTCGACCCGGCCAACCTGTTGATGGGCGGCTTCGATCCCTATGAGAGCGCCCGCGCCTTGCACGGCCGGGTCGTCCACTCCAACGCCAAGGACGCCCGCGTGAGCGGCGCCAGCCGAACCGCCCAGGAGGTGCCGCTGGGCCACGGCGACATCGACTGGACGCGCTACCTGGCCGCGCTGGAGGAGATCCAGTACCGGGGCTGGCTGATCGTCGCGCGCGAGAGCGGCGACAACCGCGTCCCCGACGTGGCGGCCGGCATTGGTTTTCTGGCTCGGTTCGTGGGGTCTCCAGAATAGCCGGCGGATCACGGGCGCAGACTGTGTGCAGCTCCTCGGGACAAGAAAAGCCCTCGCACCTTGTCCTTTCTGGTCGGAAACGGCAAGGTCGACTCAGGAGCGTGGGAGGCGTTCTCATGGCGTTGTTTCTGGACAAGTACGGGCAGCTGCGGGATTGGGCGCCGGCGGACCTGCTGGGGCGGATCGACCGGACGTGGGTCGATGGCGACAGCCGCTATCAAGTGCGAATCCACGGAATCGAGGCCGTTGCCGATCGGAGGGTCGTGGTGAAGGCAAACACGCTCGGCCGAATGCCGCTGCCGGATAGGGTCTCCTGATGTGTCCTCTTCTCCCCATTCAATACTGCCGCGGCGGGCTAAGACAGATGGATTATTTTGTCGGGCCAGTGAGGGGCCCGCGAAAAACCGCGCCTGGTCCGCGCGACTCCATGGCGATGGGTCAAGAAGCAGACAGCGAACGCTGCAGCATCCGGGACGTGGTGTTGAGAACGATCCCGAGCACAGCTACAGGTGTACTCCACATTTAGGATATATCCCGAAATAATGCCAAAACACGCATTTGCCGATGGCTGGCGGGGCAGCATTAAGAGGAGACCGAACGCCAGGCGAAGAGGCCCAGCTCGGGCTACGCGACCGGGGCCGATGTTTAGCGGAACAGCAATCGACTTGCTTTCCCCGTTCCGAGCCGTACAACAGAGTTGCTATTGCGTCATTGGCGCTCCGATAAATACGCAATGTGAAATCGTCGGATGACCAGATGAAGAGCAACCCGGCCATGCCGGGGGGCTAGTTAAAAAGTAAGCCGACGTGGTCGAACATCTCAGGGTGTTCCATCACGTCGGCTTCTTTCGCTTGCGGGAACGGGCGACGGTCGCAACCTGCGGCGCAACAGATCGCCGAAGCAGCAATCGCTTTCGCGGAGTGGCGAACGGGCCGCGTGCCCAACGTGGTGACCGCGGTCTTAAGTGATAATACGTTGGTGAGTCATGGACACCTGAATAATCCCCTTCCGCGGGGACGGGAAATGAGCTCGGCGGTGAACCCCTTGGTTTCCCTTGGTTCCTGCCGCCCGAAACAACTTTGCGCTCTTGAGATGATAAACACGGGCCCGGCTGGTAATTCGCTAACTCAGCCCAACCCTTTTTTGAAGGAGAGCCTGACCATGCTACGTTTCTGCTGTCCTTTCTGCGCAGTGCTGACGAAGCCGTCCGCCAAGCGTATTGACGCGGCCTGCCTGGCCCTGTTGGCCACGCTGGGGTTGACCGTATCGACCGCCCACGGACAGCAACGTATCGTGCCAATGAGGCCAGGCATGGCCATGCAGAGGTCAGCCTTTAACCCGGCCATGGCCGGGAGGATGCTGCCTGTCTTCCCGTCCGGGTTGTTCGGCTTCAACCCGCACTCCGGGTTCGGCAACCTGGCATTTTTGTACGCGAACCCTTATAGCATGGCTGGCATGGGTGGCAACCCCTACGGGGCGAGCTCTGCCGCGGGACAATCTGCTTCCTCCTACGGCAATTCTTCTACTTCTTCTTCTGATCCCTCCGCCGGTTACCTCAGTGGCGGCGCCAGCATGACCAATGGCCAAGGCCGTTTCGAAGGGAGTCAACAGCAGGCTTATCTGCTCCAGGAACAGGTCCGTGGCGAGCAGGCGGCGAATCGCCGCGAAATCTTCGATGAACACCTGTACGAGCGCGACAAGACCCCGACCGCCGAACACGAACGACAGACATTCCAACAGGAGCAGCTCGAGCGCAGCCGCAACAACCCACCGCGGACCGAGATTTGGTCCGGCCAGGCACTCAACACTCTCCTGGCCGACTTGCAGAAGCTCCCCGCCCGGGGCGGCTGGCCGGTTCTCGGCACCGCCGAACTTCCGCTCGATGAGGACGGGCTGAAGCACATCAACATCACTGCCGGCAACGGCGGCAACGCCGGTCTGTTGAAGGCCGAAGACGGGCTGCATTGGCCGCTGGCTTTTGCGGGCGAGGATTTCAAGGCGGAACGGGAGCGGCTTAGCGCGCTGGCCCAGCAAGCCGTCCGGCAGGCGACGTTGGGCGGCCCGGTGGACGTCGGCACGACAGGGCAGATGACGCGCGACCTGGATCAGTTGCACAAAGAACTGCGTAGGAAGGCGGGCGTTCTCCCGTCTTCTCTCTACATCGAGGCGAAGACATTCCTCAACAATTGCGAGAGTGCCGTGCGGGCTCTACAACAGCGTGACGCGGCCCGTCATTTCACCGGCGTGTACGCGCTCAAGGCCAAGACGGTTCCGGAACTCGTCACGTTCATGACGGAGCGCGGGCTCCGGTTCGCCCCGGCGATACCCGGGGGAGAGTCTGCCTACGTGGCGCTCTGTCAGGCCTTGGCCGCGTACGACTTGACGGCGCGGGCACAGATAGGCCAACGCTAACTCTCTCCACCGTGCCCATACTCACTGGTCCAGTACCATCTGTCCCCGCGGCACCGCGCCTCCAATCCTTCGTGTGATACGCTCCTTCATTTTGCTGCGCGGACAGCGGACGAGGCAAGGGCCAAGCGGACCTGGACTGGCTCCCCGCACCCAAAGCGCTCATCGGGATTGGGCGGCCGCACGAGAACGGGCATCCATTCACTGTTGCTGGCCACCGAGATCCCCATATGGATAAGGGGCCGACCGCAGGCGGCACCGGCAAGTCGAACGACACCCAGGTCGGGCTGTCCCGGCTGATCGATGCGATCAACGATCGCTTTGGCACCAACTTCACCCAGGCCGACGAACTCTTCTTTCACCAGCTACGCGCAGAAGCGCTCACCGACGAGCATCTCCGCGAGGTCGTCACCGCCAACCCCTTGGACAATTTCCGCTACGTCTTTGTCAAAGCCCTGGAGGGCCTGTTCATTGACCGCAGGGAGCAAGACGAAGAACTGTTTGCCAAGTACATGAACGACGGCGATTTCCGAGAGCTCGTCTCCGAGCACTTGCTGAAGCAGGTCTATGAGCAGATTTGGGAAGAAGGCGCGGCGTAGCAAACCAGCGCGCCGTCATTCCCCGCGTCCGTGCTGACAAGACTATCTCCTTTCGCCGCTTCTTAAGCCAGCACCACGGCGCCCATTCTGCCTCTGGGTTAGGGTCTCTGCCTACAAGCTGGCGCAGCTGAATCACAGGTGATCTTCTACACGGGAAGTGTGAATTCCGCTTATCTCAGCTGTGAAACGCTTCGCCGACGTATCGCCGAACTCGAAGCCCCGCTTGCGGAGACCTTGCACGCCGGCAAACGCCAGGCGGCACCGGTCGCGAAAGGACCACCCAAGGCCGAGCCCAAGAAGCCTGGCCGCAAGCCCGGCCAAAACTCGGGCGCCAAAGCCCATCGCCAGCCTCCGCAGACCATCGACGAAATCGACGAAGCCCCGCGGCCTGGCCGCTGTCCCGATGGTGGCGGCCCCATCGAGGAAACCCATGTCGAGCAGCAACATCCGGTCGAGATCCCGCGCAAGCCGATCCATCGCCAAGTCTCTGTTTGGCGGTGCATTGCGCGATTAATCCTTCTTTTTCTTGGCCGGCGCCTGCCCGCCTTGGACGCGCACAGGCCAGTTCTTTTTCACGAGCGCCTTCATTTCCCCCAGAACCTGGGCATACTTGGGATCGGCAGCGAGGTTGTGAAGTTCCTTTGGGTCGGCATCGTGATCGTAGAGTTGCGCCCCCTGCTTGCCCTCGTCCCACTCCGTGTACCGCCAGCGTTCGGTGCGGACCGAGTAACCGGGGAAACCGGCCCGTTGCACCTGTGTAAACGCGGGGCGGTTCCAAGACGCTTGCGGGTTGTCCAGAAGTGGCTTCAGGCTCACGCCTTCCAGGTTCTTCGGAGGCGTTAAGCCGGCCAGGTCGGCGAGGGTTGGATAGAGGTCCACGAACTCGACGGTGCGTGGGCATGCCTTGCCGTTGCCCTTCGCGCCGGGGGCGATGATGATGAGCGGCACGTGGGCCGATTCCTCGAAGAGGCTCTGCTTCATCCACAAGCCGTGCTCCCCTACGTGGTAGCCATGATCGCTCCAGAATACGACCACCGTATTGTCCCACAACTTCAATCGGTCCATCGTGTCCAGCAGCTTGCCGATCTGGGCATCCACGAACGAGATGGCGGCGTAGTAAGCTTGTTTGCAGGTGCGCGCCTGCTCCACGGTGATGCCAAAATAGGGCCACGGGGTCGTCGAGGCGAGTGCCGGCTTCGGGACACTGTCCGCGAACCCAGAGGCAACGCTGGGGAGCTGGATTTGATCCATCGGATAGAGCTCGAAATACTTTTCCGGGGCCACGTAAGGCGTGTGTGGCTTGTAGAAGCCGGCGGCCAGGAAGAACGGCTGGTCCTTATGCTCTTCCAGAAGCCGGATCGCCTCCAGAGCGACTTTCCCGTCGGTGTGCTCCTCATCCTTGCCCTTCGTATCCGAGAGGAAGCACATGGCGGAACCTAGTCCGCGTTTCGGCGTGTAGTTGATGATGTCCGTTTCGAGCACAGTCTTGTCGCGGCCGGCTGGGTTGACCACGTGATTCCACGACGGCGGATCATCCAGGCCGCTGGTGCCGATATCGTTGGGATTGCCGTAGTGGTAGATTTTGCCGACCCGGGCACTGTAGTAGCCGTTATTCTTGAACAGCTGCGGCAGCGTCACGACATTGGGCAGGCCGGTGCGGAAATGATACGTCAAATTGAAAACACGGGTCGTGCTGGGACGCAGCCCGGTCAGCAACGAAGACCGGCTTGGACTGCACAGGGGGAACTGACAGTAGGCGCGGTCAAACTTCACGCCCATCTTCGCCAGCCGATCGATATTCGGCGATTTGATGAACGGATGGCCGTAGCAGCCGAGATCGTTGTTCATGTCGTCCACGGCGATGAACAAGACATTGAGCTTGCGCTCCGCACTTTCGGCAGGAGGAATAAACCAGGCCAGCAACAGCAGGCAAAGCGGGAGTCGAAGATGCTTCATGGAAGGTCTCGCAATTCCAGATCAAGGAAACCGAGCGGGGCTTGTCACAGTAGGTTCGTTCACTTACCGTCTACTGTAGGCCGTTGGCCTCGCCGTGGCGATATCCGATGGCAGGAATCGCCACACTCCGGCTTGACCGGTCGGGGCTCCTCTGCTATCTAGCCGGCCATCAGCCGATCTTGTTTTTGGGGATAGCCAGCAAACCGGCGCGGGAAATTCGCGACGGTCTCTTTGGCCGGCGGGCTCGGACGCACCATGATGGCAAGCGTCCAGGTTTCGCTGCCGGATCGGCCTTCGTCGTTCTCTTCATCCTCTTCCATCGAGCGCAGCAAGTTCATCACGTCCGAGGGGCCAACCGATGAGGCAATGGCTGGACAGGTTTCGTACCCAAATCGATTGGCTCTGGCTTGGTACGATCGTGCTCGCCCTGATGCATTTATCGCCGCTCTTCCGCACGGGCTACTTGGCCGACGACGCGGGCAATTCCCTCGTGCATGGCATCTTGCGGTACTACGGAATCAATATCTTTCAGCTGCTCTTTCGCGACACCGTAGCCTGGATAAGCCAGGCTCGTTTTTATCCCTTGGCCAGCGCTCACATTTACCTGGTGTTCTACCTGATACCCACTTTGATCCTGTATAAAGGCTTTGTCATCCTCCTCATCTTGAGCAATCTGGCCCTGTTCCGACTACTTGTCCGAAGACTTTATCCCATTCCCGGATTCGCGGAACTCTGTGTCCTGCTCGTTCTCGCCCTCTTCCAATTCAGGATCTATCACGATCCGATTTTGGCGTTCGGTGGACTCATTCAATTCGCGCTGCTTTATGTCTTGGTATCGCTGTTGTGCTTGTGCAAGTATTTTGAATCGGCCCGCCCTGCTTGGTTGCTGGCTAGCGTGGGGACCTACCTGCTGGCGCTGTTGACCTACGAAATCACCTACCCGTTGTTTCTTCTCCATTTCCTGGTCGCGGCTATTTGCACCCGCGGCTGGGTTCAAGTCCTCCGAACTGGCGCGTGGTTCCTGGGCGCGGCCGCGGCGTGCGCGGGCCTGTGCCTCTTTCTGCGCAAGATCCTCGGATTCACTGCGGACTTTGCGTACCAGCCCAATCACGATATTGCGGCGTATGGATCGGCATTGTGCAAGCAGATCTTCGCCGGGATACCGCTCAACTACCCGTTGACCGCAGGCCGGACGTACCTTCCGCCTTGGCCGCGTCTTCGTCACGCCTGGTCTACCTTGGCAGAAGCGGTCCTGGCGTTTCTTCTGTGTCTATCCTTGATCCGACGGATGTCTGGCGATACTTCCCCATTTCGTCGCTTGGCAATGGGTCGCACGCTGGCAATGGCGCTCTCCTTTGTGATTCTGCCACCGCTGCTGACGTGTCTTTCGCCAAGGTACCAGCGCGAACTCTTCTGGGGCGTGGGACAACTACCGGTCTATATCGAATATCACGGCTTCGGCCTGCTCCTCGCCTCCATCCTTGCCGCAGCCCTACATTGGCTGGTCCACCGGCCGCGCACGCTGGGCGTGGCGGGCTTGATGGCTTCGTTGCTGATTGCAGTGGAATTATCCTTTACCGGATATTTCAACAAGGCCATCGCCCAGAGATGGGCCCCTGCTTGGTACACCGAGAGACAGGACGTGGAAAAGGCGCTGGCCGCGGGATTGGCCGACGCTGTTCCGGAGGGCGCCACGTTGATCCCCGCACATCGGTATCCGTGGTGGCACGATTCATTCGGTGCATATTTCTATTGCCAGAACAGCGGAAAGAAACTTCGCTTTTCGACATCCTTGCAACGTGGTCCGGGGATTCCGCTCATCCAGTGCGGGACGTCGGGCAATGTCGAGCACCTGCCGCCGAGTTCTCATTGCTATGGACTGTATGATTCACGGTTGGACTCGCGGCTTGCCTGCGTCTTTCTATGTGAGCTGAACTCGGATTCGGGAGGGCTTCCGGGCATATCCGCTGCCCAGGAAACGAGGTTGGGCTGGCTCTTTGTCCGAAATCTCCATCCCAACGCCGAACCTTTTCCGATGACATGCCGCATCACCGGCACAGGCGCGGGAAGCGTTCGGTATGTTCGCCTGGAGGATTGCAAGCTCGTTCGGCAGCAAAGGGATTGGGCCCTCTATCGCTTCGAGATCAAGGACGGCTGCGTGGACGCCCAGAGTTTACATGTCGAGCTGGTAGCGGGTGGCACGAAGTCCTGAACTGCATGCGTTGTAGGCTACGGTGCATCGGCAGCGGTTCTCCCAACCACGCCAGCTTCGGCAAGCGCCTCACTGGCTTCATCGCGCACACCTTTGACCGGATCCTTCAACGCTTCTTGAAGGCCGGGGATTGCCTCCTTCGGCAACACTTTGTGGCGGGCTAGCCTTCCCAGGGCTTCGGCGGATTCGGCTCGAACTTCTGCATCGGGATCCGTGAGCGTTTGAAGGAGAACGGGGGTTGCGCGGACGGCGTCGAGCCGGCCGACCACACCCACGGTCTCAACAGCCTGTGCTCGGATGCGCCCGCTCGGATCCTCCCGGCTGATGGCCAAGAGAGTCGGCAGGATCTCCACCGCGTCATGATCGACATACCGCAAGATCAGCATCGCCTTGATGCGGACGCTTTCGTCAGGATCATGGAACGCGGCCACGAGGTCGGGCAGGGCGTCTTTCGCATGGGAGCCGACAACCGCCAAGGCGTCCACGGCCTCCGCGCGGACACGTGGATTCTTATCGTGGAGGGCGTCAACGAGGGAAGGGACTGCACGGGCGCCGAGATCCTGCAAGCCACTATAGGCGGCCTCACGGACGTTATGGTCTTCGTCCTGGAGGGCGTGCCGCAGGAGCGGCGTCGCCATCGGACCGATCTTGCCAGATACGATGACCGTCATCTCGCGTCCCAACGGCACGAGATCGATGATCAGGCCGATCAGCACGATCCCCAGCAATCCAACCACTCCCTTGATCAGAGTCTTGTTCGTGAGCCGTTTCACCGCACGCCTCGGGTGTTGGATCGAGTGGATGGATGTTTGCTCGGCTCACCGGCTGGATGGCGGAAACCGGACCTGCACCGCGATGCCACACCGCAGCCGGCCGTCTGGGTTTGGCGTGCGGACCAAAACGGGCACGAGGCCAGTAGCTAGGTCCGTAGCAAGGCCGATGAAAACGACTCGGCCCTTGCCGGAGAAGCTCTTTTTGCTGTTTGTGCGCATTTCAGCGGTTTGGCCGACGGCCAACTCATCGACCTGCTCGGGAGTCAGGTCACAGCGCACATCGATCTCGCTCAGATCCAGGATTTCACCCCAGACGGCCGTCCCGGGCCGCGACACCGCCCCCCGATACACGTCGAGCCGATTGACGACGCCGTCAATCGGCGCCTCCACGACGAAGTGTTCGAGCTCCGCTTTGGCTCCATCGAGCGCTGCCTTCGCAGCCTGTACATCTTTCTCGGCCTTGAAGGAGGCGGTGCGGATGTCGTGGTAGTGCTCTTCAGCCACGGCCCCCTTTTCGTGCCCTTTCTCAATTGCTTCCAGGCGGCACCGGGCCTCCCCGAGTACAACTATCGCACCCTCCAGGATTGCCTGCTTCGCCCGCAAGTCTGCCTGTGCTTCATCATCATCGATCTTGACCAGGGGTTGACCCTTTTTCACACGGTCACCCAGCGCGACCAGGACTTCCGTCACCGGATGCGGAGGAGCGGCCGGCGCGATTAGCGCTTTTCGCTGCGGCACGGACTGCGTCCGGCCTAAAACCTCGATCCCGCCCACTTCAGGCCGCCGTTCGGATTTCTCGTCTGGCCGGGGGGAAGCGTTCAGCTTAGCCGTGGCTGCGCCGATCCCCGCGAGAGTAAAGATCACGAAAAAACCGAAACCCCAACGTGTTCGTGGATGGAAAAGTTGGCGGAGCATGGCTATCCTCTGGGGAGAGAATCTCGGTTACTGACGACACCTATTGAGGGATGCGATCATCGGGCGGCGGTTTCACGCACCATGATATAGGATTCTGGGCCCGCGTGCAGTAGATCGTTCCCTCAGAAATTGAATTCCGCCCGGAGCAGAATTCCTTGATCGCTCAGCTCACCCCGCGCGGTCGTGTTGCTGTTCCGGCCCACGTTCCACCAGTATTCGTACTCATAGCCGAAAAACAACTGGGCATCGGGCCAACCGGGAGGCTGCCAGCTCAAGCCGAGGGACCACGTGAGCATGGGAACATCCTGGGAGGCACGGTCATTGGTCCCCGCGGCCAGTACTTCTCCCGTCGGTCCGATGGGCGTCGTCTCTTCGAAGAAATGCTGTTCGAGCCGGCCGAGAATGGTCGCTCCATCCACACGGCCGACAAAAGCCAGGCCCGATTCCTCCCATCGCCGCGCCAGCTCCAAGCCCATGTGCGGCCCAAAGCCCCAGAAGTTGTTGCTAGTCTGCCGCTCGAAGACGCCGCTGCCGGCCGTGGCTACGGCGACCGGCTCAGCGGAACGCGAATCGAAGAAGGCCCCAACGGCACGGATTCCGAACCGCCATTTCATGCCCCAATGGGGTAGCAGAGAAAGCTCACGGCTGGAGTAATCGAGATCGCCCACGTTCACATCGAGCCGGCTCTTGAGCGCTGCCAGGCCATCGGGCGCCGGCGACAACCCCGAGCCCTCCGTAGAGAAGAAACGGTAGGCGATGGAGAATTCGCCAAATCCGGAAGGCAAACGGCGCCCCACCTCGAAACGCGGTGAAGCGGCCCAATTGAGCTCCGCGCTTCCGATGTGCACGGTGTCCGGCGTCCGGCCCGGAAGCGTGACCAGTTCGGTCAGGCGATTCTTGACGTGGGCGGCAACGATGCCAATGTCTAGATCGGCGAACCACCCCGGTGGCGGCAGTGGCGGCGGATCGAGTCGAGGGTCCCGTTCGAAATAGGGACCTGGCAAAGCATCGCAGAAGTAGGCCGCGGCGGCAGGCGGCGCTTGCAGCAGGGATCGGGGAGCGTCCGGCGGCCGGGGGAATCCAGGCAGGATGTCCGGTTCGGCGCTCGTACCGGGGATCGCTGCCGGTGGAGCGGCGGTAGGCGTCTGCGCTTGGGCCGACCCACAGGGAGCCAGCGCTCCCCAAACGGCCAACACCACCAGAAGACGGAACAGAGAGGCCATGAACCGACTCCTCTTTACGGGCAATGCCAACACCGCACGGTTGAACGCGGAATTGGAAATTGGAAATTGAAAACTGCAAATTGCCCAAGGAGAAAAGACGCCGAAAGCTGTAGGGCCCTTGTCTACAAATGCTCATTCCCAATTTCCATTTTCATTTCTCATTGGTTGCTTCTCCGGCTGCGCCGGGCCGCATTCACAATTCCGGCCGAGTCCCGCCGGTGGACAAGCATGACAGCAGGGCCAAGGCGCCAACGCTTCCAGGTCGGGCAGAGCTGGCACCTCGCGTGGCTGCGCGAGCTGGAAGAGGTCATCCGTCTCCAAAAGGTCGGCCACGCTCACCACGGAACTCCACAGCGAGCCCAGAATGCTCAAATAGGCCGACACATTCGTTGCCAACGTTTGCTGCGCGGTCACCAAGTCGTTAAACTGCGCGTTGATGTCGATTTGGCGGCGCTCGAAAACCCCGCGGTAGTACCGAACCTGGTCGGGCAAGATGTACCGGCGGTAATACTCCAAGGCATCCAGGTTCGATTTGTAGCCCATGTAAGCGGTGGCCAGCATGTTCGTCAGGTTTTCCTCCACGCGATGCGGCTCCTCGGTGGCACGCATCAGGGCCGCCTCGGCCGCCATGATATTGCCCTTGTTCTGATCCCAGATGGGGAACGGCAAGCCAATCGTCACGGTGTGCACTGCCTGCTTGGGCGCCAGTGCGTATTCCTTGAGGAACGACACGTTGAAGTCCACGTCGGGATACGGCGTAATCTGGGCCAATTTGAGGTTGTAGCGGGCCTTGTCGAGGCCGTTGCGGGCAGCCAGCACGTCGGTATGGCTCCGCAACACATAGGCCAGGACATTGTCGTAGTCGTAATACGGGATGAAGGTATCGATGCGGCCAGCGACCTCGGTGAGCGGGAGCTGGCGCAGGCCCAACGTGGTAACGAGCTGCTTCCACGAATAAAGATACGTTTGAATTGCTTGCTTGTAAGCCAAACGGGTCGTGTACGCCTGGGCGCGCAACGCCGCGGGCTCATAAGGGGCCGCGGCTCCAATACCGAGCTGACCGGCAATGTGGAGTCGATAGATTTGGTCCGTGAAGCGGGCCAGGGCCTCGTTCACCCGGACCGTTTCCTTTGCCACCAGCACGGCAAAATAAGCGTTCCGCACCGCGGTGGCCAAATCGCTGCGCGCACGCCGCAGGGCCAGCTCGGCGTTGCGCAAATCCATCTCGGCCGCGGCCGAGGCCAATTTCAGCTTCCCGGCGAATCGAATCGTTTGATCGATGAATGGGCCCTGGAGGCCCGCCGTACTGCCGTCGTTGGAGGGTTGCACGTTCCAGCCAACGGTCGGGTTCGGATACGCACGGGCTTGGATGAGATTGCCGCGGGCCGCCTCCACATCCGATGCCGCTTGACGCAGAGCTGGGCTGTTAGCTGCGGCAATCTGTTGCAAGGCCGCGAGGGTGTACGGTTGCCCGTCCGGGCCAGGCTGGGCGACTGGAACCTCGGGCAGCGCCGGTAATTCTGGGTAAATCCGTTTGAGCTCACGCTGTGCCGCATCTCGGTCCCTGGGCAACCGGAGGAGGGGAGTTTCTGAACCGGGAATTTCGGGAGGAATCTTCGGTTCGAGCCGCATCTTTTCCGGCTGATCCTTGGTCTGCATGTAGGCGGTCGTCTGAAGATCCAGATCCGGGGTCGCAGGGGACGCGGTCTTCTTGGCGGGGGCGGAGGGGGGAGTCGGGGCGGTTGCGTTCATTTCCGCCGGCGGTTGCAGGTCAAAGGGTTGGGCGGCCAGGGCGCAGACGACTTCATCGGCGCGTTCGCTGACGTGATAGAGACATCCCCCCAGGAGCAAGAATCCAGAGAGTGCAAGCAATCGTCGTGGAGACATGGCACCAGACCTCTCTTGCAAGGAAGACCTGTCCGCAAAGATCCCCTTTTTGCTGTTGTATTGCCTCCATGAGGTATTCTTCCCAGTTGCCTGATGACGTGCATGTCGAAGGTAGTGATTGTATCGGCGGACCGGATGGGAAAGTGCAATGATTTCGGCGAACGGGCCGGTTTGGCTAAAGTGTGGGCCAGGTGTTGATCGCCATGTCTAGATTTCGGCAGGCTCGTAACCCGACAGGGCACTCAACGCAATGAGCAGAGTGCTGGCTCTCACCAGCTGCAACCGCCCATGCCGAACCATCTAGAGATCCCATAGCCTGCTTGCTCAACACCATGTTTGCACATGCAGGCTGAAATCGTCCTAGTGTGCCACGCCCCGTGCGCCCTCAGGCGGCTCCCGGTGGCCATAGAAACTGTACAGGACGGGCATGAGATACCGGTTCAAGAGCAACGTCATAATCATGCCGCCAACCACGACAATGGCAAGCGGACGCTGAGTTTGTGCACCGATACGGGTCGATAAGGCAGCGGGAAGCAGGCCAAAGATGGCCGTCAATGCTGTCATGAACATCGGCCGCACCCGTTTGGCTGCCCCTTCGATGATCGCCTCCCGCAGTGGCGCGCCCTGAAAGCGCATCTGATTAAAGTACGAGATCGACAACAAGCCATCCATGATGGCGACTCCAAAAATGGAGATGAAGCCGACCGCTGCCGAAATACTGAAGTTGGTTCCCGTCAACTTGAGCGCCCAAAGGCCTCCCATGGACAGGGCCACCACGTTCGATAGGATCACGACCGCATCCAGCAGGGAATGGAAGGCCAGGTAGAGCAACACAAAGATAAGCACCAGCGAGAGCGGGATGATGTACATCAAGCGCTGCTCCGCCTCCTGCATTTCTTGGAACTCGCCGCTCCACTCCACGCGGTAGGGAGGGTGGAACAGGTCATCAGTCTTCTGCTGGGCTTCGGCCACGGCTCCCCCAAGGTCGCGATCGCGCACGCTGAACTTGATCGCAATGAGCCGGTTGCCTTGCTCGCGGTAGATGGTCGATGCGCCGGGCCGGACAAACTTCCCTTGGGGATCTGGCAAGCCCTGGTCGTTGAGCGGCGTGACCAGATCTCGGAGGCGTCGCCGCGGTGCATTGCCGAAGAAAGTGACGTTGGCGCTCTGGCTACTGCCGAAGGGAGAGGGCATCGCCGCTGCGGTGCCGATCGTTGATACGCCGGTGCTGGCTCCGGTCAACGGCGTCTGGGGGACGTTTGGGACCATGCCAGGGGTTACGGTGTTATTGGTGACATCCACTGGGATTTGCAAGATCGCTTGTTCGCTGCTCCGTAACCGTTCCGGCCAACGCAGCGTGACATCGAACGTTTTCTCTCCTTCGATCATCTGTGTGAAGGCCTTGCCGCCGATCGCGCTTTGGACCACGTTCTCCACGTCGCTCACGCTGACACCCCAACGGCTGCATTTTTGACGATCGACCGGAAACTCCAGGTTCGGTTGGCCCTGGATATGAAATATTCCCACATTTTCCAGCCCCTGGATACTCGAGAGCCTTTCCTTCACCTGTTCGGCAAGGTGCTCCAGCTCTGCCAAGTCGGGACCGATGATCTTGACGGAATTGTCGCCCTTGACTCCGGAAAGTGCCTCCATCACGTTGTCGCGGATGTTCTGTGAGAAATTCCAGTCCACGCCAATCACGGTGTTACTGAGCTCATCGTTCATTTCCTTCCTCAGCTCCGGCTTGGTCCGCGCCCGGGAGTGCCGGAACCATGCCAGCCAACCCTCTTGCGCTTTCACTGCGGGCCATTCGTTTTCGGACTTCAGCGGGACAAAAAACTCGACATTATAGAAACCGGTCGGATCCGTACCATCATCGGGCCGGCCGATCTGGGTGACGATCGTCGCCACTTCCGGGTATTTGCGCATGATGCCACGTGCGATGCGGACCTTATCGGAGACCTCCTGCAGAGCGATGTTCAAGGGGAACGTGCCCCGGACCCACAGATTCCCTTCCTCCAGCTCCGGCATGAATTCGTGACCAAGGAATGGCAAGAGCGTCAGGCTAATCCCCAGCATGACGCC
>Ga0209060_10002412_pt1 | contig 17457 bp, 14 predicted proteins | sample Coa_R1_8_FD_187155 | JGI IMG/M metagenome (GOLD analysis project Ga0209060, IMG submission 187155) | Surface soil microbial communities from Centralia Pennsylvania, which are recovering from an underground coalmine fire - Coalmine... | ecosystem: Environmental > Terrestrial > Soil >...
AGTGCTCCTCCACCGAAAGCGACCAGTAGTGCGACGTAAACCAGTCCGTGACTTGCGCTTTCGCGCTAAACCACGAATAGTTGCGAAAGAAGAGCAGCGCCGCTAGCCACTCCTTCCCCATTACATATATGAGCCCAACCGCTGCTAATGCCCCTATTACCAGCAGGAAAAGAAGCATCGGAGGTACAATGCGAAAGAACCTCCGGATGTAGAACTCACGCAGGTTGATGCGTCCTTGAGCTTGCTCCTCTTGCAAAAGCCTCGAACAAATCAGCAATCCACTGATTCCGAAAAAAATGTCAACGCCAACCGCGCCGTATTTCTGAAACCAGTCAGTCGAAGACGGACCCAAAACATGTCGGGAATCGTGGTAGAGAATTGTGCTGACGACTGCGATCGCCCGCCAGCCGTCCAATGTTGGCAAATAGCCGGACTCTCGTTCACCCATTGGACGATGTCGTCATCGGATGTCAGGGAAATTGCCTTTAGATTTCATTGCATTCGGTATTGTACGACGACGTTGACGTCGGCAGGACTCGTGGTGCATCCCGCCGCGGCGGTTTGCACGCCGACCGTCAAGGAAGAACCCGCTGCGTAGTTCTGCGTAATCGCGCCGGAATCGTTTGCCGCCGCGCTGACAGTGACGTTTACAGGAGTCGTACCGTCGGTCAATCGCACGATGGCATTCGTGGCGCAACCGGCAGGCGCGGTCTTGGCTTGCGCCTGAACGCGCGTCACGGTCAGGGCCTTATCGAGCGTCCAGGTTGAGCCGGTCCAGGTTGTTGTCAGTGAACCCGGCAGAAAAATAGTTTGTTCGGCGCGCGGCGATGACGTGACAGCCTCACCGTTGATGGTCACCGCGCCCGTGCTGACGCCGCCGCTGTTAATCCCCGCCGTAAAAGCCGTGTTGGCCGATGGCGGCGAAGCGCCGCAGGAAAAACTAAAAGTGTCGACGTAAGTGGTTGTGCCGGCCGGAATCGGGGTCAGGCAGGTTGCCGGCATCTGTGCTTCTGCCGCCCCGCTGATCGTGCCGCGCCAGACGAGCCAGCCCGAAGCGCCGGGCGGAAGTGCCGGCCGCGTCACGGTCACCGTTTGATTTCCGGTTGTGGTGTTCACCGTGCAGCCAGAACCAAGCAGCGTCATGCCCGCGAACGGCGTGAAGGAAATGGGGCTACGATCTGCGGCCACAATGAAATACATGAGGCCGGTCGTGACTGGCACGGAGCCGCCGCTGGAAACCACGCAAGAGGCGGGTGCTGCCGGTGTAGCCATCAGGTAGCCAATGCTCCCGCCATTGACGATTCCAATGATTCCGCCATCGTTGGTGGAATACGACCCATTAAAATTGAGATTGGAAGTTTGGCCGCATCCCGCGAAGCTGTTGTTTATGCAAAACGGCGCAGCCCCGGCACCGCCACCGTTCAGAATGGACTGACCACCGGCGGATTTGTTGTTCCTGAGCGTGATTGCGCTGAAGCCAGTCGTTCCGGTCAACTCCACCAGTGGCTGATGCAGACCGTTCGCTGGATCGGCGGTAATAACGTCGGAAAGATCCAGACCGATGCCGAAAGCCTGCGATAGCCCAACTCCCAGCGCGATGCGGATGGTCGGACCTGTGTTCGATTCGTGCAGGAGGCCGTTGGCGATCAGGTTCAGCTGACCATTGACGAACGTCCCGACCTGATTCATCGATGGATAGTTGTCCTGCTGAATGGCAGTGCCGCCCTGAAAGTTCATATCGTAAATCTTGATTCGGCCTGGAACTTGCGTCGCGGAACTGCTCAGATACGTCGAAGCGTTCGTGAATTCCAGGCAGGGATGCGCGTACCACTGCCCCGATTCAGTTCCACCGGTCGAGCAAACGCCGTGCGTGAACCAGAAATCAAACCCACCTTTGATAACCACCGGCGACGCATTGTTGGAGCTGTACGCGTTGTCGTTCAGGATGTACCCAACTTGGCCACCACCTCCGACGACCTGGTCCAACACGATGCTGCTCGCGCCAACCGCCGAGGGGCTGAATTTGATTCTCGAGATGGTACTAGCGCCGGAGTTGTGATTCATCAGAAGCAAGGGTTGCGCCGTGCCTCCAATAACCCCCAGCGGCGTGTATTGAAAGGCAGTGTTGGCTTGCGGAATTCCTTCGATCTCGGAGAAGATCGCGGGGATCAAAGGCTGGTTGAAAGTAGCGGCCGAAACTTGAAGCAGAACGGATGCTGCCTGCGGATCGGCGATTGCAGACAGGTTTGTAGTCGCGTTGAACGGAAAAGTGTTGAATCCTCCGGTCGGGGTTACCGGAATTCTGACCACGCCGCCGTGCGCCGCATAGGCCGCAGTCCAGGCCGCGATCAACGCGGAGCTATTGTCGTGCTGCACAGTTCGGCTGGAAACCGTGGTTCCGGCAGCATTGGCGAGCGTCCAAGTCGTGGTGCCGCCGCCAGAAGAGATTGTAGTAGCCAAATAGCCAGCCTGCGCGGAAGCCGGAGCCGAAGTCGGAACGTAGGCCGGCGCCGTCACGCCTTGATTGCAGTCAATGAAAAACGGATCTTGACCGGGAGCCACTCCCGCCAAGGTATTGTTGCGATAGATCCACGTGCGCAGGATTACGCTCTCCTGTGAGAGCGTTCCCGATGGCAGGAGCACGTTGCAAGCGCGCACAGAGAGTGTGCCACTAGCCGACTCAGAATAGTCCGGTTGCCCTTGCGCGTTCGCCGTGAAGGTCGTTCCTGTTGGTGTGGACGCGACCACCACGGTTCCATCTACACTCTGCGAAGCGAACCCGCTGATTTGTACGGACGAGTTGACGGCGACGTTGCAATTGCTGGCGCAGGTAAAGGTGTCGATACCAGAAACGCGGCTGACTCCCGTCAAAAGGACCGTGTTGATACCCAGCGTTGCCGCGCCAGTCGTGGTGCTGCCTTGCGTGCCCGCCGCCGTCAGGCCGCCGAAATAATCCTCGAGCACGAACTTGTAGTTGTAGGTGGTCGAGCCGTTCGTGACGCCAAGAGTATTCACGGTGCCTACGGCCGGCACGGCTGGAAACGACGCATTCCGCGCGGTCGGAGTCAGTCCCGCCATATCGACGACAACGCCCTGCCCGTTGGCGAAATCCTGTGCCGACCCAACAGTCAGTGTTGTCGAACCGGAAGAGATGCTTCCCGTCGTAGTAATCGGGGAGGATAAGCTACCGAAATAGCCGCCGTATCGCATGATGTCGAAGACGGGGTTCGGGCCCTTGGTGTGGACATCATTGTCAAAATTTTGCGAGGCGGTAAATGTGTTCGTGACGTTGGTTTGCGCGCCGGAAGTATTCGCGATTGGACCGATTTCCGCGCCCGTGTCGTCGGTGTAGTACAAACGCTTGTCGGTTTTTGTGTAGAGATTTACGGTGCCGGTGCCGGCTGTTCCGGGCGAACTCGCCTGGTTCGTCAGGTTGAGCGTGCCGCTGGCGAGATTGCCAAGCACCGTCGTCGAGCCGTTGACGGTGAGGTTGCCCGAGAGATTGAGCGAGAATGCGCTGATCGCGCCGGTGGTCGAAAGACTGCTGAAGGTCGGCGAGGAAGGATCGCTCGGAAGAATCACGTTCGGCAATTGCTTCGTCGTGATGCCGGGGCCGGAGATTTCAATTTCGTATTTGCCGGGCGCGGCGTAGAAAAAATAGTTGCCGAGTCCGTCGCTCGCCGTGGGATTCGCGAGCGCTTGCGTCAGTGCGGGGTCGGAATAAATCAGTGCCAGCGGTGTGCACGGCTGGCCGCTCGCCGGCATTGCGCAAACGCGCACCGTGGCGCCCGCCAGCGGCACTCCGCGCGAGTTAAATACAATGTCGTCCTTGCGCGTGCCCTGCCCTTTTGCCACGGGCACCATCGGCCACGCATGGAACACCAGCGCCAGCGCTACCCAGAGAAACCCCATCGCTCGTTTTGATCGTATCATTTCGATTCCCATGAGAAAATTAGTTCGTGGCGGCACACCGAAATAAACGGCGAATCGGCGGGCGGCTCTCTCCTTTGCGGTAGCTGCTATACTTCTTCTGTCGTCGACCTTTCTGGAACGAAAGTTCATCGCAACGATGCTCTCAATCCGCGGGCTGGCAAAACCTCAATATTTCTGGCGCCCCGGTCAGTTGCTTCGCAGGATTGCACGCGAACTCCGGCCGGTGGGCGCGAGCGAAACCGTGCGGCTCCCATGGAACCTGACCATCGAGGTCACTACTTCGGACTCGATCGGCATGGCGCTTGCGCTGCAGGCCTTGTACGACGTTGTGACGACCGAGCTTGTTTGGCGGCTCGCCGAACCGGGCGAGACGGCGCTCGACGTCGGCGCAAACATCGGCTACTTCACCAGCCTGTTGGCCGCGCGGCTGGGGCCGACAGGGTCCGTCTACTGCTGGGAGCCGCACCCGAAAACATTTCAAGCCTTGCAGAACAACGTGGAGCGATGGCGCGCGTCGCCGGGAGTGGCTTCAATTACCGTTAAGAATGTGGCCTTGAGCAACCGCGCCGGTACCGCGACCCTTGCCATCTGGGACAAAACCAACATCGGCTCTTCGAGTATCTCGTCGCAAGCCACAGACGGTTCTCTCTCTGTCCAGACCGATCTGCTTGCCAACTTCCTCGAATCGGTAGGCCAGGTTGGCGTAATGAAGCTGGATGTTGAAGGCCACGAAGCGCTCGTCTTAGAAGGGGCGGGAAAGTATCTCGGCTCAGCAAAAATTCGCGACATCGTTTTTGAGGAGCATGACCCATTCCCTGCACCGAGCCACAAGCTCTTGCTGTCGTCGGGTTACAAAATATTTTGGTTTGAGGAGCTTTTGACCGGCCTGAGAATTATTCCTCCCGATGGCGTTCCACGCAGACGGGAATATGACCTTCCTCCGAGTTTCGTCGCGACAAGGGACCCTGCGCGTCTTGAGCGGCGGCTGGCCACGGCGGGGTGGAAATCGTTTAAAGCAGTTTCCGTGCCGTGATGCTGAGCTGCACGATGTCCGTGGTGACGCTGGCGGGATAAGCGCCGGCGGTGATTTCCGTGCCGCCGCCGTTGAACGCTTTCAACTTCCAGTTGTTCAGCGCGCTTCCCTGCACGGCCACGTAGTAGCCGCTGTTGCCGTTCTGCGATTCGGCGAAGGCCTGGATGACGGTTGTCGAAGGAAGTTTGTCCGCAACCGTCGTGAAATCGACCGTGTCGCCGCCAGTCGGATAGCTTCCCGAAAATGTCAGCGTCGCGATCGCGTATACAAAATTGCTGGCGCTCGAATCGACGTTGTTCGGCGTGAGAGAAATCGAAATTGGCATGGTGTCCTCGATTTTGCTGCAAGAATTGGCTGTTTCTGCGAATACAAACCCACGTCAGAGGCGAAACGCCTTGACTTTTCGGAAGATTCTGCTAAACTTTTTTTGTCAGATTTCTAGGAGTCGATTATGGCAACCCCGATGGGCCCCGGAGTCAAGTAAAGCAAGTTCGTCAGACAGTTCTTTCCGCCTCGTTCGTTCCCTGCCCGGTACGTTACATCCTTAAAGCCTTACAAAACATCAACTTAGCTTGACGGTTTGCAGCGCGTCCGCCAAATACGCCGCAATCTCGCTGGTGAAAGGGCCGCCGGCGGAGGTCTGCGCCGAAGGCAGCTTCTCGATGGCGGACTTCTCGTTGGCGTTGAGCGGAATCGCCCTTCTCTCTTCGTACCAATAGAGTAAGGGCCGATTGGTTTCGTAGCCGATGACCTTCACCATCGCGCTGACAGTGGCAATGTCCTCGATGCAAGCGGCACTCAGCGCCCACTTTTGAAAATCTACATAAAAAGCCTGCTGCGGTGCCGTGTAACCTGCCATCGCCGCCATCATTACCGCGAGAGTCGATGATTCATTCAGCCCATCCAGCAGCCCGTCCAACGTCGCCTGCCGCGATGGCTCATCGAAGCCAAGCAATACTCGGTGTGCTTGAAATAAACCGACGACGATCTCCTCCGCCGTTAGGTTTTTGAAATACCAACTGGCTCCATGGCGCTTCATTTCGCGAATGCGCCAGTGAAAACGAATCAAATAACAAAACGCTGCGGCGAAATTATCTGGTGTTCGCTTTGCCGGGTCCGTGAGAAAACCAAGATATTGAATCAGGCCCTGCGCAGTGCTTGCGATCGGCATGTAGTGCGTGAGCGCCAGCTTCTGCACTTCGTTGAGCAACAGGTTCCACGTTTTGGCGCGCTGATCGAGCTCCTGAGCTTCCTTTTTGTCGCGGGCTTTTCGCGCTCGCTCTTCTTCTTTTGCGAGCGCTTCGCGCGCTACTTCCTTGGCGTGCTCTTTCTTTTCCCGCCGCGATTTTGCGATGGCATAGATTCCGCTGAACACGCCGATCCAGAATGGAATCCCCAGATCCCATCGCGCTGTCACGGCAAGCCACGCGGCACGGACGCAACTGAGGCTTTCCAGCGGACCAAGAGCCACGGGAGTCTGGGAGGGAAGACCCCGGCGCTGCCACTCCACGACCGCGAACGCTTCGCGCTTCGGCGCAGAGTGGTCCTGCTCCAGGTCACCCCAAACTGTGATCATCTGATGTGGTGCGAGCTCCCCGCAAAGAAGTTCACCCACAGGTCCGCAAGCCGCCGGCAGCGCGGGAGACGATTCGCCCTTTGCAGCGCACGCTTGATTTGTCGCGTCGGCTCCCCAGCAGCGCCGCTTCAGTAGAAAACCCTCGGCATCGAGATGCGCGAGCGACACTCTTTGCAACGGCTCGCTCGACCGGTTTTCGATCGTCAGCCAAAACCGAACGGTCTCGTACACAGACGCGTTGTCGATCGAGAGATGGCCGCTGACGACGACTTCGCTCTTCGGTTCAGCCTCAGGCTCGGTCTTTGGTTTTGTTACCGGCTGAGCGGCTGCGGTGCAGCCAACTGAAGCGATTGTCCAGGCGAGCAAAACGAGCAGCACGCGAACCGTGATGCTGCAGAATGAGCAGGAGGTGAGCCCACCCATCGAAGTTTTGTTTTGCGCGTCTGCCATGCCGCTCCGGCCCGCACAGGAGGACCAGTGCTGCAGGGATTTCAGCAGGCTTCTTATGTCAAGTCAAGCAGCGCAAAGAATATGCTCTTCGATATGAGCGAGTTGACTAAAACGGCGTGTAGCCGCTGCGCGAAGAAAATGGCCGGCGCCGGCGACTCGATTGCTGCTCGCGCCGCACCGCCTGAATGATCAGATCCTCGATTGCGTCTGTGGCCGCGTCGTCCCACTTTTCGGCGAGCGGAGATCCGCGCGCCCATCCGGCCAGCGCGGCTCCGGCAAATGCCAGCGCTTCCTGCGAATTGCGCACCAGGACCGGTGAAGTGGCGTCGGTCAAATCCGGATACGCTTTCAGATAGCGCAGGCGGATTTGCGTGTCCTGCGTCGCGCCAAGAAAATAGATTCCGTCCGAACGCCATTCCCAAACGCCGAGAATCGTGTCCTGCGGCCGCGACGGCAATCCGCCATGGCGAGTCAGGTCGATCATCTCGTCGAAATCCTGGGTCGACCCGTTCGGCCGCTCCCACAATTTCAGCGGCAGCAACAAATCCGTCGGCAATTGATTGGGTGGAGCGGTCGCGTCGGTGATGGAAACTTGCACGGATGGATCTTGCGCCGTTACAGCAGTGACGACGAGCAAAGAGTCGTCGGTCAGGAATCCGCCGGCGCCGGCGTTACCCATCGCGCGCTGCACTTTGCGATACGCGGAATTGACGTACGGAAGCAGCACCGCATCCGTGAAGAGATTTCCCTGCGCGTCGTTCAACAGCGAACGCACGAGCGACGTAATCTGCCCTGCCGTGTTGTATGCGCTTGAGCCGACGACCGGCATGTTCAGTCTCCATTCGGCAACGGCGATTTTTGCAAGTACGCCGCTACGCCGATCACTGCGTTAATCAGCGCGGCCACCATTCCAATGCGAAACGTCGCGCCAATGCCCGCCTGCAAATTAAAGTGCTGCGGATCGATCCCCACTGCCGCAAAGCCAGTGAGCACTCCGCCCGCCGCGCCGCTAATTGCAGCGGCAAGCAAGCCTTTTAGCCAAATCTCAAATCGTTTCATGGGACTCCGGTAACACAGGCACTCTTGCCTGTGCGGCTTTGGCCTGGGCGAGACGTACACCGCGCGCAGCCAAGAGTGGCTACGCTACGGAACTGGCACAAACGGCTGCTGACGGAACGCGGGCGTGGCGTCGTCGAGCAAATCGAACGCCCAGTTTTCGTAAGCGCGATCTTCGCGCGTTTCGCGTGCGTAAAGTTTTTCGCGTGAGCGACCTCTTGGTTTGCACCGCGAATACTCAATCGCGCGGGCGATGTGCTCCGCGATCGTTGCCGTCAGATGGATGAACTCTCCCTTCGGCGTTTCGAGCGTGAAGCAATGTTCGTATTCTCCGCGCGATGGATACGGGCCGAGCGCGGCAATGTTTTGGCCGCCGGCAAGTTCATTTGTCTGTGCATACCAGGTGCGTGGTGAGCCGTACACTTCTGGCGGCACCCAGCGCTCGATGTGCCAGCGATTCACTGCCGGATATTTCGGTTCTCTTCTTAGCTCGATGCGCTCGCGAAGCAGCGCGCCGCGTTCATCGCGATCTTCAAATTTTCCGCCAATCCACGCCAGGCGGTTCCAACCCCACACGGCGCGATAATTTGGTTCGCCAAAGCGGTTGCGTCCTCCGGCAAGTTCGAGTCTTCGCGCCACGTTTTCCGGTGTCTGGTAGCGCTCGCGGATGACTTGAATCATGTAAATAGCCGAGGTACGTTTATAGACGATGCCGTACAGGGACAAAAGCGTCAGGAATGCCCGCGCCCGGGAAAAACGCGTCAGGGATGGCGACTCCATCCGCGCGTATCAAAGGGAATACCAACGACATTATCGTGCGAACAACCTAAAGAAACTGCGCGCCTATCAGAAGGAATGGGCGCGCGCTAACCGCCGGAAGGTTCGGGGCGCGAAGTTCGGAAAGCGAAGACGGAAAAAGTCCGACGAGGAGATCCATCAGACTCTTCTCGCTAAGCGCCGCCGTCATTACTACGTCCATCGCGAGCGAATCAACGCCGCAAAAAGGGAACAACGCAGAGACAACCCGGAAAGATTTCGTTCAACTGACCGGGCTCGATATCTTCGTGATGCGGAGAAGAGGCGCCATCAGTCTCGAATCGCGCGAGCGAAGCGTTCTGGAATATCCTGCTACATCAGCCTTCAAGATTGGCGACTTCTTCTCAAGCGATTCAACTTCCGCTGCTTTTACTGCGGAACGAAGCTCACAAAGCGCAATAGAAGTCTTGACCACAAGATTCCGCTGGTTCGCGGAGGGACAAACGAGATCTCTAATCTTGTCCCGTCGTGCCTCCGCTGTAACCAGAGGAAGAATCGTAAAACAGCTGAGGAGTATCTTAAGACCCTTCGCTAATAACCTTGGGGTCTGGCAAGCGTGTCAATGAACGCCCCGGAACGTGGGCTGTCCGAAAACAATTGAAACGCCGTGTCGAAATAAAAGATATACGACGCAGCAAGGCCGCCGCTTGCGCCGTAAATCGGGAACACCGTGTTGCCATTGACTTCGTAGAAGTCGATGTCCTTCAACACGGCGCGTCCCCAATGGGAGAGGTCGAGGAAGTCCACGCGCGTCTGATCGGCGTTCACGCTGGACTTGATCGGAATGCCGCTCATCGTTTTGCGTCCGCTGAAGAGCAGATCCAGATCGTTCGCGGCGCCGTCGCCGCCTTCTTTAATGATTTGCGAAACGGTGATGCCCAAATTTTCCCAGGCGTGTTCCTGTTCGACCGCCATGTACGCAATCAGCTTGCTCAAATGATTGATGCCAAGAGCTTTGCGGACTTTGTTGATGGCGAGGCGAACGTTCGCGGGAGTCAGCGCGGCGTTGCCCGCATTGACGCGAGGCGTTGCGAGCTGCACCGGATACGTCGCGCGGTTGAGGTTGAGCCACGTGCCGGTCGTCGCGTTGTTCTGGTGATACTTGATGCCGAAGAGCGAAGTTGGCTGCGCGCCGCTCAGGCCGTCATGAACAATCACGTCGCCGTTGGTGAGGCCCGCGGGATTCACGTCAACGGTAATCGTTTGCGTCGGGCTGATGGGATCTGCCGCAACAACGTTTGCTGTGCCGCGGTTCGTGGTCAGCGTCGAATCGTAAACCTGAACCGTTTGGCCGACGTACACGAGCGCCGCGCCGGGAGGCGTGGCCATCGTCCACGTGGTGCTCGCAAAGGAGCTGACCGAGCCGAGCACGCCGTTGCCGGCGGTCTGGCTCAGCTTGTCGAGGAACGAGCGGAACTGCTTCATGCCGTTCACGACTTCGCGTTTGGCGGCGTTTTCGACGGCGCGCTCGCGGCCGTTCGTCGCATATTCCACGAGCTTCGTGATTTCAATCGCGAAGCGGAAGAAAATCGGCGAGACGGTGGCGACGTCGTACGCTGTGCCGGACCCGCGGCCCATGTCGCCGCCGTCGGCGTTATAGGAACCCGCTTTGCCGCCGGGATTCACCTGGAGCGGCAGTCGCATGGCGCGGCCGGAAATTTTCTCCACGTCCCCGCGCTGCTGGATCATGGTGAGTAAAATGTCGTCGCGCTCGTAGAGCAGGGGCACTTTGTCGCGCACCTTCTCGAGCTGCAACGCGACGACGTTTGCGTTGGCTTGTGCTGGCATTTCTTTTTCTCCTTGGAAAACCAGTTGTAGGTTTTAAGTTCTAAGTGGTAAGTAAGGCAGCCCGATGCGCGAGCGCTGCGCGTGCACACCACGTTGCGTGAGCACGGCCCGCGCGGATCCCTGAATTTTGAACCGAAGGTGTTTGCTTTTACTTAGGACTTAAAACTTAAGACTTACAACTCCAAAATCTGTTCGTCGCTCAGCTTCTCGTAATCAATGCGACCGCTCCTCTCCCGTAGGTGCCGCGCATCCGAGCTTTAACGACTTAGCAAGTGTGTTATATTGACGGCATGAGAACCTTGCTCGCGACCGTAACGGCGGTGCTGATCACGGTCGCGGTACTAGCCGCTGCCGAGCTTTCCAAGAACTCACAATCGTCCTCGACGGCGACGCCGTCAAAGTCTTCACGAGGCCAGGCGAAGCTATCCACAAAGCCCACCGCCAGCGGCGTGCGCAAAATTCCCTGCAAGACCCCGGAAAATACTTCAGCGTGCTATTGGACACATGGCAGACTATCGGTCTACGAAGGCGATCCGACTCTACGCATCTGGAAAATAGGCACGCGCCGAATCCTCGGCGTCTACAACGGGCCGTCGCATTTTCCGCCGCGAGCCACTTCCTTTGACAACGATGTCTTCAATCCCGAATTGCCCGAGAATTTGAGTCACACATACATGGAAGACCGACGACGCTGGGAGAAAAAGGGCAACACTGGCTACGGCCCTCCGGATATCTTTGCCGATTTTGAAGTTTGTGCCCTTGAGCCTGAGAAAAAGGGCGAGATGCAGGCGGTCTGCATTGACTCGGCCAAAGGCGTCTTCGCTAAAAACCGCTGGCGCTAGCTACCGCCTCCGAATTCACCTCTTCTTATGCTGCTTTTTCTCGTTCTCGTCCGGGAGATAGGTGTTTAGCCAAGTTGTGTGCCGAGGCGCATTCTTGCTCGGAAACGAATTGTCGTACGGGCCGGACTGAGTACTGATGGGAAATGCGCCATCAAAAGGAGTGCGGCGAGGCGCGGGTCGCATGTTGAAATGCGTTGCGCCGTTAGTTGGGTCTTGGCCGCTAAGATATGCTTCGCGCGCAGCATGCAGCGAGGAGTCGTAGGCGGCACGTTCTTCGCGACTGCGTAACACTTTATCCGAAGGTTCCACGGGATCGTGAACCTTGTTGCGCGGCTTGCCGGTTCGGTGCGATAGCTCAGGGTCGTTGATCATGGCATGGGCCACTCTTTGCCGCGCCGAGTCGATGGACTCATTCGATCCCTGCCTATCGCGAAGCGAACGGGTCTCGCCGAAGACACTCAAGCCCACGTCATGAACCGTCAATCCGGGAACAATTTCCTTCCGCTCGACGGAGCTCTGCCACTCCTTGTCGGGCACTGCGGGCGCTTTCGGCTTCGATGGTGCGCCCGGTTGAGGCTTAACCTTGTCTATTGCGCGTTCGGCCAGGGATTCTTGGTGTGACATTCGCACCATCCGATATAAATAACGAGTTGAAGGCTTCAAGAACTAGAGGTTCAGAATCTGTTCGTCGCTCAGCTTCTTGTAATCAATGCGACCGCGTGGTGACGGAGTAGCATCAGTTCGGCCGGTTCTCTGCTGGCTTCCTGCTGCGGCGCGCTCTCTTCCTTGCTGTGCCGGTGCGAGGTCAGCGCGGGTGCATGCCGTCTCTTGCTTTTCCGTTTTCGAGCGGTGCGTCGCCAATGTTGTCTGCGTCCAGTCATTTAGAACTCGTTTCGTTGCGCTGGGCGCCAATTGCTGCGCGCGCTCGTTGATCAGCCGCACGACTTGCGCGCGGGCCGCCTCATCGAATCGTCTTGACGACAAGACTTGTGCGACCCGTTCGCCGAGCTGCCGGTCGCCCTGCAGCGCCTTTTCAATTTCCTGGCGAACGCCCGTCGCGAGCCGCGTTTTTAATCCGTCACTGTCGCCTCGCCCCGCATTCGGCAAAGCCTGTTGCAATGCGCGGTCGATCGTCGCGCCGACGCTTTTCTCTAAATCCTGATTCGCCGCTTTTTCAAATTCCGAATACGCGGCAAGCTGCCGCTGCACTTCCGTGTTGGCGGTCTGTGTGGGAGCGTTTTGACGCGCATTGGTGGCCGAAGGCGCGCTCTTTGTCGTTACCTCAGTACGTCCTTGGTTCTTTGCTTCCTCGAGCGCCCTCACGCCGGCCAGCACCATCTCCTGAAACGCCGCGGGATCTTCCCGCAACATGCGCTGCGCCAACGCCGTGCGTGCCGCACTTGTCTCTTCCGCGGACTTCCCCGCCCCGCCAAAATACGCCGCGTCAAATTCGTCGAGTGCGCGCGCACGCTCCGCCGCGGCACGAGCCGCTTCCGGCTTCTCAAACACTTGCTTGTATTCCGCCGCTTCCGCTTGAGCGCGTTGCACGCCTTCCCAAAGTTCGCGCGCTTCTTCGCCCGACCACGGATCCTTCATCTGCGCCGCGAGCCATGCCGGCGGCTCGGCGGGTAGCGTAGGCGCTCCTGCCTGCGCCGGTTTATCGTGTGCCTGAAACGTTGTCGAAGCCGCAGACCGATCGCCGCCACCGCTATCCTGAATTGTTTTGTTCTTGCCCTCGGTTTGGGCCGCAACAGCCCCTTCGGAGCTCAGGGCAGGCACGAGTGGCTGTTCTACCCCCGCCAGATCAGTTGAATCGCTCGGCTCAATCTCCAAAATCTGCTCGTCCGTCAGCGCAAACAACTCGTGCGATGAAGAAGCGCCGTTCGCTGTCGTCGTAGAAACCGCGGCTGTCGTCATTTCGAGGCTCCCGTGGCCGCATTAAGAACTGCGGCGGCATTCAGTGCGCGCAAATGCGCTTCGGCGTGGGCGCGCACGTTGGCGAAGCCAGCAGGGTTTGTCATGTGCGCGGACTGGCCCGCTTCGGAATTGGCCCAGCGTTTGCACTCCTCGAATTCCACAGCGTGATCGTCTAGCAGCGCATCCACGGGCACGGACGGAAGAACAAGCGTGCCTTGTGTAGCGCCGCCCTTCAGGGCGCCATCTTGTTCGCCGGCTTCTGATGCAGAGCTCAAACCCGGAGCCGCATGAGCGGCCGCGGACTCCGCCATGGAAACTACAATCGGGGCGCTGGCGAGCAACTGCTGGATTTCGCGCAACTGCTTGTTGCGCGAATCTTCGCCGGGAATCACCATTTCGGTCAGGCCGAGCACGTTTTTGATGTAGCCCAGATTCGCCGGCTCGGTGAGCGCTTTTTGAATCACCGGATCATTCACGCTGAAGAGTTGTTGTAGGACGCCGCGCTGCTGCGATTTTAGCCGCGGAAACGTTTCATCCGCCTCCGGATGCACGCAAATATTTCCCTTGAGATCCGCCTGGCGAATCATCCGCGCATCGAGCACGCCATCCGGCCCGAGCAGCGGAATCTCGACGTCTTCCGGGCGATTTTTGCGAAAGCAATCGACGCCGAGCAAAATCACGTCCGCATAAAACGTCTTCATGCGCCGCCAAACGAGTCCAAGCCGGCCAAGCGCCTGGTCGCGAGCGAGCGCATAGCCGCTAGCCGTTTTTACATCCTCCATGTTTCCGCCGAAAACGGCGGGAAACAGTCCCGACAAAAATTGTGAAACGGGACCGATCAATTCCTGTTGGTGCTGCAGCATGTCCGGAGAAACGCGCGCCGGCGCCGGTTGGAAGAATCCCGCCGCGAGCGGCTGTCCCGGCCGCGCGCGCGCCGGAAAATGCGCCGCGGGTTCGGCAACTTGATTCGCGAGCGCGTCGAAATCCAGAACTTGCGGGTCAGCGTAAATCGGCGGAATGCCGTATTCATATGTCTCCGCCTGCATGTTGGAGAGAACGTTGTAGCGTTCCTGGACCTGCACCAGCGAATCGCCGACGCTTGGGCGATTTTGTCCATCGCCGGGCAGTGCGTGCAGCACGCGCCAGTGATCGTCCATGCTTTCGTTGCGCGATTCGCAATAGGCCTCTCCCGCAAACGCGACGTAGCAGCCATCGGGAAAGAGCGCGAGCAGTTCCGCGCGCGTCGCTTCATCTTCCACTGCGTAAAACGCCCACGGCCGCAGCCACGTGCGGTCAAACGTAATCAAATTCATCAGCGCGTCGCCGGGATGAATCGACGGTAATCCCTGTTCGACGCTCAGCCGCGAAACGCGCGCGTACACATCTTCGGCGCCTTGCGACGGCGAAGTTTCAATCTTGCTCGCCGCGTGCGGATACGCCGCTTTCAATTTCGAGCGGTGCACTTCCGTCTGCCATTGCAGGTACGGATATTCGTGCATTTCATTCGCCCAGACGGGCGTGTTCAATTCGAGGCCGCCGGCAATCGAAATCACTTCCTGGCCGTTTGCAACGCGGTGCGTTCCTACCACGCGCGGGACTGTCACGCGTTCGGCTTTGCGCAGGTTCGTGTCTGTAAGCTCCGCGCCGCAGCCAGAGCATGTCGCGGTCGACGCGTCGATGCCGGCTGGCGTTTCCTTTCCGCACTGCGGGCAAACATAAACGTCTTCGCCGAGCGGAATCTCAATCGCTTCGAGCATCTGCTCGTCGTGAAATCCAAAGCGTTGCCCATCGGCCACATAGCGCACATATGCGCCGAGCTTCCCATCGGTCCACAGAAAATAGCCGATCGAGGTGAGCAGCTCTTCCACATGATTGTTTTGCTCGATGAGCTGCGCCACGTCGCTCGCCGATCGTGCCGCCGCAATGTCCTGCAACGATTGCGACGACTGCGGATAGAACCGCACGCTCGGCACATCCTGCGAAAGTACGGCGATGAACGACAGCCCGAATCCCTGATAAAAATTCGTGACGAATTGATACCGCGGCATCTCTTCGAGATCGCGGTCATCGCTGAATTTCGACTCGAACGGCAGATGCCAGTTCATGTCGTTCGGATTCCACCACGCGTATTGCAATCCCTGCCAGAAAAGACGCGCCTGGCGAATCCGCCGGATCTCATGCCGCCGCGCCGTCACTCCCTCCTGGCGATACTGCAACACCAGATCGCGCAGCGCATTCACTACATGCGGCTTCGCATCTTCGAGCCGTTCGTTGTTCGGGCCGAGCGATGCTACGGCGTCTGCGTAGTTGCCGTCCGCCGGCGCAATCGCGCCTGCAATTCCGTTTTCGTATGAGTTGTTCATGGAATCTTTTCTTGACTCAAAAACTCAGAGGCTCTGAGCCTCTGTGGCTTCCCGTTTCGCGCCGCGCTCGCGCCACGCCTGAATCTGGTGCCAGCTGCGCCGCCGCGCGCGCGGCAGCTCTTGCGGCTTCGGCGCTTCCGGAAAATCCACCGGCGGAAATCCCGCCGTGCCCAGCAGCGAATTCGTCAGCGCGCGATTCTCCGCGCGAAGGCGCAACACTTCTCCCTCGAGCAAGCCGACGTACCTCGACTGCACGAGTTTCTTGAGGAACTCGATCATGTTGTTGCTTTCTATTTCGCGGGAAGCGGACTACTTCAAAGGTTTCAGGGTCGTACGAGGCGCGCGGCGCATGTTTATGTAACCAAGCGCAATCGCCGCGCCGAGAATTACGTACAGCTCAAACGTGTAACTGTCCATCAACAGATCGGGCAAGCGAGACGTCAGCGACCACTGCGCAAGCGTCACGATGCGCACAAAATCGAGCAGCCACACAAACGTGACTGCCAGGTGCACTTTGGTCAGCCACTTATCGTAAGGAGCGCTGCGCCGGCCGGCGTGGAGCCAGTACGCCAGCGAAAACGCGGCAAACGGAATCGCGCAAATCCACCAGAGCACGCCCATCGCGAGAAAATAGTTTCGGCCGCCCCACAAAACCAAAAAGCGCGATTCCGGCAACGCCAGCGAGATCGCGCCACCGCCGACGACTAGAAAAATCGCGGTGACGCCGAATTTCTCCATCGGGTTTTCCGGCTTCAGCCAGCGCGTCCAACGGAACCGCGTAAGCCTGGCCGACTTCAGCGCCTGCAACGGAACTTCGGGGCTCAGCGTCGCTTGCAGCGGCGGCGGCTCGGTCGATTTTTCCGTAGCAAGTACGAGCGGCCGCACCGCCGACTGCGGCTGCAGCAGCGTCCAGCAAACATTCCCGATAAAAATCGCTTCGCCGAGGATGGCAATCGTTACGGCCATGTTGTCGACGTTGAACGCTGCGGCGGCGCCGAGGTCCGGCAGCCAAATCGGAAACAATCCAAAGAGCACGAGTGCGAGACACAAAAACGTCTGCGCAAAACCCAGACCCACGTGAAGCGGCCTCTTCAAAAACCGCGGAACCCAAACATATTGGCCGTAAAACAGCCCGAACAAAAGAAACTCAAATGTGAAATATCCGCCCGTCGCGCGTATCTGCGCCGTCGAAACCGAAAAATCGCCGGGGCGGCGCGCAACATAAATCGCGCAAACGCCCATGGCTACGAGGCTGAAGAACGCGATTGCCCGCAACACTTTCTCCGGGCCGATCTTGTGATTCGAGATGCCGTGATTCACGATGCCGCTTCCTTATCGTGAATCTAGCACCGCTCGCGGCACGCGAATCGCCGCGACAGTACAGGTGCAGCGAACTTACCAATGCCTTCTCCGCGGCAGGCCTTTCGGACGGAAAAACTTGTTCGCTTCACCCTCGAGCCGTTGATAGTGAATCGCGCGTGATGTCGGATCGGTTGCGCTCACTTGCCGCGCAATCTGTTCCGCCAGCGGCATGCCGTGAACAAAGTGTGGCTCACCGCTTCCCTGCGTGCCCATTCCGCCTGCCGGCCCATCGTTCGAGGGCAACGCGCTCAACCCTGCGAGACGCGCGCCAGAAACCAATCCGTACCGGGCGGCATCCGCGGCGTCGTCGCCGTCCATCTT
>Ga0209060_10002413_pt1 | contig 17456 bp, 17 predicted proteins | sample Coa_R1_8_FD_187155 | JGI IMG/M metagenome (GOLD analysis project Ga0209060, IMG submission 187155) | Surface soil microbial communities from Centralia Pennsylvania, which are recovering from an underground coalmine fire - Coalmine... | ecosystem: Environmental > Terrestrial > Soil >...
GGGAAGACCGCCCCGGCCGAGTTGGTCAGCGTGCTCAGATCGAGGCTGGCGCCGGCGACGACCTGGCCGGTCCACCAGCCGTCGGCGAGGTCCTCGAGGTTCAGGAAGTCCTGCTGCAACTCGGGGAGGGTCTTGGTGGTGAAGTGGGCCACCGCCGCCTCGGTGATCTGGCTGTAGTCGTACTTGTTGCCGAGGCAGTTCTTGGTCATCTGGCTCCAGTCGATGGTGAACGGCGCACCCGCCGGCACCAGCATCGGCTGCGCCTGCTCCAGATCGACCGAGTAGGTCAGCTTGGTCGAGTCGTTGGTCAGATCGAGCTCGGTCTGGCTGGCGCCGGGGTCGATGTTGAACAGCGCGATGCTGTGCGGCTTCTTGCCGACGTCGGTGCCGCTCTGGGCCATCAGCAGGAACGTGTACTGGTCCTGCGGGTACTGATAGTTCGGCGTCGCGGTGTCGAAGCGCGACCACACCTCGTCGGCCGGCAGCGGGTTGCCGAGCTCGTTGAAGCCAAGCAGGTTCATGTGCGTGTAGGTGCCGTCCGGGAAGGTGGTGATGACGCCCGAGTTGCTCCCCAGCGGCAGGTCGTCGACCTTGAGCGCCGTCTCGATGTCCGAGGGCGTCAGGTTCCAGAGCGAGATCGAAACGGTGTTGATGTCGGTCGTCGGGTTCACCGTCTTGCCGAAGAAGTCGACCGTCAGCTTGCTCCAGTCGAAGGTCAGGTCCGTGTTGTCCTTGAGGACGACGTGCTGCAGGTTGAACGAATCCGTCAGCGTGTAGTTCGTGGGGTCGGTGATCACCACCGAGGCGGTCGGATCGCTGCAGGTGGCCGAGGCGATCGGTGTCGGTGGCGGCGTCGCCGTCGAGCTGGACTTGCAGCCGGGCGCGAGCAGCAGCGCCCCGGGGACGAGCGCGGCGGCCAGGGCGAAGGCGGACATCTCGGTAAGCGAGCGCGGAAGGGCCAGGGACATGGGGGACCTCACGGATCGCACGGCGGCGCGCCGTGCAGGGTTACTCGGGGCTCCGCTCGAGGGGAGACCGGCCGGCCGGCCAGGCGTCGCCCCGAGATCGGAAGATACACGCATCCTTTTCTGCATGGCAAGCACGCGGGGGAACCTTCAGTCCGCGAGGTAAAAAGACGGGCGCGCCTCATTCGTGCTATCCAACTATCCACACTCAATGGCTGACAAATACGACCTCATCGTCGTCGGGGCGGGCCCCGGCGGGTACGTCGCGGCGATTCGCGGCGCGCAGCTCGGCTTCAAGACCGCCTGCATCGAGCGCGAGCGCGCCGGGGGCATCTGCCTCAACTGGGGCTGCATTCCGACCAAGGCGCTGCTGAAATCCGCCGAGACGATGCGCGCGGTGCAGCACGCCGGCGAGATGGGGATCGTCATCCAGGGCCCGGTGAGCTTCGACTGGAGCAAGATCATCGCGCGCAGCCGCAGCGTCTCGGAGAAGCTGGCCGGCGGCGTCGAGTTCCTGTTCAAGAAGTACGGCGTCACCCACATCAAGGGGACCGCCAAGCTGACCGGACGCAACAAGCTGGAGGTCGAGACGACCAGCGGCGGCAAGCCCACCGGCAAGCTGACGCTCGAGGCGCCGCGCACCATCATCGCCACCGGCGCGCGCGCCAAGTTCCTCCCGGGCATCGAGCCCGATGGTGACCGGATCATCACCTACCGCGAGGCGATGGTGCTCCCCGAGGTGCCGAAGTCGGTGGTGGTGATCGGCGCCGGCGCCATCGGCATCGAGTTCGCCGACTTCTGGAACGCCTTCGGCGTCGAGGTGACGGTCATCGAGTTCATGCCGCGCATCCTGCCGATCGAGGACGAGGAGATCTCCGCCTCGCTCACCCGCGTGCTGAAGAAGAAGGGGATGACCATCCACACCGGCGCCAAGACGACCGGCATCAAGGTCAACGGCAAGACCGCCATCACTTCGTTCACCACGGCGGACGGCAAGGAAGAGACCGTCACCTCCGAGCGCGTCCTCATGGCGGTCGGCGTGCGCGCCAACGTCGAGGGGATCGGGCTCGAGGGGATGGGCGTCGCGCTCGATCGCGGGTTCATCCAGGTCGACGACCAGTACCGCACCACCAGCCCGGGGATCTGGTCGATCGGCGACTGTGCCGGGCCGCCCCTGCTGGCGCACGTGGCGATGGCCGAAGGGGTGCGCACCGTCGAGGCGATGGCCGGCAAGCACGTCGTGCCGGTGAACTACGACGCCATCCCCGGCTGCACCTACTGCGACCCCGAAGTGGCGTCGATCGGCAAGACCGAGGCGCAGGCGCGCGAGGCGGGGATCGACATCTCCGTCGGCAAGTTCCCCTTCAACGTCAACGGCAAGGCCCTGGGCGCCAACCACCTCGACGGCTTCATCAAGGTCATCACCAACAAGGCGCGAGGCGAGATCGTGGGCGTGCACGGCATCGGCTACGGGGTCACCGACCTCATCGCCGAGATGTCGCTGGCCATCACCTCCGAGGCGACCGCGCACGACGTGCTGGCCGCCGTCCACCCCCACCCCACCCTCTCCGAGGTGATGTACGAGGCCACCGCCGCCGCGCTGGGCGAGGTGGTCCACATCTGACGCCCGACGTCGCCGGCGTCGTTCAGCGGACGACGTCGGCGACCGCGATCTCGACGTCCGGGAAGGCCTGAAGGCGGATCGACCCGCCGGGGCCCGCCGCGTGCAGTCGCGTGTACTGCCCGTCGACAGGCTCGCAGCAGACTTCGATCGTCTTTGCCGCGATATCTATGACCCAATACTCGGTGACGCCCGCCGTCGCGTAGAGCCGAGCCTTGACCAGCCGGTCCTTGTTCAGAGACGACCCGGCCACCTCGACGATAAGCTGTCCTTGGGACGGGTGGGCGAGCTCGTAGTCGCCCCGAGGAACCACCGCGACGTCTGGCTCCGGCAGCGATACGTCCGACGCCGCGAAGGGAAGTTGAACGCGAACACGGGCCCGGTCACCGACCGTGGCGAACAAGAGATGCGATAGCCGCTCGATGGTCACCGCGTGCCGGGTCCCCTGCGGGGTCATCTCGACGATGACCCCCTCGAGCAACTCGATGCGCTCGTCCTCGAAGAACCCCTCCGCCGCCATCCGCTCGTATTCGAGGCGCCGTAACGGCCGCAAACGCTCTGGCGCGACGAGTTCTTCCATATGTGGCTGCGAAGACAACACACCGAGGATACCACGCCATCTTCGGCATCCTCGGCACCGGGTTGCCTGCTCGCGGGTCGCCGTCAGTACGCCAACTCGAGGACGTCGTAGGCCACGAGCGACGGCACCACGACGGCGGCCGACCCGCCCTGGTAAGTGAAAGGCAGGCTGACGTCGGCCGGCAGATCGGGCGACGCCAGCGTGACCGACGTCGGGGCGCTCGGCAGCGGGACGGTCACGGTGAAACCGTCGTGCTCCACCAGCCCGCCGCTGTAGTCGTGGTTGACGAGGTGGACGAGCCGCCGCCGCGGGCTCGCCTGATCGCCGACGGCAAACGAGAAGCTGACCAGCGACATCTCGACGCTGACAGCGGCCTCCGGCGCGGAGGTCACCCGGTGATACAGGTCGGCGTGGGACCGATAGAAGCCGGTCAGGCCCTGGAAGAAGGGCATCAGCCCCAGCTGGGTGGCGGTCGGATCGCCGACGGTGTCGGCCAGGAAGAAGGCGAAGAAGAGCCCGGTCGCGTAGGCCTCGGCGGCATAGATGCGCCAGTAGTCCTGCTGCTCGCTGGTCGGCATGTGCAGGTAGTAGGACATGAAGTTCGTCGGCCAGTCGATGAACAGCACCACCGGCGCGCCCGGCGCCAGCGTGGCCGAGCGCGCCTTCAGGTTCAGGAACGGCCGCTGCAGGCTGCGCGTCCCGTCGAGGTGCGCGGCGCTGGTCGTCGATCCCGAGGTGACCGGGACGTACTCGGCCTCGGCGCCACCGTCGTCGTCATTGTTGTACTCGTAGAGCCCGACGCCCTGGAAGTCGACCAGCGGCCAGACGCCGTTGGAGGTCAGATAGATCGACCGGCCGTACTTCTGCTGCGCGTAGGCCCTCAGCGTCGCCGCGATCTGCCGCCAGTAGCGATACGGCTCGGCGCTGTCGACGAAGGTTCCGGCGCCTGGCGCGGGACGGTTCCCGACGGCCTGGCCCCAGATCGACGCCAGCGGATTGCCGGTGGCGAACGGGCTCTGCCCCCACCCTTTGGCCGCCAGGTACTTTTGATAGTTGAAGTTGTTCGTCAGGTCGCCGGCCGGGACGCTCGCCTTGAGCAGGTTGTCGGGCGTCATCGAGAACATCGTCGCGTAGTCCGCCCCCGGGAAGCGCCAGAGCAGGTAGGCGTTGAAGTCGGCCAGGTGGCAAGGGTCGAACCCCTCGTTGCCGTCGTAGGTCGCGCCCTGGTAGTCCTGATTCAGCTCGTCGAAGAAGACCCCGTCGACGCCGCCGTCGATCTGCAGCTCGCCGATGCGGACCAGGTAGTCGCGGTAGAGCGGGTTGGCCAGCGAGCCGCGGTGGTAGTTCTTCGGGCTGGACGGGTGTGTCACCACCGCGCCGGTGGCGTCGCGCGTGGCCAGGTCGGGGTAGGTCGTGGTCGGAAACTGCGCGTTCGGGAACTCGTCCTCGAACAGCACGGTCGACGTCGTGCCGCCGATGAACTTGACCCCGACGGCGTGGGCGCTGGTGACATAGCTGAAGTCGTAGTCACCCGGGCTGACGCCGTAGGTGTCCCAGCGCGAGAACGTCCGGATGCTCATGTCGGGAGCCAGCGTGAGGACCTGCGGATCGGCCTGGTTGTCTCCGGACTGGCTGAAGGCGTAGACCGTCACATCGTCGAGCGGGACCGGGGTGGCGGCGTCGGGCGGCGCCGTCCAGGGGCCGATCCCGACGTCGACGACGGTGGCGTCGGGGTTGGACGGCGCGCCGCCCGCGCCCGCGTCGACCATCCGGCTCCCGGCAGCCGGCGCGGGACCGCACCCGAAGCCGCCGCTCGCCGTAGCCAGCAGCCCCAGGAACGCCCGAAGGAACACCCGAGCGAGTCGACGCGCATCCATCGCGCCTCAGAATAGCAACCTCCGCGCCGCGCCGACCCCGCGGAACGCCGCATCCGCGCTGCGTCGGAGGGGGCCCGCGACGTCCGCGGACAGCGCCCGCGGACAGCCCGCGCGTCCACCGGACAGGCCGTCGCGGATCGAGTAGATTGAAACCGCCATGTCGTCCGAGAGGATCGTCGAGACCCGGTCTCGGAAGCTGCGCGTCCTGCAGGCCGAGCTGGAGGCGAACGGCGCGGCGCCGGCCGCCCGGCCCCAGTTCCAGCCCAAGCCCGACTGGATCCGGATGAAGATGCCGCGCGGCGAGGTCTTCTTCGACCTCAAGCAGCGGGTGGCCGAGCTGGGGCTGCACACGGTGTGCGAGAGCGCCTCCTGCCCGAACATCGGCGAGTGCTGGAACCGGCAGTCGCTCACCATCATGATCCTGGGCGGGATCTGCACGCGCTCCTGCCAGTTCTGCGACGTCCCGACCGGCCGGCCGCTGCCCCCCGATCCCGACGAGCCCGAGCACGTGGCCACGATGCTGGGCGAGCTGGGATTGCGGCACACCGTCATCACCTGCGTCGACCGCGACGACCTCGACGACGGCGGCGCCGCGCACTGGGCGGCCACCATCCGCGCGGTCAAGCGCCGCAGCCCCGAGCTGGTCCTGGAGGTGCTGACCGGCGACTTCAAAGGCGACACGGACGCCGTCGACACGGTGCTGGCCGCCGGCCCCGACGTCTTCGCGCACAACCTGGAGACGGTCCCGCGCCTGTCGCGCCAGGTCCGGGTCCAGGCCAGCTACCCGCGCTCGTACGCCATCCTGGGCCACGCCAAGGCGAAGGGGGCGATCACCAAGACCGGCCTCATGCTCGGGCTCGGCGAGGAGCTGGACGAGGTGCGCGCCGTCCTGCGCGAGCTGCGCGAGATCGGGGTCGACATCCTGACGCTGGGCCAGTACCTGCGCCCGTCGCCGAAGCACCTGGCCGTCGCGCGGTTCGTTCCGCCGGCGGAGTTCGACGCGCTCAAGGCCGAGGCCCTGGCGCTCGGCTTCCCTCACGTCGAGTCCGGCCCGATGGTCCGCTCCAGCTACCACGCCGACGGCCAGCGGGACATCGTCCTGGCGCTCCGGGCGCGATGATTCCCTACTTCAACGGGCACCTGTTCGACATCCCAGGCTGGGACTTCCGCCTCTTCGGCCACCACTTTCAGAACGACAAGCTTCCGATCTTCTTGTTCGGAGTTCTCGTCGCCATCGGCGTCATCGTCGGTGACCGCATCGTCGTCGCCGAGGGAAAAAAGCGCGGGCTCAACGCGCAGGACGTCCGGTTCATGAACGCGCGGATCGTGATCGGGGGCTTCATCATGGCCCACCTGGTCTCGGTCATCTTCTACTTCCCGGAACGGATCAAAGAGAACCCGCTGGTCCTGCTCAACGTCTGGTCCGGGTTGTCGTCGTTCGGCGGCTTCCTGGGCGCCTTTCTGGCCTTTCTCTACTACACGAAGAAGGAAGGGATCCCCCGCCTCCCCTACGCCGACTCCGTCGCGCTCGGCCTTTCGGTCGGCTGGATCTTCGGCCGGACCGGCTGCTTCACGGCGCACGACCACCCGGGCCGGCGCACCTCGTTCTTCCTCTCGGTGGACTACCCGGGCGGCCCGCGCCACGACCTGGGCCTCGACGAGCTGCTGTTCACGATCGTCATGACCATCGTCCTGTTCCGGTACGCCAGGAAGCCGCGCCCGCCGGGGCACGTCATCGGGCTGGCCGCGCTGATGTACGCCCCGGTCCGGTTTGGCCTCGACTTCCTGCGCGCCACCGACTACGGCAGCCACCCCGACCAGCGCTACGTGGGGCTGACGCCCGCGCAGTGGGCCTGCCTGGCCACCCTGGCGCTGGGGGCGCACCTGATGGGCCTCATTCCAGCTCGCCCTCGGCCCGCGTCATGAGGTCCTCGTAGCGCCGGCGCTCGGCGTCCAGGTCGCACTCGCCGAGGAACGCCGAGTAGCTCATGAACGCGGTCAGGTACGACAGATCCCGCGCCCACTCGGGCAGGTAGACGGGGGCCCGCACCAGCCCCTCGCGCTGCAGCCGCCCGAACAGCGGCACGTCCTCGACGGCGATCTTGCCGGCGAAGAACAGCGGCACGTCGCCGAGGTGCCCCTGGACCAGCGCGACCCGCAGGAAGTTGGTCACCCGCAGGAGGCCGTCGAGGTAGCAGACGTCCTTGGTGAACGGCGCGCCCCCCGTGCAGAGCCCGCCCCGACAGACCCGGCGCGCGCCGTCGAAGGCGGTCATCTCGTCGTTCCCGCGCTCGAGGAAGAACCGGTAGAGCTCGCAGAAGTCGGCCCCCTCCTCCGCCAGCTTGATCGCCAGCGTGCGGTCCGCCAGCCGCCGCAGCCGATCGATGCTGATCGACTGGGTCAGGAACTCGGTCAGCACCGCCAGCCCCTCCTGGGTCCCGGTGGTGCGCGGAGACGGGTAGCCGATGAACGGCGTGACCGGCTGAGCGCGCCCGTTGAGGGCGGTCGCCACGTGGACCTGCCCTTCGTGGAACTCGAGCTGCGCCAGATCGCGCGCCGAGAAGCGCACGCCGCGTTTGATCTTTACACCGTCGACGCCCGCCATCGCCTTGGCGGCGATCCCCTCCACCAGCTCGGCGCCGATCGACTGCCCGGGGAAGAACGCCGCGAACCGCGCCGCCAGCAGCGGGACGACCTCCTCGGCCGTGTAGCAGAGCTCGTCCTGCGGGCTGGGGATCGGCGCCCGCCCCGCCACGCCGTCGACCACCATCCGGAAGTGCTGGGCCAGCCCCAGGTTGGTGGTGCGCCGGTCGGCCGTCAGGCTGGCCGGCCGGCCGTAGAGCTCGACCGCGTGGTGATAGAACTCGCGCGTCCCGGCGGCGCTCAGCATGCGCGCCGCGGTGGCGAACGCGTCGCAGGTATCGCGCAGGAAGATCTCGATCGCCCCCCCGCCCGGGACGCGCGCCTTGAGCGCCCGGAACCGCGCCCCTGCCTCCGCGACCTCGGGCGGGATCCGGTAGTCGGGGCGCGGCAGCTCGCGCCCGCCCGCCGCGAAGAACGTCCGCTCGACCCCCTCGTCCCAGGCCAAGAGGCGCAGGACCCGGATCGGGCGCTGGGCCTCCAGGATCTCCGCGGAGACCTCGCGCAGGAGCGTGGAAGCCCGCTCGGAGAGCGTCGTCAGGTCCCCACGCCGACCCGGATGCCCGCCGGCACCGAGTAGGTGATCCAGGCGTTGCCGCCGACGGTGGCCCCGCGCCCGATGACGGTGCTGCCGCCCAGGATGGTGGCGTTCGCGTAGATCGTGACGTCGTCCTCGATCGTCGGGTGGCGCTGCTTGCCCGGCCCCGAGCCGTCGCCGCGGTTGCGGTCGCGCACCGACAGCGCGCCCAGCGTCACGCCCTGGTAGATCCGGACGCGGTCGCCGATCCGGCTGGTCTCGCCGATGACGATCCCCGTCCCGTGGTCGATGAAGAACGACTCACCGATCGTCGCGCCGGGGTGGATGTCGATACCGGTGCGCGAGTGGGCGTACTCGGTCAACATGCGCGGGACCACCTGGGCGCCCTCGGCCAAGAGGCGGTGCGCGACGCGGTAGATGGCGATCGCGTACAGGCCCGGGTAACAGGCGACGATCTCGTCGACGCCGCTGGCCGCCGGGTCGCACTCGAACGCGGCCAGGAGGTCCTTGGCGAGCGCCTTGCGGATGTCGGGCAGCGCCTGGAGGAGGTCTTCGGTCATCGCGCGCGCCCGCTTGGCGCAGCGGCCGCCGCCCCGGTCCTTGGGACCGCACAGGCGGTGCAGCCCCAGGAAGATTGCGGTCTCGAGGCGCGTCTCCAGCGAGCCGATGGTGGCGGCGACGTGATCTTGCAGGCTCCCCCCGTCGGTGCCGAGGCGGTGCGACTCGGGGAAGAGGACCTCCAGCAGCTCCTCGACCAGCAGGCGGACGTCCTGCCGCGAGGGCAACGGGCCCTCCGAGGCCAGCCCGGCGCGCAGACCTCCGGCCGCCGACAGGACGCGCGCCGCCAGCGCGTGGTGGGTCCCGGTCTCGGTCGGTCGGCGCCTGGTGGCCATGCCTGAGCTTAGCTCAACTGCGGGCCCCTCGCAGGGTCCCGCCCGCCCCGCGATGGGCTCCGTCCGGCACGGCCCGCCGTCACCCTACGCGCGCTCCGCGCCCGGCGGACGCGCGCGGGCGGCCACCGCCGCCGCCAGCTTGGACATCACCTCGGCGTGGCGCGCCTCGGGGACGGTCACGCGCGTCGGCATCCCGCCGCCCAGGTCGAACATCTTCACGAAGTCGAGGCCCGACTCGAAGTCGGCGGCGATGGTCAGCGCGCCCGAGTCGCGCACCACCGCCGCCGGCGAGCGCTCCTGCCCCAGCAGCAGGAGCTCGGTCTTGTCGTAGGGCCGCCCGCCCGACTCGACGTACGCGACGCCCTGGATGATCTGATACCGCTCGGCGAGCCGCTTGCTCTCGTCGAGCAACGGGTCGATCTCGCGCGCGGCTTCCTCGATCTCGGTCCACAGGACGGGCGACTTGGCGTGCGAGACCAGGTACTGGATCACCCGGTGCTTGAGCGTCTCGTCGCGGAAGCGCGCCCGCAGCGCCCGGTCGATGCGCGTCGCGATCGGCCCCGGCTCGCCCCGCCGCGTGTCGACCGCCCGCGCGTCGTCGTCGGCGCCCGGGTACGGCTCGACGCCGCCCAGCACCCACTTGGCCCCAGAGTAGAGGCCGTCGAGATCGAGGTGCATCGCCACCGTGTCGACCGGACCGGCCGCCCGCACCACCTCCGGCGTGACCAGCTCGGGGCAGGCGCCGTGCTGGGCCTTGGTCGTCAGCACGAAGCGCGGGTCGTCCTTGTAGTCGACGTGGCGATCGTGATCGTGGTGGTCGACCCAGGCCGCCAGGCGGCCGCCCAGCCCCTTGATGAACGGCAGCGTCGTCTTCTCGAACGAGGCGCCGCCCCCCTCGCTGGCGAACGCCACGTCCAGCACCGCCACGCGCCCGTCGATCTTCGAAGCCGGCGGCAGCGCCCGCGGCGTGAGGAAGGCAAACCGCGGCAGCGTGGCGGACGGCGACGTCGACATGGATCGACAAGGTTAGCCGACTTTCGCCGTCGAGGCGCGCCGCGCCTCGCCTTCAGTAATGCACTTGCAGCGATCGAGCTACATGCAGTAGCCGAACGGCCCGGTCGTATGGTTCGTGCAGGTGCTGCCCGCCGCGCACTGGCCAGTGGTCGTGCAGGTCTGCAGACAAGTCGTCCCGCCGGCGGGTCCGTTGCAGCTGTACCCGGCCTGGCAGTCGCTCAAGAACAGGCAACTCTGACCGGGCTGGATGTTCCCCGCGCAGTCGCACTCGGTCTGCGCGCCCACGCCCGTGGGGTAACAGCCGAAGGGCGCCGGACAGGTCGCGCTGTTGGTCGCCGTGGGATCGCAGCTCGCCACCAGCCGGCAGAGGCCGAACGGCGTCGCCGCCGTACCTCCGTCGGTGACCTTGCGCGCCTTCTGGTCGCACGCCGACTGCCCGCCACAGGTATCGTTCGACGGGTCACACAGCTTGTAGCAGCGGCCGGTCCCGCACTCCGGCTGGCAGTAGAGCCCCGCCTTGCAGTCGGAGGGACGCGACGGATCGCAGATCACGCCCACATCCTTCGTCCCTCCGGCCCCTTCGAGGCACTGGGACGCGCCGTCGACGACGGCACACCACCCGCAGGCGCAGCCGCTCTGGCAGCCGGGGTTGCACTCTCCCGAGATCGGTATCCCCGAACAGACGGACGTCGTCGATGTCCCGGAATCGCAGGTCACGGAGTGCTCGAATTGCGCGTCGACGCCGCTGCTGTAGCACCGACCGTTCGCCGCGCAGCGGAACCCCGACGGACACGCGCCGCCATCCCCGCAAGAGAAGGCACCCCCAGTGATGTTGGGCGTGTAGCACCCCGTGGCCAGTGCGGAAGCCACGAACAGCGCCGCGGAAATCCGATGGAGGTCCATCAGCCCTTAGCCTTGCTACAAATTGCAGAACCCGTAGAGCGCGTTGCTCGCCGAAAGCGGCAGGCAGGTGCCCGCGCAAGTGCTCGTCGACGTCCCGCCATCCTGCGGCAACATACAGACGGGGTAGCACTGCGAGCCGGTGCCCGTGGGATTCGTGCAGACATACCCGGGGAGGCAGTCTCGGGAATGCGCGCAGGGGTCGTGAAGGACGCCGTTCTTCATGTCCGACCGCTGGAACTGGCAATCACAGAGGGTGTTGAGCGAGGTGCCAGACAAGTAGCAGCCGACGTTCGTCGCGCCGCACCCCGTGTTCATGCCCGGGAGCGGGTTGCAGGCCACCGGCGGGACGTCACAGAACTTGTTTCCCCCACCTGCGTCGCGCGAGCAGCTGGCGCCGCCCGAGCAGTCGGCGCTGGTGCGACAGAACTGATAGCACCGCGGCATCGGACAGAGGCTCGCCGACAGACAGACCTCGCCGGGCGCGCAGTTGTCGGTCTGCATCGACTTGTCCTGGGGCGACTCCTGTTCGCAGTACTGAAGCAGCCCCACGGTCGCGGCTGCCGCCGGGCCGAGAGGGTTGCAGGTGAGGTTGCCGAGGGAGTTCACCGAACACTTGTCGGAACAGCTTCCGCACCCCGTGTTGCAGACGGGGTCGCAAAGCCCCGCGCCGGCATCACCCGGGCAGTTTGTGCTGGCTGCTGGCGCGAGGCACGGCCGATCGGGCGCGCCCCCGTCCGTCGGAGAACCGCCCTGACCGCCCTGGCCCCCGGTGCCGGCGCTGCCGCCCTTGCCGCCGGTGCCGGACTTACCGCCGCTGCCGTTCTCGAAGCAGAGGCCGCTGCCCTTGTCGCAGTAGAAGTTATCGGGGCAGGTGCCGCTGTCGAGGCAGCTGAAGTTGCCCGAGCCGAGCTTGGGACGGAAGCAGCCGGCCGCGAGGAGAACCGTGCCGAACAGCGCCACGCGGACGGCCAGATGGTGCGCCGACCGCATGTTCTAGAACCTCAACCCCACACCACCGCCCACCAGCCCCGGGCCGAGCCAGGGCGTCATGCTGACGGTGGCCGTCGGCGCCGGCGCGCTGGACCCCTCGGCCGCGCGCGAGGGGCCGTTGGTGATGAGCACGACCGCGCCCGCCACGGCGAAGGCGGCCCCGCCGATCCCGCAAGCGATGGCCACGATGTTGGCCGTCTTGCCCTCCGACTGGGTCTGCTCCTGCTGGGAGTTCCAGGGGATCGGGTTCGTCGGCGTCGCCATGTTCGACAGGCGGGTCAGAGAGTCGCCGAGGTTCTTGGCGTGGATCCCCTCGATCACCGCGACGACGCCGCTGGCCACGCCGACACCGATCATCGACCACCCCACCACCCGGCCGGCCGTCGACGGTGGCGGAGGAGGAGGTGGTGGTGGCGGTGGCGGCGGCGGTTGCACCACCACCGGAGGAGGCGGCGGCGGCGGCGGCTCCGGCTTGGGCGCCGTGACGTCGTTCTTGGGCGGCGGGGGCGTGACCGCGGCGGCCGCCTTGCGCCGCTCCTCGATCAGCTTCTCCTGCGCCGCGATCTTGCGCTCGACGTCGTCCTTGTTGCGCGCCTCGGGCGAGCGCTGCAGGTAGCGGCGATAGAAGTGGATCGCCTCCTGCGGCTGGTCGTTCAGCCGGTAAGCCTGCGCGATGTTGTAGAGCATGACCGGGTCGCCGTCGATCTCGTAGACCTTCTGGTACTCGTCGACGGCTTCCTGATACTTGCCCAGATCATAAGCCCGCGTGGCCTGCTGATAGTGGACGTGGATGTCCTGTTTTTGCTGCGCGGTCAGCTGCGCGCGCGCCTCTTTAGAGCCGAGGCCCAGGAGCATCATCGAAAAAAACAGGGCGAACGTCAGAGGTCGCCGCGTCATGACAATCGATGCCATTTAGTCGAATTGGGCCGGGCTGAATCGGGTTCAGCGCCGACGACGTACAATAACCTACCTCCACGCCTTTGGAAAGAAAGACCCCCTGCGGCGGCGGGTTGATGTACTTTGCGCACACCTCGTCGCACTCAGCCCTGGAGGAGACCCGGATGATGCCCTCTCACAAGCTGCCGCGTAGCGTTGTCTGCTCCGTTGCCTTCTCGGGCGCGGCGGCCCTCGCCGCCCTGCTCTCGCTGTCGTCGTGCCAGAACGAGAAACCGGCCGCGCCGACCACCTGCTGCGACCAGCCGAAGATCCCGCCCGGCATCCCGCAGTTCACGGTGGTGCGCGACGAGGTCACCGGCCCGACCGACGGCCAGGACGTCAAGCTCCACGTCGCGCTGAAGCAGAACACCAGCCGCGACGCGATCTACCCGGCCCTGCAGTTCCTCTATCGCTACGCGATGACCCGCAACACCTTCGAGCCGACCAACTTCCTCGGCGCCTTCTACAAGACCGAGGGGGACGCCCAGACCGGCGGCAACCCGGTGGCCAAGATCTGGCGCGACCACGGCGACAAGGGCCCGAAGTGCGAGAACGGCATCCCGCTGACGTTCGCCGAGGAGGTCCAGAAAGCGTTCACCCACAGCCTCGGTCGCGACGAGCCCGAGGACCTCGAGGACACCTGCCACCTCGCGGAGAAGAAAAAGATCGCGCGCGTCGACGACAACTTCAAGAAGAAGCCCACGATGAAGGTCGATGACGCCACCAAGTCCGTCGAGGTCACCTACCCGTACCTCGAGGCCGGCAAGGACGAGTACGTGAAGACGCTGACGTTCAACAGCGCGATGACCTACTGGGCCGAGTTCCTGACCGGCATGTTCGGCAAGGCGCCCGAGCTGAAGCAGGTCACGTACACCGGCCTCCTGGACGACCAGCCGGTCCTGAAGGTCACCGTCACCCGCGAGGAGTTCGACCAGCACCTGTCGAACGTCCAGGAGACCATCGCCTCCTACGCGGCGATCACCTTCGCCAAGCTCGGCCTGCACAAGACCGACGACAAGGGCGCGCTCAAGGACCAGGAGCAGCAGAAGACCAAGACGTACACCGCCGCGCTGTCGTTCATCCCCAAGGACCGCGTGATGGTCTCGCCCAAGCTGACCAAGGCCACGGGCGGCGGCAAGAGCAAGAAGGGCTAGCGCGCGACGCGCGGGATCCTCTCGAGGGTCCCGCGTCTATCTAAACCTCGGCATCGGCACGACGCCGAGGCCGATCAGCAGCCCGGCGACCCCGACGGCGATCGACAGCACCGCCGTGATGACGGCGCGGTTGGCGATCTTGTCGGGGAGCGTCTCCTTGTCCTTCCGCGGGCGCACGAACCACTGCGCGACGCCGGTCAGGATCAGGATGACGCTGCAGAGGACGAAGAACTTCGGCAGCAGCGCGGCGGGGCCGTTCACGGGTCTAGTCTACTCCGCGCCGTGCGAGCGCGTCGTAGAGGCCGATCAGGCGGCGCGTGACGGGCCCTGGCGCCCCGCCGGCGACCGGCTTCTCGTCGATGCTGGTGACGGGGAGGACGCCACGGGTGGCGCTGGTGATGAAGACCTCGTCGGCGCCCCGCAGCTGGTCCGGGGTGATGCGCCGCTCGACGAACGGGATGCCGTTGTCCCGGCACAGGCCGATCGCCTTGGCGCGCGTGATCCCGTCCAGGATCCCCACCTCGGGCGGCGGGGTCCGCACCTCGCCCCCGACGACGATGAAGACGTTGCTGGTCGACCCTTCGGCGATGCTGCCGTCGCCCCCGCACAGGATCGCCTCGTAGGCCTTGCTGCGCCGCCGCGCCTCACCCAGCGCCAGGACGTTGTTCAGGTAGTTCCCCGACTTCACCATCGGGTCCAGCGACGACGGGCTGTTGCGGGTGATCGACACGATCGCCACCGCCACCCCCTTCTCGTACATCTCGGGCGTCGGCGCGCCCAGCGGGAACACCATCACGATGAGCTGCGTGTCGTTGGTCGAGGCCGGATCGAGATTCAGCTCGCCGGCGCCACGGGTCAGGATGACGCGGACGCGCGACTCGGGAAACCCGGCCGCCGCGATCGTGTCGGCGATGGCCTTCTCGATGGCCGCCCGGGGCGGGGTGCGCAGCCCTATCCTCTCGGCCGACCGCTCCAGCCGGTCGAGGTGATCGCGGGCGGCGAACAGCTTTCCGTGGGCGGTCCCGATGGTCTCGTAGACACTGTCGCCATACAGGAAACCGCGGTCAAACACTGATACTTTCGCTTCTTCGGGGGGGCAAATGCGCCCCCCAATGTGCACGCGAATGGGCATTGGCGGCAGAACCCTAGTACATCCGCAGCGCCTCGGCTATTTTGGTCGTCCTGGAGCCCCCAAAAAGTGAACATCCTGCGCGTCCGCTGCCGGAATCTGGAGGAGTTCGAGGAACACTATCGGGTCGACCTGCCGACGGGCGGTGTCTTCTGCCCGACCACGACTGAGCTGGCCCCCGGGACCGCGGTCGTGGTGGAGATGGCCTGCGACGGGCTGCCCAACAAGGTGCTGATCCGCGGCCACGTCACCGCCTGGCGTCCCGCGTTGCCCCGCATGCGGGTCCGCGCCGGCGCCACCGTCGCCTTCGAGCCCGACGAGAGCGGCAAGCGCGACTTCATGGTCGAGACGCTGCGGGGTGAGCGCCCCGCGACGCGCCGCCGCAAGCACACCCGGATCCCGATCGGCATCCCGTGCCGGATCCGGGTGGCAGCCGGCCTCGATCTGGTCGACTCCGAGCTGCGCGAGATCAGCGTGAGCGGCGGCCTGGTGGTGGGCCCCGTGCAGCCGCCGATCGGCGCCGACGTGGTCCTGGAGATCACGCCTCCGGGCAGCGAGGTTCCGTTCGACCTCTCGGGGCGCGTCGTCTACCATGCGGGCCCGTCCCAGACCGGCGTGCGCTTCATCTATCGCGAGGGGGGCGGTTCGCGCCGGCTGCGCGAGCTCGTTCGCCGCTTCAAGACGCTGTGAACTCGAAACCGGAGGCTGTCATGCGGAAGACGCTCTCTTTCTTGGTATCGCTTGCGCTCCTGGCGTCGGCCGGGGCGGCGCGCGCCAGCCACTACGCGGTCGCCGACGTGCCGCGCCTGATCACGCCCGCGCAGGTCGAGAAGCTCCACAAGGCGCAGATCGAGACCACCGAGCAGCTCCTCGACAAGGGGGCCAAGAGCAAGGAGCGCAAGGCGCTGGCGAAGACCACCGGCCTCAAGGCGCCGGAGCTCCTCGAGTTGGTCCACCGGGCCGACCTCCTGCGGATCAAGGGTGTGGGCTCGGAGATGGTCCTGCTGCTCGAGGCGGCCGGCGTGAAGAGCACCGCCGACCTCGTCACCAAGGACCCTGCGGCGCTGACCGCGTCCATGGAAAGCGTCAATAAGACAGCCAAGATCTCGGAAAAGCCGCCCACCGAGCCCCAGCTTGCCGACTGGATCGCCCAGGCCAAGAAGCTGCCACAAGTGGTCGAGAACAAATGATCCCCCAGGCGCGGCCCGGACTTCGGTTTACGCCCAAATTTTGTTAGAGTCTTCGACCTCGCATGGCCCCCGGACGTGATTCCCTCGCCGTCTCGGCCCCATCGGGGCAGTTCCAGCCCGGCGCCGTCGTCGGCAGTCGGTTCCGGCTCGACAGCCTCCTGAGTCAGGATTCTGTCAGCCAGACCTACCGCGCGACCGACGCCAACCGTCGCGGTCCAGCGGCGGTCCGGATCATCGGCTTGCGCGCGCTGGGCCCAGCGGCCGCGCAGCTGGTGACCGACGTCGAGAACGCCAGCGCGCTCGTGCACAAGAACCTGATCGAGGTGCTGACGGCAGGGCGCGAGGCCGACTACTTCTTCATCGCCACCGAGCTGCTCGACGGGCAGTCCCTGCGCGACTTCATCGACAACAAGCGGCGCGAGGGGCGCAACGTCTCGTTCAAGGGCGCCTGCAACCTGATCACGCACGTGGCGAACGGCCTCGAGCGCGCCGCGGGCCTGATGCCCCACGGCGGGCTCAACCCGGCGGCGATCTGGGTGAACAAGGCCGGCCGCGTGAAGGTGGCCGATCTCGGGCTCGGACGGACCGTCCCCGCTTTGGCCCGGCGCGGGGCCCCGGACGGTTCCCCGGACCACATCTATTGCGCCCCCGAGGTGCTGGCGGGCACGGCCCCGACCACGGCCTCGGACGTCTACTCGCTAGGCGTGCTGCTCTACGAGGTGGTCACCGGCCGGCTCCCCTCGTCGCCGTTCCGTCCGATCAGCGAGGTGGCGCCCGACGTACCGCCGGTCGTCGACGCCATCCTGGCCAAGGCCTTCGCCCAGGATCCGGCGGCGCGCTTCGCCAACCCGATGGAGCTTCGCGACGCGCTGGCGACGGCCCTGGAGCTGGATCCCGAGCTCCGCTCCCTCATTGCCGAGGAGCAGGATTTCGATCATCTCCGCGGCAACCCGGAGTTCGATCGCCTCGTCCTGGGCTCAGCGCCCCGGACATAACGCCGCGCACGGCACAGGCGACCCGTCCCTG
>Ga0209060_10002414_pt1 | contig 17444 bp, 14 predicted proteins | sample Coa_R1_8_FD_187155 | JGI IMG/M metagenome (GOLD analysis project Ga0209060, IMG submission 187155) | Surface soil microbial communities from Centralia Pennsylvania, which are recovering from an underground coalmine fire - Coalmine... | ecosystem: Environmental > Terrestrial > Soil >...
CATCCGGCTGAACAGCAGGCCGTCGTTGAATGACAGGTTGATCTGTTCAGGCTTGAGGTACTGCTCCAGCCCTTGGATCGTCGCGTAGTGACTGCCCGATTGAAAGCCGACCGAGATCGGCACGCCGGCGAGATCGGACGGAGACTTCACGGGCGAATCCGGCGGCACGAAAACGCCGCAGGGCGAGACCGAATAGCAGTCCGCATAGAGCTTGCCGTGGCCGTTGGAGGCCGCGACATTCATGGTCCAGTGGCACGCGCCGCTGACATTGCAGGTGCGGCCTGCTTCCAGCGTCTGATAGGCGCCGACCTTATTGCCGATATGGTGATTGCGGGCGTCCCGCGAATCCATGGTCTCGCGAAACTCGTAGTCGAGGCCTTCGTCGGCGAAATACCCCTTTTCCTCTGCGACCCATTCCTGCAATCTGAAGTGCGGCGCAACGACGAACTTGCTCATGGCGGTTTCCTCTCCGTTTTCGGTCTGCTAGCGGATCGCGACCGTACTTGCGATGAGCCTACTCCGCCGCCACCCTGGCGGCCTCCCGCGGCGTGAAGTGATCGCCCTCGGGCATCAATTCGAGATGGCGGCGATGGAGGGCAGTAAGTGTCGAGCGGTGGCCGATCGACACTACCGTCGTCTTCGGCAGGTGTTCGGCGAGCACGGCGTACATTTCGGCCTCGAGCTTTTCGTCGAGCGCGGACGTCGATTCGTCGAGAAATAGCCAATCCGGCCGCATCAGCAGGGCGCGGGCAAGCGCGATGCGCTGCTGCTCGCCGCCCGACAGGCGCTGTGACCAGGTATCCTCGCGATCGAGTTGGTCGGCGAGGCCGCCGAGGTGTGCATTCGTGAGCGCCTTGCGGATGGCGTCATCCCCATAAGTGCCTGGTTCCGACGGATATGTGACCGCTGCGCGCAGCGTGGTGATCGGAATGTAGGGCTTCTGCGGCACCACCATGACGCGGGCGCCCTCCGGCACGCGAATGCGCCCGTCGCCATACGGCCAGATGCCGCCGATCGCGCGAAACAGCGTTGATTTGCCGGATCCGGATGGCCCCGTCAGCAGCACGTTCTCGCCGCGCGCGAAAGTCAGATCCTTCGCGGAGACGACGCGACGGCCGTCAGGCAGGGCGATGTCCAGGTCTTCGAGGCCGACCTGCGCGGCGGTCGCCGGAGTCGATAGCCGTCGCGGCCCGGCGGCGTCGAGCACCTGCGCCTGGTCGATCGCCTGATCAAACGATGAAAGACGATCGACTACCGATTTAAACCCGGCAAGCGACGTATAGTAATTGATGAAAAATGTCAGCGCGTCCGCGACGCGCCCGAAGGCTTGCGCCGTCTGTGTCATGACACCGAGCTGGATCGTACCGGTGAAATAAAACGGAGCCGTCAAGACGAACGGAATGATCGGCGAGATCTGGCCGAAGCCTTGACTGAATGCCGTCACTCTCATGCGCCTATAAACCAGGGCCAGGAAATTGGCGATGAGGCCGCCGAACCGTTGCCCGATCATGTTTTGCTCGGCGTTTTCGCCGCCCAGCAGGGCGACCTGCTCGGTGTATTCGCGCAGGCGGGCAAGCGAGAAGCGGAAGTCTGCTTCCATGTGCTGACGCTCGAAATAGAGGCGGATCAGCGGTCGTCCGATCAAGTGGGTGATGATGGTGCCGCTCGCCGCATAAATCAGTGCCACCCAGAACAGAAACCCCGGTACCTTGATGTCGGTACCCGGCAAAGCGAAATTCTCCGACAAGGTCCACAGCACGATCGAGAACGACACGAGGGTAGAGACGGTCGAGATCAGCAGGATCGATAAATCGTAGATACCGTACGCCGTATTGGCGCCATCGGTGCCGCCATTGATGAAGCGGAAGATGTCCTCAGCAATGCGCTGATCGGGATTGTCCGTCTGATGTTCAATCAGGCTGATGCGATAGTGATTATGCGATCGCAGCCAGCGCGACACGAAGTGGTCCGTGAGCCAATGCCGCCAGCGGATCACCAGAACGTACTGCACGAAGAATTCGACCACTGTCATCCCGACATAGACGAAGGCCCACGGCGTGAATACGAACAGGAGTTGGTACCAGAACGCCGTCGCATCCCGGTTCTGAATCGCGTCAAACCAGTCGCGGTTGAAGAAGGATAGCCGGACCGTTATGCCGACCTCTGCCTGATTTACGAGAACCAAAAACACCACCATGGCGATGGCGATGCGGCGCTCTGCGGCGGTGAAAGGCCGGAACGGCCAGATGCGCGCCTCGCCGCGGTCGGTTGCATTGAAATAACGGTCTGCGATGTGCGTGATCTGTCGTACCACGTCGATCTGCGCCACCAGGTACACCAGGATCGAGAAGATCGCGACGGTCAGCGGCAGCGATTCGGGTGGCAAATACTCCCCATAGGCGGCGGGCCACAGTTCCACCTTGCCGGCCAGCACCGGAAGGCCGAACACGATGGTTTCGCTGGAAAAAATGCCGACGAATATCTTGAGAAAGCTGGATATGCCGATTGAACGGAACGTTGTGAACGCGCACAGCAAGGCCGTCGCGCCGAGAACCGCGGTGGTCGTGTCCCTGACAGTCGCGGCCACCGCAAGCGCGAGAATGCTGAACAGTGCGACGCCTATGCTCAAAAGTTTCATGCGAAGATCCGGGAGTAGTCCGCGCCCGCGGCGCGTTGAACGGCGATGCCGCTTACCATAGGGTCGCGTTCCGCAAGAATCCACAGCGGCGCGGTCGCGACACAGTCGCAGGGCGCCGCTGAGCGCATCGGGTTGACATCGATGCAACGTCATTACCGGCTTGACCCGGCCATCCATCTTTATGCGAAGAAGATGGACCCGTGGGTCAAGCCCACTGGTGACGAGCAGATTCCAACTTGATCGAATAATGCTCTAAACTTCCGGCTGCCTCAAAAACATTTCAAAATCGTAAGGAGGAACCACATGGAGGACCGTGAGGTAGTCGAGAACAAACTTACGCGCCGAGGGCTGGTGGCGGGCGCGGCGGCCGGCGCTTTCGCGCTCGCGAGTGACCCGGCGGCGGCGCAGCGATGTCCCGAAACGCCGCCCGCCCGCATCAAGGGCGCGACGGTGTGGCAGGACTTGGACCAGGAGGAACTCGACGACGCCTATGATCAGGCCGTCTATGCCTTCAACTCGCGGAACATCGCCGAGCGGCTCGCCGCCAATAATGAGAAAGCGCTGTCCGTGATCGGCAAGCCGGAACGCGTTGCCTACGGACCGAGCGAGATCGAGAGGGTCGACATCTACAGGACCAAGCGGCCCAATGCGCCGACCATGATCTTCATTCACGGTGGCGCCTGGCGCAGCGGGCGTTCCGCCGATTTCGCGCTCTACGCCGAGGTGTTCGTCAAGGCCGGCGCAAATTTCGTCGCGGTCGATTTCAACAACGTGCTCGAGACGAACGGCGACCTGTTCCCGATGGTCGAGCAGTGCCGGCGCGCAGTCGCCTGGGTCTACCGCAACGCCGCGCGCTTTGGCGCCGATGCAAACGAAGTCTATCTGTGCAGCCGTTCGTCCGGCAGCCATCTTGCCGGTTGCGTCGTCATAACGGAATGGGAGAAGCAGGGCTTGCCGCGCGACATCCTCAAGGGCGCCGCGCTCGGCAGCGGCATGTACGACCTCAAGGCGGTCAGGCTTTCGAAACGCGGCAACTACGTCAAATTCACCGATGAGATGGAGCAGGCGCTTTCTCCGCAGCGCCACATCGACAAGATCCATACCCCGCTGATCCTGGCGCACGGCACCCTGGAGACGCCCGAGTTCCAGCGCCAGACCCGCGACTTTGCGGCGGCACTCAGGGCAGCCGGCAAGCCGGTGCAACTCATCGTCGGCAAAGGCTACAACCACTTCGAAATCGGCGAGACGCTTGGCAATCCCTACGCCGTCATGGGGCGCGCCGCGCTCGAATTGATGAAGCTGGCGTAGTCAGCGGCAGCCTCCGCATCGCGCCCACGTGGAATGTAGGGTGGGCAACGCGCCGGCTCGGTCGTGCCGCCCTCAGTGGTCTCGCGCGGGCGCGTTGCCCACGCGGCCCAACGTCGCCAACGCCGACCGCGTGGGCAAAATCGCCTCATGCATAGCAAGCAGGATGCGCCCCGGCAGGCGATTTTGCCCACCCTACAGTGAACAGTTGGCCATCTCCGTGAATTAAGGAAGCCGCAACACCGCGTACTGGGCATACCCGCGGTACGGACGCTCGAATGTCAGCGATGCGCCGGCCGCCAGGGCGCGCGCCCTCACCACCGCCTCGAGATTGTCGCGCGGCACGACGTGAAACGCTGAAAGCCAGCGGCGCAGCAACCGCCGGAAAATACCCGGCAGGCGCTTCTGGTCACCGAAATCGATGATCCGCAATTCCCCACCGCGGGCTAGGAGCGAAATCGCCACGTCGACTACGGTTTCCCATCGCGGAATCATCGACAGGCTGTAGGAGATGAAGATCCGCTCGAATTGTGATGTGCCGAACAGCAACCGCGGATCAAATCGCGTCGCGTCCCCATGCGCGACCTTGACGCGGGCCGCGACGCCCGCGCGGGTGACTGTTCTTACGGCAGAGTTGAGCATCTCGGTGGACACATCGATCCCGAAACAGCGCGCGGCGGGGAATTTCTGCGCCGCCAGCACCAGATTCCGCCCGGTGCCGCAGCCGATCTCCAGCACACGAGCGCCCTCACGGGCGTCCATCTCGGCGATCATGCGATCACGGCCGAGCAGATAGTACTTGCGGGTGAAATCGTAGATATGGCGCTGATGCCGGTAAATCCGGTTCATCAATTGCATGGCATGGGTGGTCGCCATCTCAGGGCGCCAGAACATAGAGATGGAATCCCCCGTAGATCGCCGAGCGGTCGCGTCGCGCGAGTTCGAGCGATCGCTCGGCTTCGTAGCGCCAGCGCGCCAAAACGCTGTCATCGAGGCGACCCGGCAACAGGCTCGGCGCCGCGGCCGTGCGGAAGATGACGCGCGCACCTTGGCGTGCCGTGCGGGTGATTTCTCGCCACAGCTCATTCAATTGCTGATCCGACATCCAGTCCTGCGCGTCGAGCAGGATGTAGCGGTCGACCGATTGGTCTGGCTGGCTCTTGAGGTATTCGGTGAACGAGCGATTGAGGACGCAGACCCGGTCCGCACGCGCCCGTATGGTCTCGAAATGCGCCTGTTTCAGATAGGGGGGCAGCGGGCCGGCCGCGCGGTCCGGATAAGAGCGGCCGAAGGCCTGCCAGGCGAAGTAGTTGTCGTCGAGGCTGAAATCGCACGACAGCCGTTCGACCCGCTCGCGCAGCACGCGCGCCATGTGCGGCGCGCCGGCGCCGAGCGCGGCATATTGAGCCGGCGGGATGCCCAATCCGTAAAGCGCGATTGGCCGCCCGGTCGCCCACCGCACCAGCGGCTTTTCGAACAGGGGCGCAAGCGACGTCTCGAAAAACACCCGCTGCTCCGCGAGAGAACGTGCGCGCAGCATCTCCCGCAGATCGACGCCGTGCAGGCGTGCGATCAAGTGGCCAAGGCCGATGGAATATCCAAGCAGGCCGCAGCGGTAGACGTTGCGGGAAAACATCGAGATGCGGCGGCGGCCCCAAAGATTGCGCCCCTCCCAGTAGGCCCGGCTCTCGCGATCGAGGTGGGGCCTCAGGAATCGCCAATACGCCGCCACATTGGCCTCCGTGTCGGCCTCGCCAAAGAAGCGGTAGAAGGATTGCCATGTCGGTAACAGGCGAACCGCGGCAAGCTTGAGGCGATTGAGCGCCACGTGGGCGCGGGCGAGATCGACCGCCGTGATGCGGGCGGGATTTGCGATCAGGTAGGACAGCACATTGCAGCCGCCCGACGCGATCGTCACCACGTGGCATTCCGGCGTGATCGCCAGCGCCTCCATGTCTACGTCGGGATCTTCCCAGATCTGGGGATAGACCAGCCCCTTGAATGCCAGCGTGAACAGATATTCCGATAGCCCTTGCACCGAAAACGAGCGGCTTCGGCGGACTGCCAGCTTCAGGCGGCGACTCGCCGCAATCTTTTCGCCCGACGTCAATATCGGCTCCCGTCCAGTCATTCCGACTCGACGGGATTAAGCATCACGGGAAATGTAACTTTGATGACGGCCGGCGCCTCGCAGCGCAAAGGCGGTCGCGCAGGGAAGCGAACCTCGTCCCGAGAGCGCCTCGTCCACCCGGCTACGACATTCCAAAATGCGCAAGCGCCGCGCGGATCGCCATGAACCAAAGCGCAAGCGCGGAAACGAGATAAAGGTAAAATCGCAGCAGGACGCGATTGAAGATGCAGTGGACCGCGCTGTGCAGCACCCGAAATGCCACGAAGACCCAGCCCGCATACACGTAGGTCGCGTCGACCTGACTGGTGACGAAGAGATAGAGCGCGACCGCGTAGAATAGCACCGGGATTTCGAACAGGTTCTTGAGGTTATCGGACGGATTCGACACCGCAGCCGGCGTCTGCCGCGCCAGCGCCCCTGGCTCGGCAAGGTCGTTCGGACTGATCCTGTTGCTGTTAATGAAATGGATACGTCGAACGTACATGTAGATCCAGACGACGAGCGTCAGGAACATGGTGGCAAAGAAGGGGCCGAAAATTGACTGCTGAGCCATGCGCGAGCCACGATTTGGGTTGGAGCTGCTGCTTATAACCAATTCCGATCAGCTTGGCCCGGCGTCGCGGCCGGGCTTGTTGTACAGCCCGGCGATGATGTCAGTGCGAGGGCTGCTGCCCACTCGAATGTGGTGGCACACCGCGCCACACAACCACGTTGTGCCGTGCCGCATTTCGTGCTCTTGTTACCTATAACAATTCTAGTTTGGGCGGCCGTCGCTCGTGGCGGCCGAGGACATTGGGAGAGGACGCTCATGTCAGACAGCGATCTACGTCCGACTTGCGAACATCATCACGAAGAGGGGGGAGGCCATGACCCTCATGGTCATGGTCCTGACCGCACACGGATGCGCGCCTCGCGGCGCGAATTCATCAAGGGCGTGATTGCCTCCGGCGTCGCGGTGTCATCGACCGGGTACCTGGTGCTCGGCCGCGGCACGGCGCATGCGCAGGTGGCGGGCGCTGTCGGGCGCCTGATCACGCTCAACGTCAACGGTCGCGACCGGCCGGTCGACGTTCTGCCTAACGAGACCCTGATCCACACGCTGCGCTACAAGCTCGGCCTCACCGGCACCAAGCTCGGCTGCGATCACTCCGAATGCGGCAACTGCACCGTCATGCTCGACGATGTGGCGACCTATTCGTGCTCGACGCTCACCCACGCGGTGCGCGGGCGCAAGATCACCACCATCGAAGGCATCGAGGGACCGAACGGCGAATTGCACAAGGTGCAGAAGGCCATGGTCGAGGAACTCGGACCGCAATGCGGCTTCTGTACCCCCGGCCAGGTCGTCTCCGCTGTTGCCCTGCTGAAGCAAAACCCCAAACCGACGGTCGAGGAGGCGCGGCGCGCCATGTCCGGCAATATCTGCCGGTGCGGAGCCTACGACCACTACCTGCGAGCCGTCATGCGCGCATCCAGGGAGGCTTGAGATGGCGTACAATCTCATTGGCAAGGACTTCGTCCCCGTAGACGTCACCGCAAAGGTCACCGGCCGGGCCAAATATGCCGAGGACTTCCGCGCCGACGGCATGGTGTTCTGCAAGTCTCTGACAAGCCCCATTCCGCACGCCAAGATCCGGCGCATCGACACCTCCGCGGCGCTGAAGATCAAGGGCGTGCTCGGCATCCTGACCGCCGACGACGTGCCGCAGTTCCCGCCGCCGCAGCCGCCGATCCTCGCCAAGGACGAGGTGTTCTATGTGGGCGAGCCGATCCTCGCAGTCGCGGCCGAGAGCGAGGAGATCGCGGCAGAGGCTATCGAGGCGATCAAGATCGACTTCGAACAGTTGCCGCATGTCACCGATCCGCTGGAAAGCCTGTTCCCGGGCGGCCCGGACGCGCGCTCGAACGGCAACGTCGCGGCCGCGCAGATCAATCTGCAGACCGTCAAGTGGGAAGCCACTGATTTCGCGGCTGCCGGCGACGACAAGCTGCCGCTCGGCAAGCCCGCCGAACAATGGAGCTACGGCGATCTCGACGCCGGCTTTAAAGCATCAAAGCTGGTAATCGAGGAGAGCTTCGTTTCCGGCGGTTTGGCGCACCACCCGATGGAGACGCGCTCCGCCATGGCCTACTGGCAGGGCGGCAAGTGCATCCTGCACGGCTCCAACCAGAGCCACACGTCGGCGGTGCCCAACATCGCGCGTCTGATCGGCATCAAGCCCGAGGACCTCGTTCTCGTCGCGGAGTTCTGCGGCGGCGGCTTCGGCAGCAAGATCCCCGGCTATCCCAACATGGCGATCGCCGCCCTGCTGTCGAAGAAGATCAACCGGCCCGTGATGCATCGGATCTCGCGCATCGAGGAATACGGGATCGGCAGTGCACGTCCGAGCTTCCAAGGTCGGGTCAAGCTCGGCTTTGCCGCCGACGGCAAGATCCTGGCGGCCGACCTCTACATCGTGCAGGAGAACGGTCCCCACATCGGCGGCGGTGACTTCCGCTCCGCCGGCAATGCGCTTTCGATCCTCTACCAGCCGGCTGCTATGCGGTGGCGCGCCGTTCCGGTGCTCACCAACACGCCGCCGGTCGGCCCGCAGCGCGGCCCCGGCGAGAACCAGTTCGTCGCGGTGTTCGAGCCCATGATCGACAAGGCGGCACGCGAGCTCGGCGTCGACCGGCTTGCCATCCGTCGCATCAACGCGCCGGAATCATCGAGCAAGATGGGCTCCGACCAGGGCCCCGTCACCAGCGCGTTCCAGAAAGAAGCCCTCGACAAGGCCGCCCAGATGTTCAACTGGGAGGAGAAGAAGAAGAAATCCGGCCAGCGTGTCGGCAGCAAGGTGACCGGCATCGGTATCGGCCAGGGCTATCACTCGGCTGGCAGCAACGGGTTTGACGGCATCGTGCGCATCACGCCCGACGGCAAGCTGCACGTCCATACTGGCGTCGGCAATCTCGGCACCTACTCGCACTCGGCGACCGCCCGGGTTGCGGCCGAGATCCTCAACTATGCCTGGGACAACGTGATCATCGAACGCGGCGACAGCCGGCGCGGCCTGCCCTGGAACTCGAACCAGGCCGGCAGCCTCACGGCTTCGACCCAGTCGCGCACCATGTATGTGGCGGCGCTCGACGCCAAGCAAAAGCTCGTCGAGATCGCTGCCCAGGTGCTTGGCGGCGCTCCCGGCGACTACGACCTCGGCAACGAGAAGGTGGTCAGCAAGAGCGATCCGTCAAAGTCGATCACCTATGCCCAGGCGGCCCAGAAAGCCGTCGAACTCGGCGGCAAGTTCTCCGGCAAGGAAGCCCCGAAGGACATCAACCCGGTCACCGTGCACGGGCTCAGCATGATTGCCGGCTCGGGCCTGATCGGCGTCGCCAAGGACAGCCTGCCGCGCGTCGGCGTTACGCCGGGCCTGACCACCACGTTCGTGGAGCTTCAGCTCGACGTCGAAACCGGCAAGATCGACATCGTCGACATGCTGTGCGTGGCGGATTGCGGCACCGTGCTGCATCCGCAGGGCCTCGCCAACCAGATCCGCGGCGGCAATGTCATGGGTATCGGCCTCGCGCTGTTCGAGCGGCATGTCTACGATCCCAAGCTCGGACTGCCGGCGAACACCTTGCTCTACCAGTCGAAGCCCCCGACCTATCTCGACGTTCCGGCCGAGATCGCGTGGGGTGCGGTCGACAAGGCTGATCCGCAGAACCCGATCGGCGTAAAGGGTGTAGGCGAGCCCGTCCAGGGCTCCGGCGCCGCCGCCGTCACTTCGGCGATTTCCGATGCGCTCGGTGGACATCTGTTCAACCGCACGCCGGTGTCGCTCGACATGGTCCTCAATTTCCTCTCGAAGCGGCCGCAAGCGCACAAGCCGCTCCAGATCAACACGGTCTGAGGGAGCTACTGCCATGATGATCAAGGATGTCATGCCCAGCTTCGAGCTGTTCCAACCGACACAGCTCAGGGATGCTTTCGCGCTGCTCGACCGCTACGGCAAGGATGGCTGGAAGATGGCGGGCGGCTACGACAGCCTGTCGTGGTTCAAGGAGCGCGCCAAGAAGCCAAAGGCCGTCATCGACCTTTCCGGCATCGCGGAAATGAAGGGCGTCCGCGAGACCGCGGACGGCATCGAGATCGGCGCGCTGACGACGCTCACCGAGATCGAGCACAATCCGGTGATCAAGGCCAAATACCGGCTGCTCGCGGACGCTGCCGCCAAGGTGGCGAGCCCGCAAATTCGCAATGCCGGCACTATCGGCGGCAACGCGTCCCAGGATGCACGCTGCTGGTATTACCGATCCGGACTGCCCTGCTACCGGGCCGGCGGCAACACCTGCTTTGCCGACACCCCGCAGGGCGTCAATCGCGAGCATGCCCTGTTCGACAGCGACCGCTGCGTCGCGGTGACGCCCTCCGACACGGCACCGGCGCTGGTGGCTCTCGACGCCAAGTTCGTGATCAAGAGTTCGAAGGGCGAGCGTGTCATCGGCACCGACGAGTTCTTCATCGGGCCGAAGACCGACATCACCCGGATGACCTCACTTGCACCCAACGAGATCCTGACGGCGATTCGAATCTCGAACGCATGGGCCGGCGCCCACTTCTATTTCGAGAAGGTCGCCGACCGGAATACGTGGGACTTCCCGCTCGTCAACGTGGCGGCGGCAATGTCGGTGAAGAACGGCGTGATCGAGAACTGCCGCATCGCTTGCGGTGGCGTCAGCGCGACGCCGCGGCGGCTCACGGCGGTCGAAGGGATCGTGAAGGGCAAGCCCGCAGGCGAAGATATTGCCAAACTCGCCGGGCAGTCGGCGACCCGCGGCGCCTCGCCCTTGAACTATAACCAGTTCAAGATCCCGCTGATGGCCAACCTGGTGACACGCGCGGTGCGTGACGCCTCGGCGTAACTGGTTCCTGCGGGGTGATCGGCGATTGTCGATCACCCCCGCAGATGTCATCGTCCGCGAAAGCGGTCGATCCAGTAACCATCAGATTCCGATTGAAATTCCAAGGCCGGTGGTTACTGGATGCCCCGCTTTCGCGGGGCATGACAATTCGGAGTCGTGAGTCACGAACTCGCTCGGGCGGGGCCGTTCCGCTTTGTCGGAAAATGTTGGTGTCCAATGCAGCTTTTTCGCTATTCGAGCTCCATCTATGGCGGCAGCGATGTGCTGATCGGCGCCTCGTGGGACCTGTTGAAATGGTTCGTGGTCGCCGGCGCCGTCGTCATCGTGCTGCATGCGGCCATCAAGGCCATGGTGGCGTCGCGGCGGCCGGATCGGGCGCCGTGATCGGGCTGGGAGAATCTTCGGCGAGCGGGGCGAACGCAAGCAGCCGGGTAAAACGGGAATGACTGTTTCGCAAGTCAATGTATCAGTGCCGGCATCGGTCGCGGGGCGAGTCAAGCGCCACCTCCTGGTGGACCGCATCTACCACTGGCTGATGGCGGCGTGCGTCCTCACGTTGCTGGCTACCGCGTTCCTGCCGATCATCGGCTACAAGTTCGAATGGCTTGGTCTGCATTGGACGACCGGCGTTGCGCTGTCCGCGCTGGTGCTCATCCACATCGTGCGGGCGGTCGTCTGGCAGGACTTCTGGGCCATGATGATCGACCGCATCGATCTGCGCAACGGCTGGCGTTACCTTGGTCGAGCGCTCGGCCGCAGAGGTCCGGCCCCCGGCAGGCCGGGCAAATACAACGTACTGCAGAAGCTCTATCACGCTGGCATCGCGGTCCTGATCCTGTCGATCGTGGCGACGGGTCTCGTGATGCTGCTCAAGATCGACACGCCGCTGTGGCGCCGCAATCCATATGTGCTGGCCGACTACCAATGGGGCTGGATCTATGTGGTGCACGGCTTCGCCGCCATGGCGCTGATCACCATGGTGATGATCCATATCTACTTCGCGCTGCGTCCCGACGAATGGCGATTGACGCGGTCGATGTTCCGCGGCTGGATCACGCGGCGCGAATTCGAGGAGCACCACGACAAGGCGCGTTGGGCCGCGGAAGAACGTTGACAAGAGGACGCGATGATATCCGGGGCACCCAAAACGCTTGCCGACGCGATTGATGCCGTCGAGGAAACCTACGAATTCATGCTCGCCTATGCGGCCCAGGGCCGTGCGCGCGAGGAGCCGGGCGACGACATCCGCGACTATCTCGGGCGTGCCGATGCGGGGCTTGCGATCATTGCCGCGATGGCGCCCCCGAACGGCGGCGGCGACGAGGCCGCATTCGTCGAGATGGTCCGGCAGGATGCGGCGCGCGCCCGCACGGCGATGCGGTTCGTGCTGGGGCAGCGCGCGATCGGTTCGCAGATGATCGACAATCTCAATGCCTCGATTCACCTGCGCACGCTTTTGACCGATCTGTTTCTGCTTGATGAGGCGCTCAAGATCAGCGGCGGTTGACACTTCGGAATCTCAGGAGCGCCAGCATGACCCAGATGAATGTCGGCGTGATCGGCATCGGCGCCTTCGGGTCGCGCGTGGCCCTGCGGTTGCTGTGGTCGGGGTATCACACCCTGCAAATCTACGATGTGGCCGACGTGGCGACGCGCCTGTTCACCAATGATTATGGCGGCATGGCGATCGGCTCGCCGAAAATGATGGCGCAGACCTGCGACGTCGTGATTGCGGTGCTGCCCTCCGCGGCGGAACTGCGCGAAGTCTGTTTCGGCTGGGAAGGCGCGGCGCAAGGATTTCCGAAGGGCGGCATCCTGATCGATCTCGGCAACACCGATCCGGTCGAGACCGTGAACATCGCACAGGAACTGGCGGCGACAGATGTTGACCTCGTGGCGGCGCCCGCGTTCGGGACGCCCGCGCAGGCCAAAGAAGGAAAGCTCACGATCGTGGTCGGCGGGCCGGAAGCCGCGGTCGCGCGCTGCCGTCCGGTGCTCGACACCATCGCGGCAAAAATCCTTCGCGCGGATACCGCCGGAGCCGCCCAGGCGGCCAGCGCGATCGCGGATTATCTGCGTGCCGCAAGGTTGTTGGCGGCGAGCGAGGCGATTCGACTCGGCCAGCGCTTTGGTTTTGAGCCCGCCACGGTGCTCGATCTTGGCGACCAGCTCGGCGGCGACATCGACGCCACGTTGCGTCGTGATGTCGTCCCGCGCCGGTTCGAAACGGGCGTGCAACTCGGGCTCGTGCGGCGCAATCTCGATCTCCTGGCGCGGCTCGCCTTGTCGACCGACACCCGGTCGCCGCTGATCGAGGCGACCGTTTCGGCCTGGAGCGCCGCCGAGCGCAAGCTCGGCTACGGCGCCGATTACTCCTCGGTCATCAAGTGGCTGGAGGCACTGCCGAGCCTCAAGCCGGAGCCCGAGCCAGAACCCAAGCCTGGAGCCAAGCCCGAGGCCGTGCGGAGCGTGCCATCGGCATGATGTGCTGGTGCGCAACGCAAGCCCCCTGCGGGGTGGGCAAAGTCGCCTGCCGTAGCCGATCAGAATTGCACACGGCCTCGCGGGACTTTGCCCACGCGGCCACAACGTGCCACGGCGTGGGCAAAGGCGCATGGACGAGCTGAGCGCGTTGCGCGGCCCGGAGATGCGCCTTTGCCCACCCTACGCGCTGCTGATTTTTTGATATAGTACAGGGACAACAGCGCAGGGAGGAGCAGGGATGGCTGGCAGGTCGGCCGGCAAGATGAGGCTTGGTGTCGGGCTCGGTCTCTGGCTCGCAATCGCGGCATCCGGATTTGCCGCAGAGGTCGACGATTTTCTGGCCGGCACGACGAAATCCTGCATCGCGTGTGATTTCTCGGGTCGCGATCTCAAGGCGCGCGAATTCAAGCGTATGAAGCTTGATCGCGCGATCCTCAAAAATGCAGATCTCACCGAGGCGGCGTTGTTCCGCAGCACGCTGCAGCGGGCCGATCTTTCGGGCGCGAAGCTCGTCGACGCCGATCTCAACCGCATCGATGCCAAATGGGCGGATTTCCGCGGCGCCGACATGACCGGCGCGCTATTGTTCGAGGCCGATCTGTCGAGCGCAAATCTCGCCGGCGCCAAGCTCATGAATGCGCGGCTTGGCCAGGCGCGCCTTAACCAGGCCAATCTCGAAGGGGCGGTGCTGGCCGGTACCGATTTGCGCGGCGCGCGACTCGCCGGCGCCAAGCTCGCCGGGGCGAATCTGCGCAGCGCCAAGCTCGACGGTCAGAAGTTGCGCGAGATGGACCTGCGCGGCATCGACTTTACGCTTTCCGACATGGTCGAGGCCGATCTCTACGGCGCCGACCTGCGCGGCGCGATCCTGGCGGGCGTCGACCTGTTCGGCGCCAATCTGCACGGCGCCGATCTGCGCGGCACGAGCTTCGAAGGCGCGAACCTGAAGAACGCGATCCTGACCGATGCGCTGACCGATGGCGCTAACTTCGATGCTGCCATCATGCCTGACGGAAAGCGCCAGGAATGAGTCTGCGCCTTTTGCTTTCTGCTCTGCTTACCGCGCTCACCCTCGCGTACCCCGCTCACGCCGAGAAAGGCAAGTTGCGGGAACGCTTGACGCCCGACGTGATGGCGGTGGTCTATCCGGGCGCCGAACGGCTCGGGCCGGAGGAAGGTTCGCCGCCCGCCATCGCGGTTTACAAGGGCGACAAGGCCGTCGCCTATGTGTTTTCGACGCTCGATATCGTCGCAGCGCCCGGCTATTCGTTGACGCCGTTCGATGTGATCGCGGGCGTCGACCTCAGCGGCCGCATCACCGGCGCCAAGGTGGTGTTTCATCGCGAGCCCTACATCTACGGCGATGCGGTGCGCCAGCCCCTGCTCGACACCTTCCTCGCGCGCGAGGCCGGTATGCCGCTGCGCGGCGGCGCCACGATGTTGCGGCCGGAATTCGTGGCGGGCGCGACCATCAGTGCCCGCGCCATGCGGGGCGCCATCCTCGACACGGCCCGGCTGGTGCTGCGGGCGCGCGTGCCGCGCACCGCCGTAACGGCGCCGACCCTCGATGTGGAGGGTTTCCAGCTCATGTCCTGGAACGAGCTTGTCGCCGAAGGCGCGGTGGCGCGCTTGCGGCTGACCTCGGGCGACGTTGCTGCGGCCCTCGCAAAGGCCGGCGTGTCCGATGCCGTGTTGGATGTGCCGCTCGGCAAGCCCGACGATCTCTACATCGAGGTCATGACCGGCCTGCTGACGCCGCCGGCGATCGGCGGAAACCTGCTGGGCTTGCGCAATTTCGACGAATACCGGCGCCGCCTGCCGAACGGATCCCAGGCAATCTTCGTCGCCTCCAACGGTCCCTACGACTTCCTCGGCACCAAGCACTATCACGAGGCGGAGGGTCGGCGCTTCGATCGGTTACGCGTGGTCCAGGATGGACACACTTTCGGATTCGTGCATGACGACTATCAGCGACTGGGGACCGGCGGCACCGAGGGCATCAGGGCGCAGCAGAATGCCGGAATATTTGCGTTGCCGGCCAATGCTGCGTTCGATCCGGTGAAGCCCTGGCGGCTCGAATTGCTCGTCAACGCCGCCGGACCAAACCCCGTCACGGTGGCGTTCCCGCTCGAATACAAGCTTCCGGCCGCGCATATCCTGATGCCGGACGAACCCGCCGTTGCGCCCTGGGTCGAGGCCTGGCGGGACGCGCGCGTGAATATCGCGATCCTCGCCGCGTTGCTCGCGGCGCTGACCGCGATCTTCGTGTTCCAGGCGCAGCTGTCGCGCTCGCGTCGCGCTCACCGGGTGGTGCGCATCAGTTTTCTCGCGATAGTGCTGGTGTGGCTCGGCTGGATCGCCGGCGTGCAGCTCTCGATCGTCAACGTCATCAACTACGTGCAGGCGCCGTTCCGCGGCTTCGACATCGGCTTCTATCTCGCCGAGCCGCTGATGGTGATCATCGCGGTCTACACAGCCATCTCGGTGCTGCTGATCGGGCGCGGCGTGTTCTGCGGCTGGCTGTGCCCGTTCGGCGCCCTGCAGGAACTCCTCGCCCAGCTTTCCCGCGCGCTTCGGGTGCCGCAGTGGAATCCTTCACCGGCGCTGGAGCAGCACCTGTGGATCGGCAAATACATTGCAGCCGCCATAGTGCTCGTCCTGGTGCTGGCCGGGATCGACTCCTCGGGCGCCACCACTGAGATCGAGCCGTTCAAGACCGCGATCACGTCGAAGTTCACCCGCGCCTGGCCCTATATGCTTTACGCGGGGGCCCTATTGGGCATCGGACTGTTCTCCGAACGCGCCTATTGCCGTTTTCTGTGTCCGCTTGGTGGCGTGCTGGCGGCGCTGGATCGGCTGCACCTCATCGACCTGCTCAAGCGGCGTCCCGAGTGCGGTAATCCGTGCCATCTGTGTGAGCGCTCGTGCCCGGTGCGGGCCATCGTGCCGAGCGGCAAGATCGTCACGGCCGAATGTTTTCAGTGCCTGGACTGCCAAGTCGAGTATTATGACGACAAGCGCTGTCCGCCGCTGGTGCAGGCCGCCAAGCGGCGCGAGCCCCCTTCCTATCCTGCCCCTGTGGGGGACGGTAAGGAGGGGATTCCGGGCGTGATGCCCCCAGGACCGCGGGCGTCTCGCCCGCCCGTTCCGGCTGCAACGGTGGTGAAGAATGCGTGATCGGATGCTCAGATCGGGGGCAGGTGCTGCAGGGGCGGGCGGGACGCCCGCGGTCCCGGGGGTCACGCGCCGACGCGCCATCCGCATCGTGGCGGCAGCGGCCGGGCTGCCGCTGATGATCGCAGCGGTGCGCGCCACGGCGCCGTCGGGGCAATTCTTCAGCTGGCAGGGCGAGGTGCTGGGCGCCCTCTCGGAACTGACGTTGTGGCACACCGATGCCGCGCTGGCGCAGCGCACGCTGGTGCGCGTACGCGGCGAGATCGCCCGCTATGAGGGCATCTTCAGCCTCTATCGCGAGGACAGCGAGATCTCTCGACTCAACGCGGCCGGTGCTTTGAGCAAGCCGTCGCCCGAGCTGCGCGGGCTGGTCGAGGAAAGCCGGCGCTTCAGCATCATCAGCGACGGCGCCTTCGATATTTCGGTGCAGCCGCTGTGGCGGCTCTACGAGGCGCATTTCTGGTCACACAGCGATGTCCAGCCCGACATTGCGGCCCGCGCGCACGAGGTCGCGCGCGAGTTGGTGGACTTCCGGCAGATCGAGTTGGGCGCCGGTCGCATTGCCTTCGCGCGCGCCGGCATGGGCATCACGCTCAACAGCCTCGCACAGGGCTTCATCACGGATGCGATCGCCGATCTGCTGCGCAACGAAGGCTTCGCCAGCGCCGTCGTCGACCTTGGCGAGTTCCACACGCTGGGCCGCCATCCGGACGGCCATCCATGGCGGATCGGTATTCGTAACGACGCGGCGGACGGCGGCATCGCCGGCACCGTTGAGCTTGAGGACATGGCGCTCGCGGTGTCGGG
>Ga0209060_10002415_pt1 | contig 17444 bp, 16 predicted proteins | sample Coa_R1_8_FD_187155 | JGI IMG/M metagenome (GOLD analysis project Ga0209060, IMG submission 187155) | Surface soil microbial communities from Centralia Pennsylvania, which are recovering from an underground coalmine fire - Coalmine... | ecosystem: Environmental > Terrestrial > Soil >...
CAAGAAGGGCAAGCTCGACGCCGAGCTCTTCGAGGGCGCGACCATCAACACCCCCTCGCTCCTCGCGCTCGAGGATTACCTGGACGCGCTCAAATGGGGCGAGTCCATCGGCGGCCTCGACGCCCTGCATGCGCGCGCCGATGCCAACGCCGCAACGCTCGCAGAGTGGGTCGAGCGCACCGCCTGGGTCGAGCACCTCGCCATCGATCCGGCGACCCGCAGCAACACCAGTGTGTGCTTGAAGATCGTCGACGAAGCCTTCACCGCGCTTGCGCCCGAGCGCCAGGCCGCCTTCGCCGCGACCCTCGCCGCCACCCTTGAGCGCGAAGGCGTCGCGCTCGACATCGCCGCCTATCGCTCAGCGCCGCCCGGCCTTCGTATCTGGTGCGGCGCCACGGTCGAGCGCGCCGACCTCCAAGCCCTCACACCCTGGCTCGACTGGGCCTTTGCCGACACCCGCGCCACGTTCGCCTCGTGAAAAGAGCTGACATCGCCACCTTTCACCTGGGACGGGAAGCCGTGGGGGGGACGTCATTGCGCTGATCGGTATCGACCGGTGGTGCCCGCCCCCCTGCTTGCACGCCTGCGCGGCCTGCCGCAGGTTCGCTACGTTCGGGTGCTCCGCATTTAGATCGGCGCTCATCCTCGTCCGCCCGCCGTCAATCACGCTAACAAAATCAGGCTCTTATGAAGGCAGCTTACAGGTGTGCGCGCTGCGATTGATCGATCGGACTCTGGTAGAGAGTTACGATGTCCGGACGCCGCTACTCAAACGTCTAAGGTAGTCATGGCCGATCCTGTTCCCGCGCCCGCCACGACCGCCAAAACTGAGGATTCTCGCGAGCGGTCGGCGCTCGTGAGTGAGCTGTTTCGAAATCACAACCGCACGCTCGTGCGCTTTCTTGAGTCGAAATTGCAAAACGCACAGGAGGCGCGGGAAATCGCCCAGGAGGCTTACGTCCGTCTGCTAGAGCTCGAACGGACCGGGGCGGTGGGTTTTTTGCGCGCCTATCTTTTTAGAATCGCCTCGAATCTGGCGATCGATCGGTTACGGAGTCGCCGCACTCGCAGCCGGATTGACGCGCATTGGAAGGATCCGCTCGACGAAGTGGTCCAAGAGGGGCCGGTTGAGCGGGAGGTTTTTGCGGCCGACGAGATGCGAGTCTTTTGGGCGAGCCTGGCGGAGTTGCCCGAGCATTATCGAGTCGCCTTCGTCATGCATCGGATCGATAACCTATCGACTGGTGAAATCGCCAAGAAAATCCACAAAAGTGAGCGCATGGTGCGCCGCTATCTTGTACGTGCACTGAGCTACTGCCGATGTCGCTTGCAAGGACTGCCCTGCGCTGATGCGCGGGCGCGAATGGACCAGGAACTGACGCCCGATGAGTAACACCTCCGAAATGGATCTGGAGCAGGGCCGTCGCTGCGATGCAGCCGGGGAATGGCTCTTGCGTCTAAACGAGCTGGACGTATCAGAGGATACGCTCGCTGAATGGGTCGAATGGTGCGATTCGGATTCGAGGAATCTTCGCGCATTCGAAGAGGTCCAGTCGCTATGGCGGGCAGCTGCTGAGCATCCCCCCGATGCTCAACAGTTGGCGAGACTCCTGCACCCGGACGATCCCCCGCGCAAACCCCGTAGCGGCCGCACGCGGCGACGTTGGCTGGCACTCGCCGCATCGGTCGCGGCTCTCTGTGCGGTCGGATTTCTCCTTATCCACAGACTCAGTGTCCCGATGGACCAAGGCCTGCGCCACGCGACGCGAATCGACTCAGTTCAGACCCCCCTTGCCACCAATCAACAGGCGATCCTGCCAGATGGTTCGCACGTCGAGCTCGGTGCGCGCTCCGTACTGGACGTGGATTTCACCGGGGTACAGCGCCGAATGCGCTTGCGCGACGGCCAGGCGTTTTTTCGAGTCAAGCACGACACCCAGCATCCATTTATCGTGGAAGCCGGTACCGTGCGAGTCACCGCGGTCGGGACCGCCTTCGATATTCGCAGAAGCGGGGTGCAGGTCGCGGTCACGGTGCAGGAAGGCGTCGTAGAAGTAACCGATGCAGCAGGCGATGCGGGCCCGATGCGCGCGGAGGCGGGCTATCAGCTCGCGCTCGATACAGCCACCGGAGCGGTGCGTCGCTCGATCGTGGATCCGGGAATAGCCGTGGCGTGGCGATCCGGGCGTCTCGAGTTCGCTGGTGATACGCTCGATGTCGTGATCGCGAGCGTAAATCGCTATGCATCCCGGCCGATCGTGCTGGACGATCCTGCATTGGGCAAACTCACCTTCACCGGCACTGTGTTTGTCGATTCGATCGACGCATCGCTCGATGCCATGCAACAGGTCTTTCCTCTGGAAGTTCATCGCTCAGAACACGAAGTAATTCTGGTCAAGCGCCCCAAATAATCGCCTCGCGGTGTCCGCTCTGCCCCGCCCGAACGTCTCAGCTACCAACGTTGCAATATAGCTGCGTACTACGGGGGACTCGAATGGGATACCGCATTCTCGGGGCTATCATTTGCCTGGGCATCTGCATGTCTACCTGGGCACTCGATTTAAACGAGCAGCGCCAGTTCGACATCCCTGCACAGAAGCTAAGCACGGCCCTCGTAGAATTCTCACGCCAAGCCAAAGCCCCCATTGTGAGCTCGACCCCCGATGTCGAGCGCTTCGATAGCCCGGGAGTCAGCGGGCGCATGTCGCTCAAAGAGGCGCTCAAAGCGCTTTTGCAGGGCACCGGCCTCGACATCCGAACGACGGAGAGTGGCGCCATCGCAATCGGAAGCTTTGGGGCGAGATTCCGGACTACCGATAGCGCGCCCGCGGATGCAACCCGCATGGCTCAGCTGTACCCGGACGCACCACGTACCAGCCGACAAGACTCAAGCGCGGCCACTCCCACCGTGCCGAGTGCTGAGGCCGAAAGAACTCCGCTCGGCGAAATCATCGTCACGGCTCAAAAGCGCCAAGAACGTCTACAGGACGTTCCCGTGCCCGTCTCGATCGTCAACGCCGAAGTGCTCGCCAACAACAATCAGTCTCGATTGCAAGACTACTTTACGACGGTGCCCGGTCTTAGCGTCGCGCCCATATCTCCTTCGGTGCAGTTTCTGTCCATCCGCGGAATTTCGACAGGTAGCTATACCAATCCCACGGTCGGCGTTGTGGTGGATGACGTGCCGATTGGATCCTCCACCGACCTTGGCGGCGGCTACGTCGTTCCGGACATCGATCCCGCAGACCTCTCGCGCATCGAAGTACTGCGGGGACCACAAGGGACACTCTATGGCGCGAGTAGCCTTGGTGGCCTCATCAAATACGTCACGCTAGACCCGTCAACAGATGCGGTCTCCGGGCACGCTCAGGCCGATGTGAACGAGGTTTTCAACGGTGCCGAGGCGGGATACGCGTTCCGTGCGTCAGTGAATGTCCCTGTCAATGACACGTTGGCGTTTCGGGTAAGTGGCTTTGCGCGCCAGGACCCCGGCTACATTAACAACCCCGTCCTACATATCAATGGAATCAACGAGGAGCACGTCAGTGGTGGGCGGATCTCTGTCTTATGGCGGCCTTCAGAAGGGTTCTCGGCAAAGCTTGGCGCGCTGTATCAGGACTCCAGCGGTGACGGTAATAATGACGTCGACATCCAAAGCGGCCTCGGAGATTTGCAACAGCGCTATCCCCGAAATATTGGAGTCAACCATCGCACGCTCGAGCTCTATTCAGCGACGTTGAAAGCAACGCTCGGGGCGGCGGAACTGACCTCGGTCACCGGATACAGCATCAACAAATTCGCCGATTCTCAAGATTACACCCAACTGCTCGGTAGCTACTCCCTGCCTCAGTTCGGATTTCAAAGCACCCCCCTCTCCGAAGCAAATACGACCTACAAGCTGACCCAGGAGGTTCGCCTGGCGATGCCTTTGGGGCGTCAATTTGACTGGCTGCTCGGTGGCTTCTACACGCATGAAGACTCGCCATTTGCCGAGAACATTTTCGCCGAGAACGGGGTGACCGACACCCCGGTTGGCGAATGGTTATACATCAGCTTCCCGACGACCTATCAGGAATACGCGGGCTTTACAGACCTTACCTGGCATGCCACCGACAGATTCGATATCCAACTGGGCGGGCGCGAAAGCCGCATCAAGCAGCGCGCGAACGAAAGCGACGTGGGGATCTACGATGAGTTCTTTTTGGGAAAATCTTCACCGTACATACTTCCCCAAGTAGATACCGATAGCAGCGCCTTCACATACCTTGTCGCACCAAAATTCAAGCTCACGCCGGATCTCATGCTGTACGCGCGCGTGGCGTCGGGATATCGGGCAGGAGGTCCTAACGCAGCCCCTGAGGATCCCCGCGAATACAGCCCTGACAAGACCCAGAACTACGAGTTGGGCATCAAGGCAGATTGGCTAGAGCACGCTCTTTCTTTGGACTCGTCGCTCTACTACGTCGATTGGAAGAACATCCAGGTGAGCCTGACCGATCCGACCACGGGCTTCGGATACTACGTCAATGCGAGCCGTGCGAAGAGCCAGGGCATCGAGCTGTCTGTACAAGCAAAGCCGGTTCCTGGACTGACCATCGCTGGCTGGGTGACCTGGAGTGACGCCGCGCTCACTCAGCCCTTTCCTGCCTTGAGCAGCGCGCTAGGGGCATCGGGCGACCGGCTGCCCTTTAGCAGCAAATTCTCTGGCAACTTGTCACTCGAGGACGAGCTCGCGCTCAACAGCGCCTGGAGGGGATTTGCCGGGGCCGTCGTCAGCTACGTCGGCGACCGGCAGGGGGACTTTACAGCGACAGGCGTTAGGCAAGATCTCCCTGGCTACGCGAAAGCCGACCTGCATATCGGTGTGAAATACGATGCCTGGACCACGGGCCTGTATCTCAACAATGCTTTTGACCGGCGAGGACTGCTCATGACAGGGCAAGCAGAGTCGCTGCCGTATGCCTACATTTATATCCAGCCTCGCACTGTCGGGCTGTCGATCACGCGCGCGTTTTAAGAAACCCGCGAGCGCCCGGATGCCCAACAAGTTCGACTTTGGATTGGGCCCCGAGCAGGAGTCGCGCGCCGCCCGACTCCATAAGGAGAGCATTGTCGTTGATCTTCTCTCGCAGCATGCGGGGAGCAATATCTTTACGCACTATCCAGGGGAGTTACAGGCTGAATTTGCCTCCCGGATGATGCGGGTGGCAAATGCGATGGATCGGTTTGCCGAAGCAGTGTACTGGCCATATGAAATGTCCAAGACCGGCAAGAGCCACCTTATACAAGACTGGTACCGGGAATCGGGGCTCACGTGCGGTACGTTCGGCATTGAGGTGCAAGACGGTCGGGATCCATTCGCGAACCTATGGGAAGCGAAGGCCATGCGCTATGCGGATCTTCCCTGGCTCCGCTACGTGACCAGCGCGAGCGAGATTCGTCGCGCCAAGTGCAGCGGGGAGACTGCCTTCTACGCGCACTGCCAACCGCTCTCACCTGCTCCGCGAGACCTGCGATTGTGGGACCTGGCGTATCAGAAAGGGCTGCGCTCGTTCATGCTGACCTACAACCAGATGGACATAATTGGCGTCGGCTGCACCGAGAGAGTGGATGCGGGGCTCTCCAGCTTCGGGCTCGAGGTAGTGAAGCATTGCAACGCGATTGGCATGATCGTGGATGTGAGCCATTGCGGACATCTGACGACAATGGATGCCTGCCGGTACTCGACGAAGCCCGTGAACGCAAATCACACGGCGGCCAGGAGCGTGCACCGCCACGCGCGTGGCAAAAGCAATGAGGCGCTGAAGGCGATCGCGGCAACCGGCGGCGTCATCGGTGTAGTCGCTGTTCCGGCCTTCCTCACCGACGCCGATGAGCCGAGTGTTGAGCACATGCTCGATCACATCGACTACATCTCGGGTCTGGTGGGGTGGCGACACGTGGCCATCGGTACGGACTGGCCGCTGCAGGCACCGGAGGCACTCCAACGGGAGCTCCTCGCCCCGAGCAACAGGGCGCTGGGCTTTCGCGAAGAGGACCGCCTCGACGTCACGCGGAGGCTCGCGGGGTTTGATGATTGTCGCGACCTGCCCAACATCACCCGTGGGCTGGTCCATCGCGGCTATACCGATGAGCAGATTAAAGGCATCTTGGGCGAGAACGCCTTGCGCGTCTTCGAGGAGGTCTGCGGGTGAGCCACTACTCCCACCAACTCGAGACCGCTCGCACTTCCGCAGGGGTGACCGGTGCCTCCTTTGCCTACTGGGATGGCGAACGGTTGCAGACCGCGCAGGCCGGCCTGAGAAACAGTGTAACGGGTGACCCAGTCACGGTTGACACACTGATGCAGCTGGGCTCCATCACCAAGGTCATGAATGCGGTATTGCTGATGCAATTAGTGGAGGAGGGCGCAATTGCATTGGAGGAACCCGTTACCAAGTACCTTCCGGAACTCCAGCTCCGAGATCGCGAAGCGCTTCCGCGGATCACTTGCGGCATGTTGCTGAATCATACGAGCGGCATAAACGGGGACTGGCTACCGGAGTATGGACCGGACCAGGAGCGAATCGTTGACACCGTGCAGCGCTGTGCCGAGCTTGACCAACTGCACGCACCGGGCGAAGCGACTTCCTATTGCAACGTCGCGACTGTGATCGCGGGATATCTGACGCAGAAGTTGCGAGGAGAAAGCTGGTATACGCTTGTGAAACGTCGGATCTACGAGCCACTGGGCCTCGAGCATGCGCTCGTGGATCCACTCGATGTTCCACGATTTCGCTGCAGCGTCGGTGACATCGTGGACTACCGGACCGGTGAGTTGACTCAGACAAAGCGGCCATGCCTCGCGCCAAGCCTCGCCCCGGCGGGTTCCACGCAGTGGATGTCCGCGGTGGACTTGGTGACCTTCGCGCGCGCGTTGATCAGCGGGGGCGTGGGGCCAAGTGGTGCGCGCATTCTTTCGACAACAGCGGCCGAGCGGATGATGCGGCCCACCTCGGAATTCGCGCATCCCGAGGGTCGAAAGATGGGCTTGGGCTGGATGATTCTGCCCGGCGGCGTTGTGAACCACGGTGGCGGAGGCCGTGGCGTGCTATCGCAACTCTACGCCCATCCGGCGAGCGGTAGAGCTGTAGCATTATTGACGAATTCAGATCTCGGCGCAGCGCTCCATCTACCGATCCTTGCCCCCGTTCTCGAGTCTTGGACGGGCGTTAAATCCCAAGCCGTGGAGCATCGGATTCCCCGTCCCGATACAAGGCCGTATGAGGGGATTTATGAGAACAATCTCATGCGTTTCGAAGTGCGCGTCACGCAGAGCGGTCTGACACTTCATCAGGACATCAACGGGCAGAAGATGGCAGACCTCTTCGAGGTGAGTCAGGCCGCGACCGCCACCTTGCATCACTTGGGCGATCACCTGTTCGAAACGGAATATTCGATACGGGCGATGCCGCGGGGACAGATTCGATTCGTCCGGCCGGATGCGAGTGGGCGCATGCAGTTCCTGGCGACTGGGCCTCGGTTACTCAAGCGTTCGGCGGGGAACGCCGCTCAGTGAGTGCTCGAGGAACTCATGATAGGCGATGAGCGTCTGAGCAGCCGTTCCCCCGTGCCGACCATGGCCTGTCCCCGGGTATCGACCGGCACCTTCGTGATCGCTGCGGCTCTGACCGTCGTTGGAGCAAGCACCTACAATGCCCTGCCGCTGCTCGTGCGAGGAGTCACTACTGCACTTCGCTTCTCACCAGCACAGGCCGGGGTAATCGCGCTCGTCGTATCGGTCGGCTTCGGGATCAGCGGCCTCATTGCAGGTGTTTGGGTGCGATCCGTGCCCTGGCCTCATGCGGCAGTGTGGGCGCTGTGTGGCATATTGGTAGCCAATACCGCCGCGGGTGTCGAGCACGCCTACTGGGCGTTCACCGTGTCCCTCGGAGTAGCGGGTATTTTCGGAGGTTCAGCTATTTGCCTCGGAATGACCATCCTATCTGAATGTCGCGACGCGACGCGCGCATTTGGGCTCGCAATATCGGTTCAGGTCGCCTATCAGGTCGCACTGTTTCTCGCCGGTCCCGCGCTCCTGAAGCACTTCGGATTGGCAGTCATTCTGGCGATTCCCGTCCTGTTCAGTGTCCTGATGCTGCCATTCGCAGTACGCCTCCCAGTGCGCGGACGAGCCGTCGTACGTGAGGGCGTCACGCGGGCACTGCTGAAGCCCGTTCCCTCTGCGGCGCTGGTCGCGATGGCCATCTTTTTCGTCAATGTGGGCGCGTTTTGGACTTATCTCGAGCTCCTCGGAGAGTCGCGCGGCATGTCCGCCCAAGCCGTCGCGAATTGTGTTGCAGCGGGAGTCGCTGCAGGGATCCCGGGCGGAGCTCTGGCTTGGGCACTCGGGGAGAGATTCGGGAAGTTCTCACCGCTCGCGTTCGGTGCTGTCGTCACGGGAGGTTCACCGCTCATCCTCTTGGGATTCAGGGGCGTTGGTGCGTTTTCCCTGTGTCTTTTGCTCTATTTCTTCGCCTGCAATTGCACCATTGCGTATCAGACCGCGACGCTCAATGCCGTCGACATTACGGGGCGTGCCGTGGCGGTATCCACTGCTATTGCGGCGGTCGGCTCGGCGGTGGGCAGTGGTATCGCCGCTCTGCTGGTGACCCCAGGACATTACGAGAACGTGATCTGGATCGGTCTCATCTCGGCCCTGTTCAGCACGATTCTCTTCGGCGGGGTCACCCTGGTTAGCAGACAGCCAAATTCCACGGCGATGGCACGGAAATGAAATAGAGCGAGGGCGTTACGGTGAGCAGCTCAAAAGTGGAGTCAAAAGTGGAGGACCTAGGCAGGACTCGATCCGGCGCGATCTACGCTGATGCGCTGGTGTGGGACACGCACTCCGGCTTCATGCCGACACCGAGTGCGGATTTGCAGAATCTTAAGATCTGGCGCGACGCGGGCGTCGACTACCTCTCGATCGATGTCGGATTCGACCTTATGCCATGGGAGCATACGGTGGCCACGTTGGCCGCCTTTCGCCACTGGATACGCGAGCACCCCGAGGAGTTCGCTCTTGCAGAGGGAATCGAGGATGTCCGTCGTGCCAAGCGGGACGGAAAGTTGGCTGTCACGTTCGACATCGAAGGAATGAATGCCTTGAACGGGCGTGTAGAGATGGTGGAATTCTATCATCGCCTCGGCGTTCGCCAGATGCTGTTCGCCTACAACCGCAACAACTTGGCTGGCGGCGGTTGTCATGATGAGGACGGTGGACTAACCGATTTCGGACGTGCAGTGATCCGAGAGATGAATCGGGTGGGCATGTTTGTCGATGTCGCTCATTGCGGCTATCGCACGTCCATGGAGGCCATGGAGTGTTCCCGTGACCCCGTGATCTTCTCTCATTCCAATCCCCGAGCGGTATGCGATCACGAACGCAACATCACGGATGCCCAAATCAAGGCTTGCGCAGCCTCTGGGGGAGTCATCGGCGTTGTCGGCGTGAACGTTTTCTTGGGGACCGGAGAGGTCTCCGCAGAGGCGCTCGCCACGCATGTAGAGTACCTGCTCAAGGTCGCTGGCTGGCAACACGTCGGCATCGGCCTCGACTACGCGTTCTCAGTGCCGCACTCGGCTGATATGAACGAGCTGGTTCGTGCAAATCCGCAATTCTGGCCCCCGGGTCGGGGCTATGAAACGCCGGACATCCGGTTTACGCCACCGACAAGCCTAGAGGAACTCGCTGACATCTTGCTGCGGCGAGGTCACTCCGAGCAGACGGTTCGTGGGGTACTGGGGGAAAACTTCTTGAGGGTCGCCGAGCGGGTGTGGAAATAAATGACAACATGGGTAACTGCCGCTCGAGGTCGTACACGGCCAATGGCGATTGAAGGTGCGGAACAATGGACGCTGCGCTCGAGCGCGGACCGAACTTTTGAGGTATCGCTGGCTCGCCCTCGGGGCGGACCCCCGGAAGGTGGCTACCCCGTCATATATGTCCTCGACCCGAGCACGTCCTTCTGCACGCTGACGGAGGTCGCGCGCATGAACGAGCTGATGTACGGGCCGGTGTTGGTTGTCGGGGTGGGATACCCGAGTGATGCGGAAGTTGCCAATCGCAACTACGACCTCTCTCCAGATACCGATCCCAAGACGTTGCCCGAGGGCCCACCGCAAGGCTGGGGTGCGGTCGGAGGGGCCGACGCGTTCCTTGCGTTTTTGCAGAACGACCTCAAGCCAGCTCTCGAAAGCTACCTGACAATCGACAAGGATAGACAAGCGCTGTTCGGACATTCATTGGGCGGCCTGTTTGCTTTGCACGTGCTATTCACGCATTCAGAGTGCTTTGAAACCTATGTCGCGGCAAGCCCTGCCATCTGGTGGGGTCATGGCGGCATCTTGCGACAGCTGCCAGCATTCAAGCGGGCGCAAGCGCAGAGAACCTTGGCAAGGCGGTTACTGGTTACGGTCGGGGAACTCGAGCATGCAACGAGCCGCGAAGAGCAGCGGATGGCCGATAGACTGAATTTTCGTAACCTCGATGCACTTATGCGAGAGGCGAACATGGTGGGGAATGCAACTAGCTTGTTGGAAGAGCTGAAGCCGCTCATGGCGCACTGCTTGCAGGTCGAGTACGCCGTTTTTGCGGGAGAGACGCACAACTCGGTTATTCCTGCCTATCTCAGTCGAGGTGCGCGGTTCACGCTCGCCGGCTGGTTCAAGTGAGCAAAGGCTCCGGGGCAGATTCTTTCGCGGCCCCGCCAAGGGCGCGCTAGAAGGCTGACGCTCCCCGGCGGCTCTTTAATGCTCACACGTCCGCCTGCTATAGTGCCCCCGCCTAGACAAACGAGTATCCGCTATGAAGAAGAAGACCAGTCTGCGTCGCTGGACTGCAGCCGAGCTCAAGCAACTCCGCGCCCTCGCCAAGGCGCGTCACCCCGCCTCCAGAATCGCGAAACTGCTAAAGCGCAGCCTCGGCGCAGTGGCTCAGAAGGCCATTCGCCATCGCGTGCGCTTCCGCTCCCGCGCCCGTCGTCCCTAGCGTTTTGGCCGGTGGCGGGGCGCGCACCGAGCCACTGACACCCGTCTTGCCGCTCCGCGAGCCGCCCCGTGTTGCCGCAGCAGCTTTCTCGCCAGTACCTTACCTTGGTCCCCATCGATCCCGCCGTCAACACTCTCATCTTGCGCGTTTACCCAGATACGAACCCCCGGCGCCTCCCCTCGAGCACGCGCGCCACCTGACCAAGCGTGAGCCCCCGCGATCGCAGCAGCACGAGCAGGTGATACATGAGATCCGCGGCTTCCTCGACGACGCGCTCGTCCGTTTCCGCCACTGCTGCGAGCGCCAGCTCGACGGCTTCTTCGCCCAATTTTTGCGCCGCGCCCCGCGGCCTCGCCGCGAGAAGCCGGGCCGTATAACTCGCCGCCCCGGGCTGCGCACCGGCCGCCCGCGCGGCGATCACGCCCTCAAGCTCGGCGAGAAACGCGAAGCCCGCCGCCGCCGGCCGCGGCACATCCCCGAAACAGGTGCGCGTGCCCCGATGACAGACGGGGCCCGACGGGGTCGCCAGAATCAGCAAGGCATCCCCGTCACAGTCGATCGACGCTGCTTTGAACGTGAGAAAGTTCCCCGACGTCTCACCTTTCACCCACAGGCGCTGGCGCCGCCGGCTGAAGAACGTGACCCGCCCCGTCGCCCGGGTCGCCGCGAGCGCCTCCTCGTTCATGTAGCCGAGCATCAGCACCTCGCCGCTGACGGCATCCTGCACCACTGCGGGAATGAGTCCCTTGGCCCAGTCGATCCCGCCGAGGTCATCGCCAGGCGACGAGCCGCGCGGTGCATCTACAGCACCCGCGCTCATACCCGCACCTCGATGCCCGCCGCCCGCGCCGCCGCCTTGACCGCGCCGATCGAAAGCTCGCCCGAATGAAAGACGCTCGCCGCGAGCGCTCCATCGACGGCGGCCTGCGCAAACGCCTTCACAAAATCGCCCGCCGCTCCCGCGCCCCCGGAAGCCACCAGGGGCACTTGGCACACCGCGCGCACCGCCTTAAGCTGCGCGAGGTCGTAGCCTTCCCGCACCCCATCACTCCCCATGCAGTTGAGCACGATCTCTCCCGCGCCCCGCGCCTGAGCCTCCACGACCCACTCGAGCGTGCGCCGCCCGGCATCACGCATCTGCGCGACATCCCCCGTGAACCGCCGCACGCGCCACTCGCCCCCGATCCGATCGCTGTCCACGCCCACCACGACGCACTGCGATCCGAACCGCCGGGCCAGCGCATCGATCAGGTAGGGTTCCGCGAGCGCCGGTGAATTGACAGAGATCTTGTCCGCCCCCGCGGCGAGCACTTCCTCCGCGGCCACGACGCTGTCGATGCCGCCCGCAACGCAGAAGGGCACATCGAGCTCCCGCGCGACCAGGCTCACCCAGGCCCGATCGACGCGCCGTCGCTCCGGACTCGCAGTGATGTCGTAGAAGACGATCTCATCGGCGCCTTCCTCGCGATAGCGCATCGCGAGCTCGGCGATGTCGCCGACGATACGATGATCGCGAAAGCGCACGCCCTTGACGACGCGGCCCTCGTGCACATCCAGGCACGGAATTATGCGCTTTGCCAGAATGGCTCGAGCTCCCCGCGCGCAAAGCGCCCCTCGAGGAGCGCGCGACCGCTGATGGCGGCGGCGACACCGACCGCTTCGAGCTCCTTGAGATCCCCGACATCGCGCACCCCGCCCGAGGCCTGCCAGGCAACGTCCGGAAAGCGCCGCACCGCCTCGCGGTAGAGCGCCACGTTGGGTCCCGCAAGCGCTCCGTCGCGATCGACGTCCGTGCATAGCACATGCCGCACATGGCCGCAGTAGCTCTCGACCGCGCTCCACAGCGACAGCTCCGTCTGCTCGCGCCACCCATGGATCGCAACCCTCGGCACACCCGCCGCATCGATGCGCACGTCGAATGCGAGCACGACCTGCTCACCGCCGAAGTCATCGAGCCAGATGCAGGCATCGGCGGGGCTCAACACCGCCGCACTCCCGACGACCACTCGCGCTGCACCGTGCGTGAGGGCCTCCGCAATCGCCTGCGCGCTGCGCAGCCCGCCGCCCACCTGTAACCGCACACCTCCGGAGGCGAGCGATTTAACCACCGCGCGGTTCGCCAACTGCCCCTCACGCGCGCCGTCGAGATCGACGACATGAAGCCAGCGCGCGCCTTGGGCCCGATACTCTCGTGCAACCTCCCGCGGCGGGGTCTCATAGTGGGTCTCGCGCTCGAAGTCGCCCTTGAGGAGGCGCACACACCGCCCCGCCCGGAGATCAATGGCCGGAATCAGTTGCACGTGAGCCCCAGGAAGTTCGCAAGCACCCGCGCGCCCACGGTGCCCGAGCGCTCCGGGTGGAACTGCACCCCAAAGAAATTTCCGCGTTCCGCACTCGCCGCGAACTGCGCGCCATATTCCGTCGTCGCGGTCGCTTCCTCCCCGACGCCGACCGCGTAGCTGTGCACGAAATAGAGGTATTCCTTGGGCCCGATCCCCTCGAGCAGCGCGCTCTCACGCAACCGCTTGAGCGTGTTCCAACCCATGTGTGGCACCGGCCGATGCGGCATCGCTGAGAGCCGCGTCACATGTCCGGGCAACACCCCGAGACACTCCGCATCGCCTTCCTCAGAGCTCTCAAAGAGAAGTTGCATCCCCAGACAAATGCCGAGTGCCGGCTGCCTGAGCTCGCGAATCACCTGATCGAGCCCGCCCTCGCGCAGTTGCGCCATCGCAGGCGCCGCCGCACCCACGCCCGGCAGGATCACGTGCGAAGCCACCTGTATGCGCTCCCCGTCGAGCGTCACCGTGGACTCCGTTCCCAGTCTCTCCAGGGCAAACTGCAACGAGGCGAGATTGGCACCCGTGCCGACGATGGCCACGCTCACAGCACCCCCTTCGTGCTTGGAAGCTCGGTCCCCTCGAGCCGGATCGCCTGTCGCAGGCTCCGTCCGACCCCCTTGAAGCACGCCTCGATCATGTGGTGACAGTTCTCACCCCGCACCTGGATGTGTAAGGTCGCGCCCAGCGCATCGGCTAGCGATCGGAAGAAATGCGGCACGAGCTCGGTGGGCAGATCGCCGACGCGCTCACGTCCGAAAGTGCCCTCCCAGATAAAGTACGACCGTCCCGAAAGATCGAGCGCTATCTGCGCCTGCGCCTCATCCATCGGCAGCACAAACCCATAGCGCGCAATGCCGCGCTTGTCCTTGAGCGCCTCACGCAAGGCTGCCCCGAGCGTGAGCGCACAATCCTCGACCGTGTGATGCTCATCGACACGCAGATCGCCCCGGCAGTGGAGCTCGAGCGCAAAGCCGCCGTGCTTCGCGAGTTGCTCCAGCATGTGATCGAAGAACCCGAGACCCGTCTCGATCCGCCGCGACGACTCACGCTCGAGGTCCACCGCCACGGTGACCTCCGTCTCTGCGGTTCGGCGCACCTGCAGCGCTCGCCGTCGCGCAGCGATCCTCTCGACAATCCCCGGCCAGCGCTCCTCTCGCGCACCGTCCCCTCGCACGCGCAAGCCCTCGATCCCGAGATTGCATGCGAACTCAAGATCGCTCTTGCGATCCCCGACCATGACGCTGCGCGCCCGATCGATGGAGTTGCGCTTGAGATACTCCTCCACCAGCCCTGTACGCGGCTTGCGACACCCGCACCCCGCATCGGCAAAATGCGGACACATGAACACCGCCTCGAACTCGACGCCCTGCGAGGCGAAGAGCTCAAGCACAAATCGCTGCACCGTCTCAAACCGCTCTTGCGGATAGCCGGGCGTCCCTACTCCGTCCTGGTTCGTCACCATGACGAACGTGTATCCCAGGCGTTTCAGCTCAACCAGCGCCGGAATCACGCCCGGCACGAGCCGTACTTTTGCGACCACATCGACCTGTCGATCCGGCGGCTCCTCGATGAGCGTCCCATCGCGATCGAGAAAGACCACCGCCCGCCCGCCGCTGAGCGCCGCACTCACGCTTGCCCACTCCACGTTGGCCACCCCTGCGCCCGCCAACTCCACGCTCTCCGACTCCACGTTTGCTGACTCCACCTTGGCGGATTCCACGCTTAGCCCGCCGTGATGCCATCGAGGAGCGCCGCATTCTCTTCACGCGATCCGACGCTCACCCGCACCGCACGCGCAAGCGTGGGATGCAGGGTGCGCAGGTCGCGTACCAGGCACCCGCCCGAGAGCGCCTGTTCGAGGAACCGTTCTGCATCCCGGCACTCTAAGAGCAGAAAGTTGGCATCGCTCGGCCACACTCGTTCCACCAGCGCGCAACGCGTGAGCTCTTGATACAGCCACTCGCGCTCCGCGATGAGCTCCCTGACCCGTGTCTGTGCCACCGCCGTCTCGTCCGGCGCGAGTGCCCGCAGCGCCGCCTCGATCGAGGGTTGCGCGAGAGAGTAGGGCGGCACCACCCGCCGCAAGAGCTCCACCACTTGACGCCGTCCAAGCAGCGCGCCCACCCGAGCGCCCGCGAGCGCATGTGCTTTCGAGAGCGTGCGCAAGATCACGAGGGTCTCGTACCGCTCGAGCCAAGGGGCAAGACTCGGCTGGCGGGACCACTCGACATACGCCTCATCGAGCACGATGATTGCGCGCCCCTCGAGTGCCTGGATCACGGCTTCCAGCGCCCCGCGATCGAACGCATTGCCTGTGGGGTTATTGGGCGAGCACAGATAGACGAGCTTCACCTCGTCCTGCCAGCCATCGATCAACCGCTCGACATCGAGCCCCCAGCTCAGAGAGCGCAACGGTACCTCGATCACCCGGGCACCCTGGATGCGTGCCGCGTGTCGGTACATCGCGAAGGTCGGCACCATCTGCAAGATGGCATCCACCCCCGCGCGCAGGAAGGTGCGCGAGAGCACATCGATCGACTCATCGCTCCCGTGGGTCACCAGCACCTGATCCGTGCCCACCCCATAGAGCGTCGCCAGCCGCTCGATGAGTGCGCGCGGCTGCGGCTCCGGATAGCGATTGAGCCCGGCGCACGTGCCATCCCCCGCAGGCCGCCAGGGCACCTCGTTTGCGTGCAGGCGCGTGAAATGCGGCCGCCACTGCGCATGTGCATACGCCGGCAATTCCCGAATGTCTGGTCGGGCGAGGGCGAGCACCGCGCTCACCGTTCAACCCCCTGCGTCGCGACGCGCTCGGCCGCGAAGGGTTGGCCTGCAACCGCATCGCTCGCCGCAACCCCCGCACCAGCGCCCTCGAGCGCGGCGAGCCGCACCGATACCGCGGCCGCGTGGCCATCGAGCCCCTCGAGCGAGGCGAGCACCTGTGCCGTGTCACCGAGACCCCGCAGCCCCTCCGCCGATACCTCCTGCACGGTGATGCGCTTTTGGAAGTCCTCGACGCCGAGCCCACTGAACGCCCGCGCCCATCCGAAGGTGGGCAGCGTGTGATTGGGCCCCGCGCAGTAATCGCCCAGGGTTTCCGTCGACCATGGCCCCAGGAACACGCCCCCGGCCGCCTGCACCTGGGACAAATGCCGCCGCGGCTCTCGTACAGCGAGCATCAAATGTTCCGGCGCGTAGCGGTTCGCCACGGCCATGGCCTGATTGAGATCCTCGACCACGATGAGCCGCAGGTGCCCGATCGACTCGGCGAGGATCGCCCCTCGTGAGAGCCGCGCCCGCTGCAGCGTGATCTCGCGCGCCACCTGGATCACGAGCGTCCGCGAGCTCGCAACGAGTAGAGCCTGCGCATCAGGTCCATGCTCGGCTTGTGCGAGCAGGTCCGCCGCCACGAAGTCGGCGCGCGCGGACTCATCGGCAACCACGAGCACCTCGCTCGGCCCCGCCGGCAGGTCGATTGCGGCGCCCGCGGGATCCATCGCAACGAGGCGCTTTGCCGCGATAACCCAGCAATTCCCCGGACCGAAGAGCTTGTCGCAGCGGGGAATCGACTCCGTTCCGTACGCCATCGCCGCGATCGCCTGGGCACCGCCCACTTTGAAGATCCGCCCGATGCCGCCCTTGCGCGCCGCCACCAGCACGGCGGGATCGGCCGTTCCATTGCGCCTCGGCGGCGTACAGAGCACCCGCACCGGGCACCCGGCAAGCCTTGAGGGGATTGCGAGCATGAGGGCGGAGGAGGGGAGCGGTGCGCTCCCCGCCGGCACATACAGTCCAACCGCCCGGATCGGTACGGACCAGCGCTCGCACTGGACGCCCGGGGCCGTCTCCACCCGCAGCACACCGGGCAGTTGCGCGGCATGAAAGCACTGGATCGAGTCGATTGCCCGATCCAGGGCCGCTCGCGCCTCATCGCTCACTGAGCGTTCGGCCGCCTCGTACTCTGCCTCCGTCACCTCGAGTCTCGTCAAACGTGCGCCATCGAGCGCCGCCGTGAGCTCGAGGAGCGCGGCATCCCCGCGCAACCGTACCTCACTGATGATCTCCCGCGT